>Ga0172381_10004737_pt1 | contig 13977 bp, 10 predicted proteins | sample Leawel6488metaG_FD_119754 | JGI IMG/M metagenome (GOLD analysis project Ga0172381, IMG submission 119754) | Leachate microbial communities from a municipal landfill in Southern Ontario, Canada - Leachate well 64-88 metaG | ecosystem: Engineered > Solid waste > Landfill > Unclassified | place... | reverse complement strand
TGGGTAATAAAAGGGATGAACTTAGAAATAAATAAAGGAAAAACGATAGCACTTGTAGGGCAATCGGGTTCAGGTAAATCGACCATGGTAGATTTATTGCCTCGTTTTTATGATATACAGAAGGGTGAAATATTAATTGATTCTATCAATATTAAAGATACTTCTTTGTTTGATTTACGTTCACTCATGGGGAATGTAAATCAAGAGGCCATTCTCTTTAACGATACTTTTTTCAACAATATTGCTTTTGGAGTTAACCAGGCAACTCAAGAACAAGTTGAAGAGGCAGCAAAAGTGGCCAATGCACATGAATTTATCATGGGCACTCCATTGGGATACGACTCAAATATTGGAGACAGAGGTGGTAAACTATCGGGAGGACAGCGTCAACGAATAAGTATTGCACGAGCAGTTTTGAAAAATCCACAAATATTGATTCTTGATGAAGCCACATCGGCGCTTGATACTGAGTCGGAAAAATTGGTACAAGAAGCTTTGGAACGATTAATGAAAAACAGAACTACAATCGTAATTGCACACCGTCTTTCAACAATAAAAAATGCGGATGAAATTTATGTTATTCACGAAGGCGAAATTGTTGAACAAGGTTCTCATGATAGCCTGTATGAGATAGATGGATATTACACCAAATTATATAATCTGCAATTGGCTAACTAATCTCAGCCTCTTTTAGATATTTTTGCTTCATTGAATTCATCAATGCTCTCGAACGGCGAATTTACACTCCTAAATTCGGGAACAATTGCTTTCATGGAGGAAACTGTCTGCATGTCATCATACTTGAACGAGTCCTTTATTAATTGTTCGATGAGCACGTTTATATCCTGGTATTCATATTCACGAACGGTTGCCACCAAAATTTTATCGTTATGTGTGGGTTTAGAATGTTCTGCAGAACTCAGCAGCTCTTCATACAATTTTTCCCCATGTCGCAAACCGCTAAATTCTATCTTAATATTATGAGATGCTCCTGATAAACGGATCATTCGTTTGGCTAAATCCAAAATCTTAACCGGTTTACCCATATCGAATATAAATATTTCACCGCCTTCTCCCATCGATCCAGCTTCAAGAACCAATTGGCATGCCTCAGAGATAGTCATAAAATAGCGTATAATATCGGGATGAGTTACTGTAACGGGACCTCCTTTGCTAATTTGTTCCCTGAAAAGAGGTATAACAGATCCGCTTGAACCCAACACATTCCCAAATCGGGTGGTGATAAATTGTGTAGAGCTTATTTTATTATCTTTAATGTGTTTCGAAAGTGATTGGATGTATATTTCCGAAATCCGTTTGGAGCAACCCATGATGTTGGTGGGATTAACAGCCTTGTCGGTTGATATCATCACAAACTTCTTGGCATGATACTTCACGGCAAGGTCTGCCGTATTTTTAGTTCCTTGAATATTTGTTTGTACAGCCTCCGATACATTTTCCTCCATCATCGGCACATGCTTATATGCGGCGGCATGAAAAATATAGTCGGGATTTGTATCTTTAAATATTTTTTCTAATCGAGAATAATTGCCAACATCGGCTACTATTGTGTGAGCTTTCACCTCTTTCCATTTATCCCTTATTTCCAATCGAAGAGAATGCAAAGGTGTTTCAGCTTGATCAATGAGTATTAAACGATACGGATTAAAAGCCGCAACTTGACGTACAATTTCACTTCCAATTGAACCGGCCGCTCCGGTAATCATCACTCGCTTGCCTTCTAAATTAGCCGCTATGCTTCGCATATTAATTTCTATTTGTTTACGCGGCAAAAGGTCTTCAATTTGAATTTCTTTTAATTGATTTTTCGTTATTTTCTCACCCATCCATTCACTCATGGGCAAGGTTGTCATCAAAGAAATGGAATTTTCCAGGAATTTGTCCAATAAGTGGGAATCTTCGATGTCCTGCATCTTATGAGGAGAAATGATGATTCTCTTAATATCTTTCTGCTCTAAAGCTCTGAAAAGATTTTTGTCTGTTCCATATACTTTTACCCCTAAAATATTTTTTCCAATCATTTGCTCTTCATCAGAAATAAAACCTTTTACGCAGAAATCAAACTCGTTGCTACCTTTTAAAGACTTAGCAATTCGTATTCCCGGTTGTTGCGTACCATACACAAAAACGTTCTTCGGATTAAAGTTTTGGTTTGTAAGCAGATCATACATCTCCTTTACAAAGATGCGAAAGAAAATCATCAACACTGCATTCAGTATATAAGATAAAACAAATATCTCTTTGCTGATATGAAAAGGACCAATTGTACCTCCAAGAAAGTTTAGCAAAAGGAAAGTTAGAGAATATCCAATAGACAGTGCGTAGATTATCTGAAGTAAATCATTGAACGATGAGAATCGTAAAATTCCACTGAAAGTTTTAAAAGAAAAAAAGGTGATAATATTGAAAAAGATTAGTATCAATAAAAGCACACCTATTTTGTCCATAGATGCCGTTAGAGTCTCAAAATTAAAACGCAATATATAGGCCATAAATACTGAAACTATCAGTATTAAGATATCTAACAACAAAATCGTTGTACGTGGAAGGACTCTTTTGGCAAGAAAACGTTTTAAGAATTTCATCTGTTATTATTTATAAATAATCTGATGCAAATATATGATAATATATTGAATGAGTCTACGCCGAAAAGTCAATTTCATTCATTGCCGCCCCTAAATCCCCTAACTAAAAGGGACTTTGGCAGAGTGCTGATTATTAGGCTTTCCCCTTCAGGAACAAAGGGCAGAAAAAGACTAATAATCAGCATTTGAGGGTTTTCGGAGTGGACTCTTGAATATAATTTTTAGCTCAAATCCTAACACATTATGCAGCATGCTATTCAAATAAAATAATCATTTTCTCAATTGAAAGAAACAACTGTTTCATGACAATCAAGTAATAATTTCATCAGATGTGATTACACAATCCATCGGAAAATCATGTGGTTCAACAGGGATTTCGTCTATTAATTGAAACGGATAGCAAACTCCCACTAAAAAGGCCGAAAGGTTTGTTAGCAACTTATCATAATAAGCTTTGCCTCTTCCAAGTCTATTCAGTTTTCGATCGAACATACGACCGGGAACGATTGCTAAATCTATCTCTGAGAAGTTTGTAAAATCCGGACCAGTGGGTTCTAAAATACCATAAGCCGATCTTTGCAAATCATTCTTACCCTTATATTCTCTCAACACTAACTTATCTTTTTGTACAACAGGAAGAATAATTTTCTTTTCCCGGGCATATTTCTCAATAAAGTCGTGCGTATGCACTTCTCCATGAAAACTATAATATGCTAATATACACTTAGTTTTTGCAAAAACCTGTAATTGCTCAAGATTTTTAAAAATTTCGTTCGAAAAATGATTAAGCTCTTTTTCTGAGTAAGCTTTTGTCAACGAAACCGTCTCTTCTCTCAATGCTTTTTTCATTTTTTTAAATAGACCTTTTATTTGTACTCTTCGTTCACTATAGCGTTGGGCGAAGCTTTCCCTGTTTCTAAAAGCTCAACTGCTTTATTTACCAACTTATCAGTTTCAAAATAAACGGGATAATAACCATCGTATCCCCAAAAATGCCGCACAATAAATCCGTTTAATATACTTTCTAACAACTCGCCTGCCTCATTTATCAGATAAGGACGACGACGAATTCCTTTGGAATCGGCATAACTTACAAGATTAACTAAGGCGGGTTGCTTTTTAAGATATTCGTTCAATTCTTCCCATGAATCAAATTTATCGAGTTTCGATCTATTTAAATCTGTATAATATGCGGCGTATTCTTGTACGAGTCCTTTATTCATCAAAGAATAGTAATAGGAATTCATAGCAACCGAATCGCGCGGAATGAAAATATCGGGCATTATACCTGAACCACCAAAAACCGTTCTGCCTCCCGTTGTTTTAAAAGGAGTCATGTGTTCGGAGTCAATAGTGTCAGTGTTAACATAATCGCCTTGCATATATCGATATACGGCTTCCATTTCGTATTCTGTATTTTTACCTTTTTCGTAATCGCGCTGAATGGATCTTCCCGATGCCGTATAGTAGCGTGCTACTGTTAAACGCATAGCAGAACCGTCTTTAAAAACACGCTGACTCTGAACAAGACCTTTTCCAAAGGAACGCCTGCCTATGACCAATCCTCTATCGTTATCCTGAATTGCACCAGCAAAAATTTCGCTGGAAGAAGCGCTTAACTCATCTATAAGAACCACCAAATCGTTTGTTTTGCATGTTCCGGAACCATTGGCATAACTATCGCTACGCGGAAAACTCCTTCCTTCGGCATAAACAATAAGATCTCCTTTGGACAAAAACTCATTAATCATGGAAGTTGCGGCTTCTAAATATCCACCCTCGTTTCCACGCAAATCGATAATAAAAGATTTGGCGTTTTGGTTTTTAAGTTTCGACAAAGCTGATATGAATTCGTTGAAGGTATGACCACCAAATTTTACAACCTTTATAAGACCAATATCTTCGGTAATCATGTAGGCAGTTTCTACGCTATTAACCGGAATATCGCCACGTGTAACTGTGATATCTAATATGTTGGGATCGGGTTTTCGATAAATTCCCAAGGTTACTTTCGATCCTTTTTCGCCTCTCAGGTTTTCTACCACTCCTGAGTTGGTTATGTTTTTTCCGGCGACCAATGAGTCGTTCACTGTAATAATTCTATCGCCTGGTTTTATGCCGGCCGCTTCAGATGGTCCGCCGCTAATAATACCCATTACAACTATAGTATCTTGTTGCACGAAAAACTCCACTCCAATTCCCGAAAAGTGTCCTTCCAGTTCTTCGGTCAATCGGAGCATTTGCTCCGATGTAAAATAACGTGAATGAGGGTCTAAGCCCTCCACAATACTTGGAATAGCATCTTCAAGAAGAAGGGGCATTTTTATTGTATCTACGTACGATTCGTTGATGTAGCGAAGAACGGAATCAAATTTCTCTGATCCAAACCTTCCACTACCCAAGTTGAAAACAGAATAACGATTTCCAATAAATATACCGGTGGCAATTCCTAAAGCAATCCATAAGGGCAGCCAAGCACGCAATCTTTTTTCAGGATTCATTTATATATATTAGTTTTTTCTTTTTTATATTTTTTTAGTGTTATAACTTAACACACGTAATTTCAATATTTGCTCGCTTTAAAAGCTCGGCACCTTCGCTCAAACGATATGAGTCAGTATAAACAACACGTTTTATTCCTGCTTGAATAATTAGTTTTGCACATTCAATGCATGGCGATGAAGTTACATATAGAGTTGCATCTTCACTGCTGTTGTTGGAACGTGCTACTTTAGTAATGGCGTTTGCCTCTGCATGTAAAACGTAAGGTTTGGTCACATTGTTCTCGTCTTCGCATATATTTTCAAAACCAGAGGGAGTTCCATTGTAACCATCCGAAATAATCATTTTATCTTTCACCAAAATGGCTCCTACTTGTCGTCTTTTGCAATATGAATTTTCAGCCCATATTAGCGCCATGCGCATGTAACGTTGGTCAAGCAAAGCTTGTTTTGTATTGTTTTTGCTCATTTAATTTATTAATTAAAACGCAATTAAACTCATGTCCAGCCCTTTAACCGAATGAGTTAGAGCACCTACAGAAATGAAATCAACTCCGGTTTCGGCATAATCGCGAATGGTTAGAAAAGTGATGCCGCCCGAAGATTCTAATTCCACGCGTCCATTCACGAACTCTACAGCTTTTTTAGTTTTTTCAGGAGTGAAATTATCAAGCATCACCCTGTCAACTCCTCCCACACGCAGCACCTCTTTCAGCTCTTCCATGTTGCGAACTTCAATTTCTATTTTCAGAGCTTTATTGTTATCCTTTAAATAACTGTTTGCCCCTAAAATAGCTTTTTCGATGCCTCCGGCAAAATCGACGTGATTATCTTTAAGTAAGATCATATCGAAAAGTCCCATTCTATGGTTCTCTCCTCCTCCAATTTTCACTGCCTGCTTTTCTAAAACACGCATTCCGGGAGTAGTCTTTCGTGTGTCTAACACTTTTGCTTTTGTTCCTTTTAGCACAGTAACGTACTTGTGAGTTGTTGTTGCAATTCCGCTCATGCGTTGCATAATGTTTAGTACAATTCGTTCTGCATTCAGAATTGATTGTACTTTACCCTCAACAGTAAAAACAACATCGCCCGGTTTAACCTTAGCTCCATCGTTAAGAAGCAGATCAATTTTAAGCTCCGGATTTACCTTATGGAAAACACGTTTCCCGATTTGAACTCCGGCTAAAATACCAACTTCTTTAATTATTAGTTTCACTTTGCCCGTGGCATCAGCAGGAATGCTACAAAGTGTTGTGTGATCGCCATCTGCAATATCTTCGGCAAAAGCTAAATCAATTAAATTATCAATAAGATGCTCCATTTAGTCAAACTTATTTTAAAAATCAACTATCTAAACCAATATCTTGCGATCAAATTAGTTTAACCTATTGAGTTTGCGGTTGCAAAAATACAAAAAAAAATGATACGTCTTTGCAATAAAAGAGAAAACAACATTAAGCTTATCAAAATAGAGCATTTATCCTTTTCTTAAGAAGAGTAACTAACACTGTTATTCATCATCAGTTATATACATCGTTTCTTTACCTTTTCCAACACTCCTAATTAACTGTTTTTTTCCGTTTCTTCTATATCCAGATATTATCTATTTTTTATCTGATAACGATAAATGAAATCTTGTGACTTACACATCATTCATCATTTATCTTCTAATTTCTCTTTAGTTTGTGCCTTTTTCCTTTTCCGTTTTACTTCGTAAATATCACTTCTTCTATCACGTAAATTAGTTACGCTTCCAAATTCATTTAACTCCCGCAATAAATCTACATCCAAATCGACAACCAAAATCATTTCCGTATTCGGCGTTGCTTCCGCCTTAATTCCATCGGCGGGAAAAGCAAAGTCACACGGTGTGAAAACCATTGACTGAGCATATTGAATATCCATGTTCTGCACTTTTGGGAGATTGCCTACAGAACCTGCAATTGCGACATAACATTCGTTCTCAATGGCGCGCGATTGAGCACAATTTCGTACGCGCGAATAAGCATTTTGTGTATCTGTTAAAAAAGGCACAAACAAAATATCCATTCCATCTTGGGCCATAATACGGCTCAGCTCCGGAAATTCCACATCGTAACAAATAAGAACTCCAATCTTACCGCAATCTGTATCATATGTCTGGAAACTCTTTCCTCCTTGTAAACCCCAAATTCTTTTTTCGTCAGGAGTTATATGTATTTTTTCATACCTCTCCGTGGTTCCGTCTCGGCGACAAAGATAACCTGCATTGAACAAACCCTCGTCGGTGACTTCCGGCATACTTCCGGAAATAATATTTATGTTGTATGAAACTGCCAGTTCCGATAATTTTTGAATAATGGGCTTTGTAAACTTGGCAAGCTCTCTGATTGCCCCCGATTCGGTTAAATGGTTATACTCCGACATGAGAGGTGCATTGAAGAATTCCGGAAAAAGAATAAAATCGGACTGATAGCGGGAAACAGTATCGATGAAATACTCAACCTGTTCCATCACATCATCCAAATTTCTATACAAACGCATTTGCCATTGAATAAGTCCCACCCGAATATTTTTCTTGGTGAAAACAGGCTTTTTATCCGGCTTTTCGTAATAAATATTTCTCCATTCCATCAACACACCGTAACTCTCAGAAGCTTCATCTCCTTTCAAATAATCTTTAATAATTTTTGAAGGCTGAAAATCATTTGCCATTTGAAAATCGAACACGGGATCGTGAATTTCTTTTCTGCGAACTTTACTTACATATTGTTCGGGCGAAAGTTCTAACGAATAACGATGATAATTCGAAATTCTCCCCCCAAAAACAATTCCTTTTAGATTTAATTGTTCGCACAATTCTTTCCGATAATCGTAAAGTCTTCTTCCCAGGCGCAGACCGCGATAGTTTTTTTGAATAAAAACTTCAATCCCGTATAGCATATCTCCTTCAGGATCGTGGGTGCCAAAATTCTCATTATCTGTTATTTGCTCATATGTATGATGATCATCATATTTGTCGTAATCCACAATTATAGAAAGAGCACATCCTGCAATTTCGCCATTTACCTTTATTGCAACTTGCCCTTCCGGGAAAATTTTAATGAGTTTTTTTATCTTCTCTTCCGACCACATTTCGTCGGAAATGTATTTATAAGAATCAACCATGAATGGTCTTAATTCCCTAAACGCCGTGATTGTGAGATAAGTAATTTCTATATTTTCTATGTCCATTTGTACATCTTTATTTTTATAATAAGAGTGCAAACTTATAACAAAAACATATAATCTCAATCTAAAAAATGTTTTAAATGTTCAAAACGAGTGAATTATACATTGCTCCAAAAGTGCAAGTAACGACAATACTCATTGTATGACTGTCTAAAATTATTAGAATTGTTATTCATCAATATGTTTGGAATCATTCATTTATTCAAAGAATTTGTTATTTTTGTGATTGTTATAACTACTCATCATTCCTTTTACGGCTAATTGTCCCAATTATGAAATTAATAATCAGTTGTGTGTTTTCCCTTTTCACTTTGACCTCACTTTTTTCTCAAGAAATTAGTGGATCGTGGCAAGGTATACTTGAGATACAGGGAACCAATCTTGAAATTGTTTTTCATATTGAAAAGCAGGCGAATAATTTTGTTTCAACAATGGATAGTCCCACACAAGGAGCATTTGGTATTGCAACCACAAAAACATCTTTTGACAACGATAAACTTCAAATAATTGTTTCAAACTTAGGGATATTTTATCAAGCGACGCTCAAGAGCGATTCACTCTTTGGTACATTCAATCAAAACGGTTTGCCTTTTCCGCTTACGCTTGTTAGAACAGAAAAGAAAACTCAACTACGTCCTCAAGAGCCTAAAGAACCTTATCCATATAAAGTGGAGGAGATAGTTTTCACAAATTTGAAAGAGAAAATTGATCTAAGTGCAACTTTAACGCTGCCCAAAGAAAAAGAGAAGAGTCCGGCTGTTGTTCTTATTGCCGGAAGTGGACCAAACGACAGAGATGAAACAGTATTTGGGCACAAACCTTTTTGGGTGTTAGCTGATTATTTAACTCGAAACGGAATTGCTGTTTTACGATTTGATAAAAGAGGCACCGGAGAATCGGGAGGTGAGTATTTCACTGCAACAACGCAAGATTTTGCGGACGATGCGGAGGCTGCTCTCAATTATCTAAAGAAAAGAAGAGAAATTGATACGTCAAATTTGGGATTGATTGGACACAGCGAAGGAGGAATTATTGCACCCATAATTGCCGCACGAAACAACGATGTAAAGTTTATAGTTCTTATGGCCGGATTAGGAGTTTCAGGTGCCGAATTATCTTTGGCACAAAATCAATTTGCATTCAATAAAACATCTATTTCTGAGAGAGAAAAGGAGGATTTGGACAAGATTCTAAGAAGTATTTACGAATCTGTTACCAATTGGTCTGAATATGTAGGCAGCAACGAAGAAAGAGATACGTTGAAAAAAGAATTAGGTGTTTTGTGGGAAAATCTTCCGCAGGAAATACAACCACAAGTGAAGAAGGACGTTTTTGTTGAGAAAACTACGAGTAACATAGCGTCTCCATGGTTCAGAAGCTTCCTCAAAACAGATCCATTGGTTTATTTGGAGAAAGTTAGCATTCCGGTACTGGCAATTAATGGAGAAAACGATACACAGGTGGAATACCAAACCAATCTCAATAAGATAGAAGCTGCCTTAAAAAAAGCAAACAACAAGCATTACACCGTCAAATCTTACCCACAGCTAAATCATCTTTTTCAAGAAAGCACAACCGGAGAAATTGATGAATATGGAAAAATTGAACAGACAATTTCGCCCGAAGTTCTTTCTGATATTACAAACTGGATATTGGAACAGGTGAAATAAATAATTGACAATGGACAGTTGACAGTTGACAACGTGAGTGAAAAGTTAAAAATTAAAAGTTAAAAGTGGTGTGGGGTGTGGGAGAGAATTAAGAATTAAGAATTAAGAGTTAAGAGTGAAGAGTGAAGAGTTAAGAGTTGACATTAAAAGTTAAAAGTGATGAGTTGAGAATTGTTAGTTGTAAGACGTGAGAGGTTAAATATTGCACCATTGTTTTATCCGAATTCCGATTATCGATTATCGAATACCGAATACCTATTTCTGTTGCATTCAAAAAAACCTGTTAGGACTGATTTCAAGGGAACAACTATGAAAATAGTATCAGTAAGCAAAATTTTTCACTACTTTTGTAAAATAGTAAATGAAAAAACTGAAATGAGCAAAAAGAAAATAATTATTCGCATTTTATTAATCCTTATCGGATTAATTGCAGCAGCATCCATCTATTTCTATTTTACACTGCCGGAATGGAAAGCCTTCTATATTGCCGGCAGCGGCGTGGTTCTCATTTTGAATTTAATTTTTGCACTATTCTTTATAAATCGCAACTTTAAAAACTAAGAGGTTTGTAATGAAATATGTTGACAGTTTGAAACGAAGCTATTTTATTTCGTTAAAGACTTGAAAATTCTGCGAATAGCGGGCTATTTAATGAATTTTCAAGGAGATTAAAGGACAAAAGAGCAAGTTAAAAGTGTCAAGTTATTTCGGCACAATCCCTAACCCCTAAATTCAAACTCAAATTTCAAACTATCAAAAATCTCTTTTTGAATTGTATTATCCGAATTTGAAAAATGAGCTATCTGCGACATTATTTTCTCTGCATCTTCTTTGTTAGCTCTAATTTGATGTCTCAATACATTTAAAGCAGCCGTGCGCAGGATATTCAAATTTAAATCTACATCTTGTAAAGCTTGCTTTATTATTGGAGGATTTTCTATCTTTTGCAAAGCATCAGAACCTATCAGCATTAAGCGCGTATATAACCAATATCCGGTTAAGCGGATGGAGGGATTAGCATTTAGCGTCCATTGCTTCACTAACTCATGTGCAAAAGGTAAGTTTTGCAATAAGTTTCTACACAAATGTTCTCTTATCTCTTGATTGGGTATTTCGTTTACCCATTTTTTTGCTTGGGCTTTGGTAAACTGATCCACGGGATAAATCATGGTTGATAAAATCTTCATTTCACGCACATCGAGCTTCCATATTTCTTCGGCCAAAGATGAACTTGGTTCATATTTTTGTGCTATTTGTTGAAGACGTAGCACATCGACCCCAAAGTTCATTTTATAATTCATCCCCTTTTCACGCATGCTGGAAGATGCTACCCCATTCATTGCCAAGCGTAAATCTTTTCGTATGTTTCTTATTAAATCATCCATTGCCATTAATTTAGAGAACAAAATTAGCTTATTTAGCCATCAAAACTAAGAAGTTTCCACTAAATTAGTTATTTTTGCACAAAACGTCTTTTATTCTTCGCAAGAATAAAAGCAGATAATAAACTTAAAATCCAAATTTCATGAGACTATTGCTGATTAGTAATTCCACCAATCCGGGCGAGGCCTATTTAGATTATCCAAAACAGAACATCAAAAATTTCTTAGGTGATAAACCCATTAACTGTCTGTTTATACCTTACGCAGCCGTTACTTTCTCATTCGATGAATATGAGGAAAAAGTGAATAGCCGATTGGCTGAAGTTGGCCATAAAGTTACCGGTATTCATCGTTTCGATAATCCTGTTGAAGCTGTTGAGCAAGCCGAGGCAATTGTTGTGGGTGGAGGAAACACATGGCAGTTGGTGAAAATGATTCAAGAAAACAGGCTCATGGAGCCAATACGGAAAAAAGTGATGAATGGCACGCCCTATGTTGGTTGGAGTGCAGGATCTAACATTGCTTGTCCCTCTTTGAAAACAACAAATGATATGCCCATTTTAGAGCCTCAGAGCTTTACAACATTAGGTTTAATTCCATTTCAAATCAATCCACATTATTTGGATGAAAACAATGAAACTCACGGAGGGGAAACCCGTGAAGTGCGTATCATTGAATTTATCCATGCCAACAAAGAAATATATGTTGTAGGTCTGCGCGAAGGTTGTATGTTGGTGTATGAAAACAATAAGCTTACATTAATCGGTTCGCGCACCGCGCGCATTTTCCATTATGGAAAGGATACGATAGAGTTGGGCGAAAAAGATGACTTTAATTTTCTTTTAAATCGATAAAACAGAGTACAAAAAGCTCTCTGCTTTTTGATTTTTTTTATCTTTGCGTTTCTATTCAATAGCAATACCATTTTTTCTGAATAAGACACCCCCTACAGGTTATGCAAAATCAAAAAGCACAAAGAGGAAGAAGATTCCCATTTCATAAGTTCTTTACCGATTCACGCTCAATTGGGCTTACACTTCTTTTGTGCACAGGTTTATCTCTCATAATGACCAATTTGGGTTCTATGGGTGTGATATACCATGACTTCTGGCTTAAAGAGATTCCATTTTTCCATCAGTTAAAGCTGCCTCACAGCCTTCTCCACTTTGTGAACGATGCTTTGATGGCTGTGTTTTTCTTTCAAGTTGGAATTGAAATTAAACGAGAAACTATTGTAGGAGAGCTTTCTTCACTCAATAAAGCTCTTTTTCCGGCAATTGCTGCTTTGTGTGGAGTTGCTTTTCCGGCAATCATCTTCTCCATCATTACACGTGGAAGCGGCTTTGAGAATGGCTGGGCAATTCCCACGGCTACCGACATTGCTTTCTCCTTAGGCATTTTGGCTATGGTTGGGAAATCGGTTCCTTTTTCATTGAAAATATTCTTGACCGCTCTGGCCATTATCGACGATTTATTAGCCATTATAATAATTGCCTTTTTTTATGGAAAAGCTCCTCATGGGCTTTGGCTTGGAGGGGTTGCTCTTTGCATTCTTGCGGTTCTTTACGTTGTAAAGAAACATGCGCATACAAAAATCGGCAGTATCTTGTTTGTTGTGCTTGGAATACTAATGTGGTATTGTATGTTCAACTCCGGACTTCATGCAACTTTTGCCGGTATTATTATGGCAGCGATGTTGCCGGTGAAGAAAATAAACAGATATGAAAGTGTACTTCATCTTCCCGTTGGATTCTTAATTATACCCATTTTTGCATTAGCAAACACCAGCTTGTACATTTCGGGCTCTTCATTTACCAATCTCACTTCACCGCTTAGCTTAGGAATTATCTTAGGTTTGTTTCTTGGCAAACCATTGGGCATTATTTCTGCAACATATTATTTGACAAAACGAAAAATTATAAATCTTCCAAAAGACATTACTTTAAGACAATTTTTGGGTGTGGGATTTCTGGCCGGAATAGGATTTACCATGTCCATTTTTATTTCTACTTTAGCTTTTGACGACAAAATTAACAGCGACACTGCAAAAATTGCAGTTTTAATAGCCTCAATATTGTCGATGACTATTGGATTTATATGGCTTAAAATTAGCTTTCCTCAAATTCCGCAAAGGGAACACGTAGTAAAAACGAGTGAATATAACTGAAAAAGCTAAAACCCTAAAAAAGGAGACGCAAATATTCGAAAATAGATATCGCACATTATTCACGATTTCTATTGATATAGTTTCTCAAACTTTTTTACTGAGAAATCTCAATTTAACTAATTGCACATCAAAAAATGTTCATTAAATTCGTTACCTTTGCCAACACTTCATTAAAAAGAGCTTATGCAACCGGTTAAACCTAAAAAAAGTCTTGGACAGCATTTTTTAAATGACCATGCTATCGCAGAGCGAATTTCGGGAACATTGGATGAGTTTTCTCAATTTCCGGTGCTTGAAGTTGGACCCGGAACCGGTATGCTAACGCATTATTTATTAGAGCGAAAAAAAGACTTGAAGGTTGTGGAAATTGATTGGGATTCGGTGGCATACTTAAAACAGCACTATCCTCAACTTAATGATCGTATTATTGAAGGCGATTTC
>Ga0172381_10004736_pt1 | contig 13981 bp, 5 predicted proteins | sample Leawel6488metaG_FD_119754 | JGI IMG/M metagenome (GOLD analysis project Ga0172381, IMG submission 119754) | Leachate microbial communities from a municipal landfill in Southern Ontario, Canada - Leachate well 64-88 metaG | ecosystem: Engineered > Solid waste > Landfill > Unclassified | place... | reverse complement strand
TGACGTTGCGCCTGCGCCTGGCCGCCGGCTACCATCACCTCAGCGTGGCGGGCCTGCCCGGCGAGACGCTGGTGATCAGCGCGCCCGAGCGTTGCTATCGTCCGGCAGCACTGCAAGACGGCGGCAAAATCTGGGGCCCCACGGTGCAACTGTATGCACTGCGCTCCGCGCGCAACTGGGGTATTGGCGATTTCAGTGACCTGGCGCAACTGGTCGGACAAATGGCCGAACGCGGTGCCGACATCGTCGGTCTCAATCCCCTGCACGCGCTGTTCACGCACAATCCGGCCCACGCCAGTCCCTACAGCCCCTCGTCACGCCTGCAACTCAACGTGCTTTACATCGACGTCGAGGCGGTGGATGGCTTCAGCAGCTGTGACCCGCTGACGCGGCTGGTCCATTCAACCGAGTTCCAGGCCCGTCTGGCGCGCGTGCGCGAGGCACCATTGGTCGACTATGTCGGCGTTGCGGCACTCAAATTCGAGGCACTCGAATGCTTGTTCAGGCACTTTCGCGAACGCCACTTGACACCCGATGGCACACAGGCGCTGGACGACAGCGGGCGCGCCTTTTTGGCCTTTGTGGCGCAGGGCGGGGAGGCACTCTACCGGCATGCGCTATTTGAAGCGCTACAGGCGCATTTTCATGCCGGCGATGAGAGCCTATGGGGCTGGCCAGTGTGGCCACCGGCCTACCGCGATCCTGCCAGTAGCGAGGTCAAGCAGTTTGCCGAACAATATTGCGGGCGCGTGCAGTACCACCAGTACCTGCAATGGCTGGCAGCCAGCCAGCTGGCGCGCGCGAGCGACCACTGCCAGACGCTGGGCATGGGTGTGGGCCTGTATGTGGATCTCGCGGTTTCGGTCGATCGGGCCGGCTCCGATGTCTGGGGCGAGCGCGACGGCTTTGCCGCGGATGCCGGCATCGGCGCCCCGGCCGACGAATTCAATCCGAATGGCCAGGGCTGGGGCTTGCCACCACTGCGGCCGGACCGCCTGCGCGCCGGCCACTATCGCTACTTCATCGACACCTTGCGCGCCACTATGCGCGGTGCGGGCGCGCTGCGTATTGACCATGTGATGGGCCTGATGCGCCTGTTCTGGATACCGCCTGGACAGACCGCACGCGCTGGCACTTATGTGCATTACGCGCTAAACGAGATGCTGGCCATCGTGGCCCTGGAGAGTCAGCGCAACCGCTGCATGGTGATCGGCGAAGACCTGGGCACCGTGGCCGACGAGGTGCGTGCGGCGCTGGCGCGTTTCGACGTGCTGTCTTATCGCCTGCTGTACTTCGAACGCCAGGACAATGGCGAATTCAAAGCGGCGACCGACTACCCGGCGAATGCACTGGTGGCCGTCAACACGCACGACCTGGCGACACTGGCCGGCTGGTGGCATGGGCTCGACTTGCGCTTGCGCCTGCAGCTGGGCCTGTTCCCCGACCTGCAGGTCTTTGAGAAGCAACTGATCAACCGCGCGCAGGAGCGCGTACAGCTCCTGTCGGTGCTGCAGCGCGCTGACCTGCTGTCGGCGGCCGAAGTGGCCGATGCATGGGCCGGGCCGGACCTGTCGGCGCATGCCGTGCAGGCGGTTCACGCATTTTTGGCGGCAACGCCGTGCGTGATCATGACCCTGCAGCTCGAAGACGTACTCGGCATTGGGGAACAAATCAACATGCCGGGCACGACCGATGAGCAACCCAACTGGCGACGCAAGCTGCCGCTGGACCTGACAGCGCTCGCAAGCAATGCAGCCATGCAAACGCTGTGCCGAACCTTGTCCGGGCTGCGTCCACGACGCCGTGCCAAGCCCATCGATCGCAGCGCCATGCAGGCCAAGATTCCGCGCGCCACCTACCGGCTGCAATTCCACAAGGATTTCGGTTTCGACGACGCTGTGCGCATCCTGCCGTACCTGGCCCGCCTGGGGGTGAGTCATGTGTACTGTTCCCCCATCCAGCGGGCCCGCTCTGGCAGCATGCACGGCTATGACGTGGTGGCCCACAACGAGGTCAACCCCGAACTCGGCGGACGCCCGGGCTTTGAGCGTTTCGCGCAGGCACTGCGCGAACGCGGCATGGGCATGCTGCTGGACATGGTGCCCAACCATATGGGGATCATGGGCGGTGACAATGTCTGGTGGATGGACGTACTGGAGAACGGGCCGGCCTCACTTTATGCCCAGCACTTCGACATCGACTGGCTGCCGCTCAATCCCGAGCTCACCGGGAAAGTATTGCTCCCGGTGCTGGGCGACCACTATGGCAACGTGCTCATGAGCGGCAACATCGGGCTGCACTTTGAAGACAGCACGGGCAGCCTGGCGCTGCGTTACTTTGACCATCGCTTTCCGCTGGCGCCCGAAAGCTACCCACAGGTATTGATGCTGGCGCAGACGCGACTCGGTGACGTGGACCTGGCCGCCAGCCTGGCCAGCACGGCGACTGCTTTCGGTCACTTGCCCGGGCGCGACGTCTGTGACTCCGGCGCCCGGGCCGAGCGCGCACGCGACAAGGAGTTGCTCAAAACCAGGCTGGCCCGGCTGGCGGCCCGCCAACCGGGCGTGGCGCAGGCCATCGCCAGCGTGGTGGCAGAGTTCAACCTGGCGAGTGCCCGCGATGCGCTGCATGCGCTGATCGAAGCACAGGCTTACCGGCTCGCCTACTGGCGTGTCGCCTCCGACGACATCAACTACCGGCGTTTCTTCGACATCAACGAACTCGCCGCCCTGCGCATGGAGCGCGAAGATGTGTTTGAAGCCACGCAGTCGTTCGCGCTGGACCTCGCGGCGGCCGGCACGATCGACGGGCTGCGCATTGATCATCCGGACGGTCTCTACGATCCGGCACGCTATTTTGCGCAATTGCAGAGCGGCTACGCGCGCCGCGCCGGCCTGCTGCTGTGCCCGGATGAGCAGGGCCGGCCAGCACGACCGCTCTATGTAGTGGCGGAAAAAATCGCCGCGCGCCAAGAAGATATCCCGCTCAACTGGCACATCCACGGCATGACCGGGTACCGGTTTGCCAATTCAGTCAACGGGCTGTTCGTCGACCCCTCGGCGGCGGCCAAATTCGGGCTGATCTGGCGCAATTTCACGACCGTTAACGAGAGTTTCGACGCGCTGGCCTATGCCGGCAAGCGCGACGTCATTCGTTCGGCGCTGGCCTCCGAGCTTAATGTCCTGTCAACCGAACTGCTGCGCATCGCCCACGCCGACCGACGCACGCGTGACTACACACTCAACACCCTGCGCCGCGCCTTGACCGAGGTGGCCGCCTGCCTGCCGGTGTACCGCACTTACTTCATTGACAACGCCTCCGAGCAGGACCAGCGCTTTGTCAACTGGGCCGTGCGCGATGCCGAGCGCCACAGCCAGGACGCCGACCTGTCGATCTTCGGCTTCGTGCGCCAGACCCTGCTCGGGCAGGCGCTGGTGGATGCCCCTGACGACCTGTGTCAACGGGTACGCCGGTTTGCCATCCGGTTCCAGCAATTCAGCGCACCAGTGGCAGCCAAGGGCGTTGAGGACACCGCTTTTTACCGCTATTTCCCCTTGAGTTCGCTCAACGAGGTGGGCGGTGACCCGACCCACTTCGGGGTCACGGTGGCCGACTTTCATAGCGCCAGCGTCGCCAGAGCCCAGCACTGGCCGCACAACATGTTGGCCACCTCCACGCACGACAACAAGCGCTCGGAAGATGTGCGCAATCGCATCAACGTGTTGTCTGAAATGCCGGCGCGCTGGCGCCTGGCCTTGCGCCGCTGGCGCAGCCTGCACCGCGGCCTGCGCCACCAGCTGGAGGCAGCCGGCGCCGCGCTGGGCTCGCCCTCGCACGGAGACGAATACCTGCTGTATCAGACGCTGCTGGGCACGCTGCCTACGGGCGAATTGGACGATTCGACGCTGGCGCCTTACCGGGAGCGCATCGTGCTCTACATGCAAAAGGCGGCTCGCGAGGCCAAGCTGCACACCCGCTGGACCCATCCGGACGAAGGCTATGAGGCCGCGCTCGAAGGCTTTGTGCGCGCGCTGTTGGGGCACATCGAGAACAACACCTTTCTCTCCGAACTGCGAACGCTGGGAAGCGTGTTGACCCATTTTGGGACGCTCAACAGCCTGAGCACCACCCTGCTCAAATTCACATCGCCCGGCGTGCCAGACCTGTATCAGGGCCACGAGACCATCACCCTGACGCTGGTGGACCCGGACAATCGGCGGCCGGTCGACTTTGCGTCACTTGATCAGCGCCTGGGTTCACTGGAGACACTCGATCCGGCACAATTGCCAACGCTTATGGCGGCACCGGAGGATGGCCGTGCGAAGCTGTGGATCACGTGGCGTCTGCTGGCGCTACGGCGCGAACGGCCAGCGCTGTTTCGCGACGGCGATTACGCAGCGCTCATGGTCAGCGGCACGTACGCCACGCATGTGGTGGCGTTCGCGCGTCGCCACAACGGCACATTGTTGGTGGTCATTGCCGGGCGCTTGTTCGCCCGGCTGCTCGGCGAGGCGATGCTTCCGCCATTGGGCGAGTCGGCGTGGGCGGACACCAAGGTCGCGATCAACCTGCCCGACGGCACGCGACTGAGCAACATACTCACCGACGAGATACTCATCGTCGAGCGCGGCGGCATTGCCCTGAGCGCCGCGTTCGCGTGCCTGCCGGCCGCCGCGCTACTGGGTCCGGCTTGACGCCGTCCTGCTTTGCGTCACAGCGTGAATTCCTTCGTCTGCCCATGCCTGAGTTCATGGATGTCGTTCTTGAAGCCGATCTTGATGAGCTCTGGCGTGACGCCCGCCACCTCGACGGTGAGCAGGTCGCCAGAGATCGTCAGGGTGAGCGACTTATCGCGGTAATGGACATGCAGGCACAGATTTTCGATGGTCCTGGGCAAGCGCGGATTGAGCCAGAGCACGCCGCCGCGAACCTCTATCCCGGTGTAGGCGCGCTGCATCATGTCCACGGTGGAGGCCATGGCGCCCAGATGGATGCCTTCCGGCGTGGTACCGTCCTGGATATCCTCCACATCGCTCATCAAGGCCTCGGCAAACAGGCGCCACGAGCCTTCCCGATCGGATCGCGCCAGCACCCAGGAATGGGTGACACGGCTCAGCGTGGAGCCATGTGAGGTCCGCTTCAGGTAGTAGTCGATGTTTTTGGGGATGGTGTCGTATTCAAACGGGTAATCCAGCCGCCTGAAGATGTCGCCCAGTTCCTCGGACGAGAACAGGTAGAACAGCATCAGCACATCGGCCTGTTTGGAGACCTGGTAGCGATTTGGCGTGTCGTCCTCGGCGTCAAGAACACGATCGAGCCGCTGGATGTCGCCGTATTTCTTGCGATAACCATCCCAATCGAACTCCTGCAGACGCTCGTAATGCTCGAACTGGCTGATGATGCCGTCGTCGTGGAACACGACGCGCATCCGGCGACTGACATCGTCCCAGCGTTCCAGCTCCTCCTGGCGCAAGGCCAGCGTCTCGCTCAGCTCCTGGCGCCGCTCCCGGGGCAGCAGGTCCAGCACCTCCAGCGCACGGCAAAGCACCCACACGGCCATGACGTTGGTATAGGCATTGTTGTCCAGCCCCGGACGCTCGCTGTCCGGATAGGCGTCGTGGTATTCATCCGGCCCCATCACGCCCAGGATTTCATAGCGTTCCAGTTCCTCGTTGTAAGTGGCCATGCTGGCCCAGAAACGGGCAACTTCCAGAATCATCACCGCCCCATAAAAGGACAGAAACTCCATGTCCTGCGTCACCTGAAAATACTGCCAGACGTTGTAGGCGATGGCCGCGTTGACATGGCGCTGCAAATTACTCTTGTCCGAAATCCAGCGGCCCGACTTCGGATTGAGGTGCAGGCGCTGGGTTTCCTCGCGCCCATCGCTGCCGCTCTGCCAGGGATACATGGCGCCGTCATAGCCAGCCTTGCGCGCGGCGGCACGCGCCTCGTCAAGACGACGGTAACGGTACATCAACAGCGCGCGGGTGATCTCGGGGAGGCGCAGACTGAGAAACGGGAAGATGAACAGCTCGTCCCAGAACACATGGCCGCGGTAAGCCTCGCCATGCAGCCCACGCGCCGGAACGCCTGCGTCCAGGTCCATGGTGTGCAGCGACACCGTCTGCAGCAGGTGAAAAATATGCAGCCGCAGCACCAGCACCGTCGCCAGCCCCGGTTCGGGCTCGCGCATCCCGAGGCCCATGTCGAAACGCCCCCACAAGTGCCCCCAGGCCAGCACATGGCTTTGCAGCAGATCACGGAAACGTCCTGCACGCGCGATGCTTTCCACCGCTTCCAGGCCGCACTCGGAGGTGGCCCTGTCTTTTGAGCTGTGCAGACTGACAATTTTTTCGATGACCAACGGCGTTTCTTCTGCGATATCCAGCGCGATCAACTGGCCTATGTAGCCGGGCTCCTCCCGTGTTTGGCGCTCACCGGCCAGTGGCTGGTCATTGGCCCATAGCCGGGTGGCGGCAGCCTGCACCACCTCAATGTGCGACTGGCTGGTGCGCACCCTGAGCAGCAGGGTCTCTGCGTCGAGCAGACGGGTTTCCAGCCACTCCAGATGCCGGTTGCCAAGCCCCCGGTAACGCGCAACGCCGTCATTAATGATCCGGCCATCCAGCGCCGTGCGAATTTCAATGCGCCCCGACCAGTTTTCTGCGGTGAGCGTGGTTTCCAGCGCGGCAAGGTGCGGCTGCTGCATGTGCACCAGGCAACGGCTGGCCAGCCGGGTCACATGCCCCTGAGCATCCTTGAATCGCAGGTTGCGCAGCAGCACGCCCTGCTTGAGGTCGAGCTCCTGCCGGTAAGCCAGCACCTCTACCTGCTGTAAATCAAACCACGCGCCGCCGACCCGACGGAACGTCAGGGGTAGCCAGTTCGGCATATTGACCAGGTCCTCGTTTTCCACATCGCGTCCGGCGATCCGGCTCACCAGCCGGTTGTAGCCGCCCGCCAGATAGGTGCCGGGGTAGTGCACGTCGTTGGCATCCACTTCGGGCGCGGCGCCGCGCGTGGCGAAATAACCATTGCCCAGGGTGCACAGGGCCTCGCGCCGCTTTTCCTTGGTCGGCTCGAAGTCTTCATAAATCAGGGACCACTGACTCATGTCACGCCGCCCCGCGCCAGGGTGGCCAGCTCACCCAGAAAGCGCCGTACTTCTTCAATGCTGCCCAGGGCGTACTGCGCGGCCGTGTCGCGCGCTTCGTCGCGCACCAGAATGCCGATGCCATGGCCATGCGTATTCAACGCCCTGAACGCATCTTCGTCGGTGCTGTCGTCCCCAAGATACAGCACGAATGCATCGGATTGCGCCAGGCCGAGCTTGGCGAGCAGCCAGATCATGGCCCGGCCCTTGTCCCAGTCGATATCCGGCTGCACTTCAAAAATCTTCTTGCCGTGGGTCTTGCGCAGTTTCGGCTGTGTTGCGAGCACGGCATTCACAGCGGACTCCACGGCCTCCAGGTCTGCCTGCGCCACCTGGCGAAAATGGACGGCGATGGCGTATTTCTTGCGCTCGACCAGAACGCCGGCGATGCGCCCCAGCCGTTCCCGCAGCGCCAGTTCGACCTGGTCAAGCCAGGGCAGAAATTCGCTGCCCTGCTGCTGTTCGATGTGCATGCCCCGGGGGCCGCTGATTTCAAAACCATGGCTGCCGCCATAAACGATGTCTTCCAGGCCCACGCGCGCCCGCACATCGGACAGATCCCGGCCGCTCATCACGACCACCGTGCAATTTTGGGCCAAGGTGCGCACCGCGTCGCGCATGTCGTCGGACAACAGCGCCAGCTCGGGGCGCTGCACAATGGGCGTCAAGGTGCCGTCATAGTCAAGAAAAACCGCCGGGCTTCTGCCTTTCATGCGGGTCTTGATGTCTTCAAGCGCTGCCAGCGCGGAAGGCAGCTCGTCACTGCGCTGGCGGGCAGGCGCGGCTTCCCGCGCGACGCTGACTTGCGCCAGATCCGCCACCACGACGTGCGCGCCGGCGTCTTTCAGCTCCTGTGCGTGGCCGCTGCGGTCCACGCCGATGACCAGACCGAAGCCGCCACGTCGGCCAGCCTGCACACCGGCAATCGCGTCTTCCACCACGACGCTGCGCGCCGGCTTCACGGCAAGTTGTCGCGCCGCTTCCAGGAAAACATCAGGGGCAGGTTTTCCGGCAAGGCCCAGGCCTTGTGCCGCCACCCCATCCACCCGCACGTCAAACAGCCCGGTGATGCCGGCGGAGGCCAGCACGGCCGCGCAGTTTCTGCTGGCGGAAATGATGGCGATTCTGACGCCCTGCGCCCGCAATCGATGGATGAGACCGATCGTGGCGTCATACACCTGCACCCCCTGTTTCAGCTGCTCCAGATACAGCAGGTTCTTGCGGTTGCCGAGTCCGCACACGGTCTCGCGCTCAGGTGGATCAGCCGGATCGCCGTAGGGAAGCGCGACGCCGCGCGACTGCAGAAAATCGGCCACGCCGTCATAGCGCGGCTTGCCGTCAACCAGACGGCGGTAGTCGGCGTCCACATCAAATGGACGAAACGCTTGGCCAGTGGCCGCCGTCTGCTGTTGGAGAAAAGCATCGAACAGCGTTTTCCATGCTGCGGCGTGGACTTTGGCGGTGCGGGTGACCACGCCGTCGAGATCGAAAATGACCGCATCAAAAGCCTCCCGGCCAAGCGTGAAACGCTGCGTGTCTGGATTTATTTCGTTCATGGCCATTGACCCTCTTGAGTTTGCATCTGTTGTTTATTGTCTTTGCCGTCTTTGTGAGCGCCACCCAGCGCAAACGTCATGCCGCTCAGGCGAGCAGGCGCCGGTACAGCGCCACATACTGCGCCGCTGCCTTGTCCCAACCCAGGGGCTGTTGCATGGCGCGCTGGCGCACAGCGTACCACTCGCTCTTGCGCTCATACAAAGCCACGGCGCGACGCATGGCGCGGTCCAGCGCCTCGGGCGCGAAATCATCGAAAACAAAACCATTGGCCGTGCCGTCGGCCAGATGCTCCAGCGCGCAATCGACCACCGTGTCGGCCAGCCCACCGACCCGGTGCACCAGCGGCAAGCTGCCGTATTTCAGGCCGTACATTTGCGTCAGACCACAGGGCTCGAAGCGCGACGGCACCAGCGTCACATCGGTGGCGGCAAAAATGCGGTGGGCAAAGGCCTCGTCGTAGCCGATGCGCACCGACACCGCTTGCGGGTAGGAAAAAACACGCGCCTTGAAGGCCGCCTCCAACGCAGATTCCCCGGTGCCCAGCACCACCAGTTGGCCGCCTCGGGCGATCAAGGCTTCGAGCACGGCGAGCACCAGGTGCAATCCTTTTTGTTCGGTCAGACGGCTCACCACCCCAAACAGCGGCGCGTCGGGTTCGGGCGCCAGCCCCAATTCCTGTTGCAGTGCCGCCTTGCAGCGCGCCTTGCCTGCGGTTTTTTGCGCGTCAAAACTGTGGGGGATCGCGGAGTCGGTGGCCGGGTTCCACACGGATTCATCCACCGCGTTGAGAATGCCGCTCAGCTCATGGGCACGGGCACGCAGCAGCCCATCCAGCCCGCAACCCTGCTCCGCGGTCAGGATTTCCCGCGCATAGGTCGGACTCACGGTGGTGATGTGGTCAGCGTAATAAAGCCCGGCCTTCATGAACGACAACTGGCCATGGAACTCCAGTCCGTTCACCGAAAACGCATGCGTGGGCAGGCCCAGGTCAAAGAAATGGATCGGGGCAAAAACGCCCTGGTAGGCCAGGTTGTGCACGGTGTACACGCCGGCCACCCGGCGACCCCGGCTGGGCCCGAACGCCAGGTAGGCCGACGTCAGGGCGGCATGCCAGTCATGGCTGTGCGCCACGGCGGGCTGCCAATGGGGGTCAAGTCCGCACGCCAGTTTTGCGGCCACCCAGCCCAGCAGCGCAAAACGCAGGTGGTTGTCAGGGTAGGGTTGACCCCGCGCGTCTTCATAAGGCGTGCCGGCGCGCAAATAAAGGTGCGGTGCATCGATCACATAGGCCCGCACGCCCAGGCTGGCCAGCACCCCCTGGCGCAACACCACGCGCTCACCCCAGGGCGCCGTCAACTCGGCCAGCACCTCACCGGTTTGCAGATCGGCCAGGATGGGCGCAAAGCCCGGCAGCAACACACGCACCTCGCAGCCCGCCGCGTTCAAGGCAGCCGGCAAGGCCCCGGCAACGTCAGCCAGCCCGCCAGTTTTAAGCAAGGGAAAAATTTCGGCACTGACCTGCAACACATTCATCAGAAAACTCTCTATTTCAATTGGGCCAACATCTCGCGGGTGATCAACACCACGCCGCCTTCGCTGCGCTCAAAGCGCTGCGCATCCAGTGCGGCATCTTCGCCCACCACCAAGCCCTCCGGGATAACACAGGCGCGGTCGATCACCACCTTGCGCAGGCGGCAATGGCGGTTGATGGTCACATTGGGCAGCACCACGGCTTCGTCAATCTGGCAGTCCGAATGCACCCGCACCTCGGAAAACAGCACCGAATGCGCCACATGCGAGCCCGACACAATGCAGCCGCCAGACACCACGGTATTGGCATAAATGCCATGGTTCCCGTCTTTGTCGGGCACAAATTTGGCCGGCGGCAACTGGCGCTGGTAGGTCCAGATCGGCCATTCGGTGTCATAAATGTCGAGCTCGGGCACGGTCGAGGCCAGATCGAGGTTGGCCGACCAGAACGCGTCGAGGGTGCCGACATCACGCCAATACGGCTCAACTTCACTGACGCGCGAGACACAGGACAAGCCAAACGGATGGGCGATGGCCCTGCCGTCAGCCACTGCCTGGGGAATCACATTTTTGCCAAAATCGTGTTCCGACTGCGGATTGGCCAGGTCATCATCGAGCAACTGGTACAGGTAATCCGCATCAAAAATGTAAATGCCCATGCTGGCCAGCGACACGGCATCATTGCCGGGCATGGGCGGCGGGTCGGCGGGTTTTTCCACAAAAGCGGTGATTTGCCGCGTCTCATCGACGGCCATCACCCCGACTGCGCTGGCCTCGGCCCGGGGCACTTCGATACAACCCACCGTGCAGCCCGTACCGCACGCCACATGGTCCTTGAGCATGATCGAGTAGTCCATCTTGTACACATGGTCGCCGGCCAGGATCACGATGTACTGGGGCTTGCTGGAGCGGATGATGTCCAAGTTCTGGAAAATGGCGTCGGCTGTGCCGCGGTACCAGTGCTCCTCACCGACGCGCTGCTGGGCCGGCAGAATGTCCACCATCTCATTGAGCTCGGCGCGCAAAAAACTCCAGCCACGCTGCAAATGGCGCATCAGCGAATGCGACTTGTACTGCGTCACCACCGCCATGCGCCGAATGCCCGAATTCAGGCAGTTGGACAGCGCAAAGTCGATGATGCGGAACTTGCCGCCAAAGTAGACCGCCGGCTTGGCACGTTTGTCGGTCAATTGCTTGAGCCGCGAGCCGCGTCCGCCGGCCAAAATCAAAGCCACGGTATGCCGCACCAATTGATGGGTTTCCGGGGCTCTCTTTTCAACATTTACCATGATTGTCTCCTTGTGATTGATTTTTTCAGGTCGCCACCGTGGGGCCGGTCATGCCGGTGCGCCCCCTGATGCCGGCCACCTGCTCGGCCAGCGCCGCCAGTTCCGCCAGCGCCTGCTGCACAGGCTGGTCCTGCTGCGCCACATCGGCCTCATAGCGCTCCAGATAGAGCCGCAGCGTGGCACCCTCGGTGCCGGTGCCCGACAGCCTGAAAATGACACGCGCGCCATCGTCAAACATCAGCCGGATGCCTTGCTGACCCGAGACCGAGCCGTCCACCGGGTCGGTGTAGGAAAAATCATCGGCCAGCACCACTTGCCGAGACCCAAACCGGCGCCCTGGCAGCGCAGGCAGCTCGGCGCGCACATCCGTCATCAGCGCATTGGCCGCGTCCACGGCAATGCCCTCATAGTCATGCCGGGTGTAATAGTTGCGGCCATGGACACGCCAATGCTCACGCACCAAAGTTTCGACTGATTTGCCCGTCGCACCTTGCAAATTCAACCAGAACAAAATCGCCCACAGCCCGTCCTTTTCGCGCACATGGCTGGAGCCGGTGCCATAACTTTCTTCGCCGCACAGGCTGACGCACCCGGCATCGAGCAAATTGCCGAAAAACTTCCAGCCGGTGGGGGTCTCGAAGCAGGGCAAATCCAGCGCCCTGGCCACCCGGTCCACCGCCGCCGAGGTCGGCATGGAGCGCGCCACGCCGAGCAAACCGCCTTGGTAGCCCGGAATCAACCTGGCGTGTGCCGTCATCAGGGCCAGGCTGTCGGAGGGCGTGACCACAAAGTGGCGGCCCAGCACCATGTTGCGGTCGGCATCGCCGTCCATGGCCGCGCCAAAGTCGGGCGCGTCAAGCCCTTGCATGTGATTGATCAGGTCTTCGGCGTTGACCGGGTTCGGGTCAGGGTGCAGGCCGCCAAAATCTTCCAGCGGCTCGGCATGGACCACGGTGCCTGTCGGAGCGCCCAGCTCGCTTTCGAGGATCGCCCGGGCATAGGGGCCGCCGACGGCGTTCATGGCGTCGACGCGCACCCTGAAGCCGCGCTGGAACATGCCGCGCAGCAGCTCAAAGTCAAACAGCTCGCGCATCACCGCCGCGTAATCGGTCACCGGGTCGATCACGTCCACCTGCATGTGCTCCAGTTGCTGCAAACCCAGGCGATCCAGGTCGATGTCAGGGGCATCACTGATGCGCAGTTCGCGCACAACCTGGGTACGTGCGTACACCGCTTCGGTCAGGGTTTCCTTGGCCGGGCCACCATTGCCGGCGTTGTACTTGATGCCGAAGTCGCCCTCGGGGCCGCCGGGGTTGTGGCTGGCCGACAGCACGATGCCGCCGAAGGCCTGGCGGCGGCGGATCACCGCACTCACCGCAGGCGTCGACAAAATGCCGCCACGCCCCAGCAGCACGCGCGCCACCCCGTTGGCCGCCGCCAGCTTCAGGATGATTTGCACGGCCGTGCGGTTGTAAAAACGGCCATCGCCGCCCAGCACCAGCGTCTGGCCTTTCAGCGCCTGGGCCTCGGACCCTGAGGCATGGAGTACGTCGAACAGGGCCTGGACAAAATTTTCCAGGTAGCGGGGCTGGGTGAACACCGCCACCTTCTTGCGTAAACCAGAGGTGCCGGGACGCTGCCCCGCAAAAGGCTGGGTTGGGATTGTCTGAATGGCCATGATGGGTAACACCTGATACAAAGTGACCACTTGAATTTAGCACCAATTGGGGCCGTAAACGGACGGCACCCGCCCTTTAAAATAGCGACATTCCCCCTGGCTTGAATCGCCCGCCCTTGTCTCGCCCCGGTCACGCCCAGACCGGCCGCGTGCAAGGCCAAACGGGATGGCACCCACCCCAGACTTGAGAACGCCTCGCGACCTACCCGAATTGGAAAATACTGGAGATTCGGCACCTCGGTGTCCATTCATCCCTGCCTGTTGCTGGCGTTAATGTTCTGTGCTGCCCTTGATTAGCGATGACAGCAGGCTTGCAAACGGCGCAATGTCGTGCCTCACACTCGCCTGCTCCAGTGCCGCCATGTAGTCGGCACGTCGCGCCACTGGCACCACCGTCCACGGGTAGCCTCCGGATGCCGTCATGACGTTCATCAAGAATCGTCCCATGCGTCCATTGCCATCGACGTAGGGGTGGATATGGACAAACATGAAATGCCCCATCACGACCCTGACCGCTGGTTCCGGCTCATTCTGTAACAGATCAAAGAAGGCAGGCATCAATTCACGCACGGCGTCAAAACGCGGCGGTACGTGCATCGAACGGCGGACATAGACCGGGCCGTTGCGGTAGCCCGCAAGACCAGCAGGTTTGATCAATCCGGCGGTGACGCTTGGGCCGAAAAGTTCGCGGTACCACGCACTGTGGTCAGTGCTGGCGATCAGTCCCGCATTCTGGTTGCCCAGAACCTTTTCGACGCTTTGCTTGACCCG
>Ga0172381_10004735_pt1 | contig 13982 bp, 13 predicted proteins | sample Leawel6488metaG_FD_119754 | JGI IMG/M metagenome (GOLD analysis project Ga0172381, IMG submission 119754) | Leachate microbial communities from a municipal landfill in Southern Ontario, Canada - Leachate well 64-88 metaG | ecosystem: Engineered > Solid waste > Landfill > Unclassified | place... | reverse complement strand
GCAAGTGATAAAAAATGGGAGAAATTATTTGCTGTGACTCATGAGCCATTAGTATCTTCAGATATTTTAGGTGAATCTCATGCTTGTATTGCAGATTTAGAAATGACACGAGTTGTTGGTGGAAATTTAGTAAAAGTTTTGGGTTGGTATGATAATGAAATGGGATATACCCACACACTTATTGAACATGTTATAAAAACAGGATTAACTATTAAATAATATGAAAATTTTTATTGGCACAGACCATGCTGGATATGTTTTAAAAGAAAAATTGGTTTCTTGTTTAAAACTTCAAGGGCATGAAGTTATAGATAAAGGAGCTTTTGAATTTAATGAAGGAGATGATTATCCAGATTTTGTTATACCAGTTGCACAGGAGGTTTCAAAAAATCCAAACAATGTGAAAGGAATTATTCTTGGTTCTACTGGACAAGGAGAAGCAATGACAGCAAACAAATTTCCGCATGTTAGAGCGGTAGTTTATTATGGAAAAGCAGAACCAATAGTGGATATTGAATCAAATGTTGTAGTTAGGTCAAGACAACATAACAATTCAAACATTCTTTCTCTTGGTGCTAGATATCTCACTGAAGAAACCATGATGGAGGCTGTCAACCTTTGGTTGAATACTTCTTTTACTTTTGATGAAAGACACATTCGTCGTCTTTCAAAGATAGAAGAAATTAAAATAGAAAATCAATGATTGAGATAATCCCTGCAATTTTACCAAAAAATTATGAAGATTTAAAAAACAAGATTGCATTAGTGCGTGGTTTTGTTTCTATTGTGCAAATTGATATTTGCGATGGTATTTTTGTGCCAAATTTAACTTGGCCTTTTTTAAGTTCAAGGCCGGCCCTTTTGCCTTCGCCGGATTTTGGCGAAAGTAAGGACTTGGCAGCTCTTGATTTTCATTTTCTAAAAATTCTAGACGAGCAGGAAGGATTACCATTTTGGGAAGATATTGATTTTGAACTTGATTTAATGGTTTCTGATGCTATTCCAAATTTTGATATTTATTCTAAATTAGGAGCTAAAAGAATTATTTTTCACTTTGACGCAGTAGGTGATTTAAAAGAATTTAAAAATTTTTTAGAAGGCATAGATATGTATATTAGGGAAAATATACAAATAGGTATAGCTATTAATGCTAAAACATCTTTAGAATTTATTTTTCCTTTGCTCAACAATGTTGATTTTGTTCAGTGTATGGGTATAGAAAAAGTTGGTTTTCAAGGACAAGAATTTGATCAGAAAATTTTAGAGAGTATAAAAATTTTGAGAGAAAAATTTTCTGATCTTGTCATATCAGTAGATGGTGGGGTAAATCTTGAAACAGCACCCTTGCTTATTGAAGCAGGTATTTCTCGTTTAGTTGTCGGTTCAGCGATTTTTAATTCTGAAGACATTATTGGAACTATAGAAGAATTTAAAAATATTTAATTTATTTAAAATAATTTTTGAATAAATTTAAATAAAGATGTATAATTAATTTTTTATGACTTCTTTATCTGCTGATAAAATTAAAGAACTTGAACAAAAAGCAAATGATATCCGTCAAAGCATTATTGAAATGCTTACAGAAGCAAAAAGTGGACATACTGCCGGAGCGCTTGGGATGACTGATATTTTTACACTTTTTTATTTTCATATTTTAAAACATAAACCAAAAGAACCATTTTGGGAAGAAAGAGATAGAGTGATTCTTTCTAATGGGCATATTTGTCCAGTACTTTATGCGACGATGGCTCATTCCGGATATTTTTCAATTGAAGAATTAAAAACTTTACGTAAATTTGGTTCTCGCTTGCAAGGACATCCACATAGGGAATTTTTGTCTTTTGTTGAGACATCTTCTGGTCCACTTGGTTCCGGGCTTTCGCAAGCAATTGGTATGGCCTTGGCTGATAAAATAGATGGTTTTACTCGTGGTGAGCGAAGCCGAACCATTTATTGTTTTATTTCTGATGGGGAATTAGATGAAGGAAATTCTTGGGAGGCTATAATGTTAGCTGGAAAAAATAAATTAAATAAATTAATTACTATTATAGATAGAAATAATATACAAATAGATGGAAATACTGAAAATATTATGCCGTTAGAGCCGTTAGCTGAAAAATGGAAATCTTTTGGTTGGAATGTTATAGAAGTTTCGGGGCATGATTTCAGAGCACTAAATGAAGCGGTAGAAGAATCGCAAAAAATAAAAAATAAACCGTCTGTTATTATTGCTTACACTATTCCAGGCAAGGGAGTGAAAGAATTTGAGAGAGATTATAAATGGCATGGTATATCACCAAATAAAGAACAAGCAGAGATGGCGATAAAAGAATTACAAAATCATAGACCAATATAAAGTTATGTTAAATCCAAAATTAAAATTAAATCCTAAAATTTTTAATAATGATGTTGAACAAGTGTCTATCAGAAAAGGTTTTGGACAAGGATTATTGAAAGCGGGAGAGGAAAATGAAAATGTCGTAGCTTTGTGCGCAGATTTGATGGAAAGTTTACAGATGCATTTTTTTGCTGAAAAATTTCCAAAAAGATTTATTGAAGTTGGAGTTGCTGAACAAAATTTAGTGACAGTTGCTTCAGGAATGGCGGCGATGGGGAAAATTCCTTTTTGTGGTTCTTATGCAGTTTTTTCTCCTGGAAGAAATTGGGAACAGATAAGAACAACTATTGCTTATAATGACAGGCCGGTAAAAATAATTGGTTCACATGCGGGATTAACAGTTGGATCGGACGGAGGTAGTCATCAAATGCTAGAAGATATTGCTTTGATGAGAACAATGCCAAATATGGAAGTTTATTCTCCTTGCGATGCAATTGAAGCAAAAAAAATGACATTAGCTTTAGCAAAAACAAATAAACCTGCTTACTTAAGATTAGCTCGTGAAAAAACTCCGATTATAACAACAGAAGAAACACCATTTGAAATAAATAAAGCTGAAATTTATTGGATGCCAGATATTGGTTTAGCACAAGTTGGTATAATTGCTACAGGAGAAATGCTTTACAACGCTTTGCTTTCTGCAAAAGAATTAGAAAAAGAAGGAATAAAAACCAGAGTGATGAATTTGGCTACTATTAAACCAATAGATAAAGATGCAATTATTGTTTTGGCAAAAGAATGTAAAGCGATTGTGACAATAGAAGATCATCAAATTATGGGTGGAATTGGTTCAGCGGTAGCGGAAGTTTTGGCACAAAATTATCCTGTGCCGATGGAATTTATTGGAGTGAAAGATAAATTTGGGCAATCTGGAACAGCGAAAGAATTGTTAGAACATTACGGACTTGGTGTCCAAAATATAAAAGAAGTGGTAAGAAAAATATTAAAAAGAAAAACCAGCTAATTAGCTGGTTTTTCTTGTAATAGGTTTTCTATTTCTTTTAAAACCTCTGGGATTTTTTCTTCAGGTATTTTCATTTCTTCTTTCATTATTCTAACCATTTCTTGTGCATTACTATATTTTTTTTCTTCTTTTGCTTGGATGCTTGTATCCAAAGTTACAAATTTTTCTGGCATAATTTTTTAATTTAACCATACACTTGATTTAAGTATATGAATTTATTTTTTTAATTTTATAATCTTCTGGTGCGACCTTTAAATATTCTTCTAATTTTTCTCTGTTGAGCAAACCTTTTTGTGCTCCAACATATTGAACAACTGACATTGAATTGATTGGTCCCCAAGCAAAAGCTTCAAGAGGGGATTTGCCTAAAGCAAGAGCTGCCGTAAATGTTGCCGAAAAAGCGTCTCCAGCGCCCGTGCGATCAAATGGAGGGGCTATATCTGGATAAGTGGTATTATACCATAATTCGTTATTAAAGTAAAGATATGCACCATTTGGTCCATCACTAATGACAATTATTTTTGGTCCTAATTTTTGCAAATTCTTTGAAAGAATTAAAACATCTTTTTCTTCTGTTTTTAAAATTCTTTGAGCCTCTTCTAAATTGCAAAAGAAAATTTCTGTTCGTTCGTAAATTTCTTTCAAATTTTCCACTCCAAATTTCATTTGAAAAGTGCCAGGTTGAAAGGCAAGCTTCACTTCTTGATGTCTTTTTAAATAATTCGCTATTTCAGAGTGAAATGGTAAAGAATCCTCACCTAAAGAGCTTAAATAAATCCAAGCAGGTCTAGAAAGTTCGCTTGCTTCTTTCGTATCAAGCCAATGTCTTTCATAATTTTGATGTTTTATTAAAATTGTGCGGTCAACGTCATACCAAAGCACATAATGATAATTTGTGATTTTATTTTTTTCTATTTTTACAAAAGTTGTATCAATATTTTCTTTTTCTAAAACAGCCAAACAATCTTTTCCATTTTGATCATCGCCCATATTGGTCATTAGAGCAGTATTTAATCCAAGTCTGGCAGCACAAACAGCAGCATTCGGGCTATTGCCAACGGCTGAAACTACATCCAAAGATTCGTAAGGCACTTTATCTCCAAAACGTAAGCAAAGCTCGCAAGCATCCGTATCCATTTTGCAATGCACATGCGCATCCTTTATTTTTATAAATGCATCTATCACGATATCGCCAATTGCGAGAAAATCTATTTTTTTCATACTAGATAATTATAACATATAACCATCTGGTCAAGGCAAGGCCTTGACCAGATATCCACATATTTATTTAAAAATTTTTGTCATAAAGACTGATAGAATTTATAACATATTATAAATATTAAAAAATAAATATGTTTAGAAAAATAATTCTAGTTTTTATAGGAGTTTTTTTATTTTTGGGATTTAAAATAGCGGAGGCAAGTGTGATTATAAATGAAGTTCAAATAAATCCAAAAGAAAATAGTTTTATTGAACTTTATAATACAGGTGACTCATCTATTGATCTTACTAATTGGTCTATAAAAAGAGAAACCTCCTCTGGTAAAGAATATCCATTAGTTTCAGCTACTAAACTAAAAGGAAAAACTATTCCAGCCAATGGTTATTTTTTAATTGCGAATGAAAGTAGTTACTCTGGTGACGGAGATTTAGATGCTACTTGGGCAACTTCTTATTCTTTAGCAAATAATAATTCAGTTTTATTATTGAATTCAGACGGGAAAGAAATAGATAAAATAGGATGGGGAAGTTGTTATGATTCTTGTGTAGCAGAAAATCCTGCTAATGAAAAAAGTATACAGAGAACTAATTCGGATTGGATTATTTCTTCTCCTACACCTGGCGAAGAAAATGAAGAATTAAATGAAGATGATAGCGATGATGACGATGATGATGAAGAAGAAAGTGATGACGAAGACGAAGATGATGACGATGATGACGAAGAAGATGAAGAAAAAGAAGAAATAAATAAAACAAAAATTGTAGTTAAGTCACCAGCTTTTGTCGGTCTTCCATTATTATTTAAAATAAATAATTCTGTTTCAGAAGATTCTTGTGGAATGTATCTTTTAAATTTTGGAGATGGTGGTTCAATAGAGACAGAAAAAGTTTCTCGTATTCCACAAGAGTTTTCTCATATTTATTATTATGAAGGGGAATATATCGTGAATTTAGAATGTTATGAAAGTTATCTTTCTACCGAACCGATTAATATTGATAAAATTACAATGAAAGTTATTCAGCCAACTGTTTTTATATCAAATGTCGGTGATGAAAAAGATTTTTTTATAGAAATTTCCAATATAACTTCTTTTGAAATGAATATTTCTAATTGGGTTCTTTCAAGTTTTTCCAAGAAATTTACTTTCCCTAAAAATTCAATTATCAAAGCAAAAAGTAAAGTAATTATTTCTCCTAAAATTACCGGTTTTTCCATTTTAGATAAAAATACTTTAAAATTATCTGATTCAGAAGGGGAAATAAAATTAAATAATTCATTATTTATAAAATCAACAAAAAATCCTGCAAAAAACTTTATTCCTGTCAAAATCTCCGAGAATAATTATATAAATGAAAATATTTCTAAAAATAATTTGGAAGAAGATAAAACTTTTGAAAAAAAATTAGAAAGTAATACAAACAAAGAAAATAATTCAATTTATGGTTTTGGTTTGTTTGCTTTTTTGATAATTAGTGCTGGCACGACTTTTTTCATTCGTAGCCGAAATAGAAAAACTATACCAAAAACAGAAGGATCAGATTTTGAAATTATTGATGAATAATATATAATTTGTGAATGTTTAAAAATATTTTACTTAAAAAGATGCTTCAAAAACAAGGTGTGCCAGAAGCGCAGATAGAAATGTTTATAAATATGATGGAAAAGAATCCAGAACTTTTTAAAAAAATTGCAGAAGAAATGCAAGAAAAAATAAAAAGTGGAATGGACCAAATGCAAGCAGGAATCATTGTTATGAAAAAATACGAAGAAGAATTAAAAAAATTGGTTTAAAATTTGGTTTTTTGCTAATATCTTTAATATGTCATTAAGTATCGGAATAGTCGGTTTGCCTAACGTTGGAAAATCAACGCTTTTTAACGCACTCACAAAGAAAAGTGTGCCAGCTGAAAATTATCCTTTTTGCACCATTGATCCATCAGTAGGTATTGTTCCTGTGCCAGATGAAAGAGTAGAATTGCTTTCAAAGTTTTCAAAATCTAAAAAAACAATTCCGGCTGTAATAGAATTTGTAGACATTGCTGGACTTGTTGAAGGAGCTTCAAAAGGAGAAGGTTTGGGAAATAAATTTTTAACAAATATTCGCGAAGTGGATGCCATAGCACATGTTGTGCGAACTTTTGAAGATAATTCTATAATTCATGTGGCTAATAAAATAGACCCGATGCAAGATGTTGGAGTGATAAATTTGGAACTTATTTTGGCCGATTTGGAAACTATTTCAAAAAGAATTGCAAATTTAGTTAGGGGTGTAAAAAAAGGAGATAAAGAAGCGATAGCGGAGGAAAATATTTTAAAAAGGTTAGAGAAAGTTTTTAGTGAAGGTAAAATGGCAACTGAAGCAAATTTGAACGATGAAGAGAAATTTAAAATAAAATCTTTGAATTTGCTTACTTTGAAGCCAATGTTATATGTTTTAAATACTTCAGAAGCGACAGAAAATGTAGAAATTAAATTGCCAGAAGGAAATTTATTTGTAAAAATAGATCCAGTGTTTGAAAAAGGTTTTGATGAATTGATTAAACAAAGTTATAAACTTTTAGGACTTGAAACTTTTTTAACTACAGGAGAAGACGAAACAAGGGCTTGGACTATTAAGATAGGTTCTACTGCACCTGTTGCAGGTATGGCTATTCATACAGATTTTAAAGAAAAATTTATTCGTGCAGAAGTTATAAATTGGGAAAAATTATTGGAAGCAGGTTCTCATTCAAAAGCAAAAGAAAAAGGTTGGGTTAGAACAGAAGGGAAAGAATATATAGTAAAAGATGGGGATGTAATAGAATTTTTAATATAATTATGAAAAAAGAAATTAAAATTTTTTGTGCGAAAGATTGGTCCTTCGACTCTGCTCAGAATAAAGCAGGTTATGAAATGCTTGATACAGGTGAAGGGGAAAAATTAGAACGTTTTGGTCCATATACTTTTGTGCGTCCTTATGAAGATGCAGTTTGGAAAAAAACTTTGGATAAAAAAGAATGGGAAAAAGCGGATGGAAAATTTTGGAGTTCAAAAGAAGGAGCAAAGGCTGGGTGGAAGATGTCAAAGACCGTCTTTGACATGAAGAAAAAATGGGAGATGGAATATAAGCCTGCCCGCCATGCTTCGCAAGGCGATGCGGGCGGGGGAATAAAATTTTTAGCTATGCCTACTCCTTTTAGGCATTTGGGTTTTTTTCCAGAACAAGCAACACATTGGGATTTTATAGAAGAGAAGATTGCGAAAAAAAGCTCTGCTTCGCAATCTTCTAGAATAAGATTTTTAAATCTTTTTGGTTACACTGGTGTTGCCAGTTTATTTGCGTTGCGTGCAGGAGCAGAAGTGACTCATATAGATGCTTCCAAACAAACTGTTGAGTGGGTAAAAGAAAATCAGAAATTAAATAATTTTGAAAAAATGCCAATGCGTATTATTTGTGAAGATGTAATGAAATTTTTAGAAAGAGAAATAAAAAGAGGAAATAAATACGATGCGGTAATAATGGATCCACCAAAATTTGGCAGGGGACCAAAGGGAGAAATTTGGAAAATAGAAAAAGATTTGCCAATACTTTTGTCTCAGGTAAGAAAAGTCTTAAGTGATAAACCACTTTTTATAATTTTAAATTCTTATGCTATAGATTCTTCTTCTTTATTGCTTGGTTATGCACTAGAAAATGCTATGTCTGGTCTAGTTGGAGAAGTTTCTTGTGGTGAACTTTGCTTATTAGAGAAATCAAATAATCGAATTATTCCACTTTCTAATACAGCTATTTTTTGCTAATATATAACAATGGAAACAAATAAACCAAAACTTAATATAGGGTTTTTCTTTTTGTGCTTGGGATTACTAATAACATTAATAACTTCTGTCGTTTCTTTTCTTAATCTTGTTTTTTCTACATTAGAGAAAAGATTTCCCGATGTTCTAAATGCTACTTATCAATATGGATATTCAACATACGATTATGAAAATATTCGTATGGCTTTAGCGACACTTATAATATTCTTCCCAGTTTTCTTAATTATTTCTTATTTTTGGAAGAAATTTACAAAAGGAGAAATTGGATATTTTGATGAAATTATAAAAAAATGGGTGATATATATTATTTTATTTTTGTCTTCTATTGTTGTTGTTATAGATCTTGTCACTCTTGTAAAATATTTTGTTGGAGGAGAAATAACAGATAGGTTTATTTACAAAATAATAATAACTCTTATTGTCGGTGTTTGGGTTGGAAAACATTATTTCATTTCAGAAATCAGGAAAGAGAGTGAAAAAATAAAAAAAATCTCAAATATTATTTCTGCGTTCTTGGCAGTTGTGTTTTTTATTGGGGCTATTAGTTATAGTTTTATGGTAATGGGTAGTCCTTTTAAACAAAGATCATTTCGCTTGGATGACAGAAGAGTAAATGATCTCCAAAGTATCCAATATCAAGTAATAAATTATTGGCAACAAAAAGAAAAATTACCTGCGACACTTTCTGATCTTTCTAATCCTATTTCTGGATATTCTTTACCAGTAGATCCTGAATTTGAAAAAGGAAATGTTTATGAATATATAGTAAAAGATAAACTCACCTTTGAACTTTGTGGTACTTTTGCACTACCTATGCCAAAAGGTTGGCGTGAATATAATTATGGAGGCGGGATAAATATGCCGACAATTGCTGTTGATGTAAAACAGGCATCTTCTGTGGCATATCCTGGTGGAGTAAATGAATCTTGGGATCATCAATCAGGTAGGACATGTTTTGAACGCACAATAGATAAAGATATTTACCCTCCATTTCCTAAGACCTTAAAATAGAGAAATTTTAGTATATGAAAAATTATGACCACAGAAAAATAGAAAAAAAAATTCAGAATGAATGGGAAAAGAAAAAAATTTATTCTGTAGCAGATAAATCAAAGAAACCTAAATTTTATTCTTTGATTGAATTTCCTTATCCATCTGGCGATGGACTTCATGTGGGACATATTCGTAGCAATACCGCTATGGATATTATTTCTCGTAAACGTAGAATGGAAGGCTATAACGTTCTCTATCCGATTGGTTGGGATGCTTTTGGTTTGCCGACAGAAAACTATGCTATTAAAACAGGGAAGAAACCTGCAATTGTCACTAAGAAAAATACTGATACATTTAGAAGACAACTTAAAGAAATAGGTTTTTCTTTTGATTGGAGTCGTGAAATAAATACCACTGATCCAAAATATTACAAATGGACACAATGGATATTTTTGCAATTTTTCAAGAAAGGTTTAGCTTATAAAGCAAAGAAAGATATAAATTGGTGTCCATCTTGCAAGATTGGTTTAGCAAACGAAGAAGCTGTCGGTGGTGTCTGTGATCGTTGTGGAGGTAAAACAGAAAAGCGTGAAAAAGAACAATGGATGCTGGCTATTACAAAATATGCAGATAGACTTGATAAAGATTTAGATTTAGTAAATTATCCAGAGAGAGTTAAAACACAACAAAGGAATTGGATAGGGAAATCTGAAGGTTCTGAAATTGAATTTAAAATAGCTGAACAAGGCCTTGCCTTTTCCCGAAGGGAAAAAGTAAGGCCTTGTTCAGTGAAAGTTTTTACCACTCGTGCTGATACTCTTTTTGGTGTGACATATGTTGTACTTGCTCCAGAACATTCTCTCATGTCAAAGGGCATCCTTGACATATTGGAGAATAAAAAAGAAGTTGAAGAATATATAAAAAATTCAAAAAAGAAATCTGAAATAGAGAGAACTTCAGATGATAAAGAAAAAACAGGAGTAGAATTGAAAGGAATAAAAGCAATAAATCCTGCGAATAATGAAGAAGTACCTATTTTTATTGCTGACTATGTCTTAGCAGAATACGGTACAGGAGCAGTGATGGCTGTACCCGCACATGATGAAAGAGATTTTGAATTTTCAAAAAAATATAATTTGCCAATTAAACAAGTAATAGTTCCAATTTTTGGAGAACCTAAAAAAGACGAAAAAGAAAGACATGCAATAGCAGCTTTTGTAAAAAGACCATCTGATAATAAATATCTCTTTTTATATGCTAAAGCGTTTAAAGAATATTCAAAAGTATATGGTGGGATAGAACAAGGAGAGACTCCTGATGAAGCTGCGATAAGAGAAGTATTTGAAGAAACTGGATATAAAACTAAATTTATTCGTAACATCAGATTACAAACTCAATCTCATTTTTTTCATCCACATAAGAAAGAAAATCGCAGATTAATTTGTAATTTAGTTGAACTTGAACTTCTAGAAGAAAAACAATATCCAATATTAGAAGAAGAAAAAGTGTTACATGATATCTTTTGGTTTAGTTTAGAAGAAGCTAAGAAAAAAATTAATGACAAAAAAGAACTATTAGATTTTTATTTATTTGAAGAAAAAGAATGTTTTATTGGAAATGGTATCTTAAAAAATTCTGAAAAGTTTAATGGATTAGAATCAGATAAAGCTATTAAAAAAATCACAGAATTTGTTGGTGGGAAAATTGTGACGAAATTTAAATTGCGAGATTGGGTATTCTCTAGACAGCGATATTGGGGTGAGCCGATACCGATAGTAAATTGTGAAAAGTGCGGACTTGTAGCGATACCAGAAAAAGATTTGCCAGTAAAATTGCCAGAAGTAAAGAGTTATAAGCCGACGGACACAGGTGAGAGTCCACTTGCAGGTATTACAAAATGGGTAAATACAAAATGCCCAAAGTGTAAAGGCAAAGCTAAAAGAGAAACAGATACAATGCCAAACTGGGCTGGTAGTTCTTGGTATTATTTGCGATACACTGATCCAAAAAATGCGAAAGTTTTTGCTTCAATGAAAAACTTGGAATATTGGTTAGGAAATTCTGCCCTTCGTCACGATGCTCCTCAGGACGACGCCGGAGGCGTCGATTGGTATAACGGAGGAATGGAACACACCACGCTTCATTTATTGTATTCTCGTTTTTGGCATAAATTTTTATATGATTTAAAACTTGTGCCAACAGTTGAACCATATAAAAAAAGAACTTCTCATGGAATGATTTTAGGAGCAGGTGGAGTAAAAATGTCAAAATCTTTAGGTAATGTTGTAAATCCGGATGATATTGTTAAAACTTATGGTGCGGATACTTTACGTGTCTATGAAATGTTTATGGGTCCATTTGAAGAATCTGTTGCTTGGAGCACAGAAAGCATTATTGGTTCAAGAAGATTTATAGAACGAGTATGGAATATGCAATACAAAGTGCAAAAAAATAAAAAATATACTGAATTTGAAATTGAAAAAACAGTAAAAAAAGTGACAGAAGATATTGAAATAATGAAATTCAACACAGCCATCTCAACTTTAATGATTTTCACAAATGAAATTGGAAAATTAGAATTTATTTCGCAAATTGCATACGAAAAGTTTTTAAAAATACTTGCTCCGTTTGCACCACATATTACTGAAGAAATTTGGTTTAGTTTGGGAAATAAAAAATCTATTCATTTTTCAGAGTGGCCAAAATGGGATGAAAATTTAGTAAAAGATACAGAAATAAAAATTGCTGTCCAAATAAATGGAAAAGTTAGGTCTGAAATTTTAATTCAAGTGGATGATACTGAAGAGGAAGTAAAAGAGAAAGCTTTTGCTAATGAAATTATTTCAAAATACGTAGCCGGTGTTTCTGTAAAAAGATTTATTTATGTCAAAGGGAGAGTGATAAACATAATTATCTAAATAGTTGCGTGTTGTTGATATGAGTAAATTCGTGATATAATATGAGTATAAAATCAAATTGTCGCTAGTTTTATTTATTATAATTTAATTTTTAAAAATATTTATTTATGTTATCAAACATTTTAGACAGAGTTTCTTTTTGGGTTCTTTTCGCGGTAATAGTTTTATTGCCAATTTTCTTTTTGCCTTTTACACATATTCCGATTGAAACTTCAAAAGGATTGCTTTTAGTTCTTGGTTTGGCTATTTCTATTATTTTTTGGATAGCAGCTAGGCTTTTGGATGGTAAAATTATTATACCAAAATCTTTATTTTTATTTTCCGGTTTTGGCGTGCTTCTCTCATTTTTGATTTCTGCTTTCTTTTCTTCTTCCCAGAATACATCTTTTTTTGGCATAATGTTTGATATTGGGACTTTCTATTTTATGTTAGGAGCATTCTTGTTGATGTTTTTTTCTTCCGTTTTACTGAGAGAAAAAAAGAACGCTAGAACTGTTTTTTGGGGAATAATAATTTCTTCAACGGTTTTGTTTTTATTTCAAGCATTAAGATTATTTATGCCTGATTTGCTTTCTTTAGGTGTTTTAAGTAGTCAGACCAGTAATATTTTTGGCTCTTGGAATGCTTTTGGTATTTTTACTGGTTTTTCCGTAATTGCCTCTTTATTTGTTATTGAATTTTTTTCAGTTTCAAAAATTACCAAATATCTTTTAGAAATTTTGATAATTTTTTCAATGATTTTGTCAGCTACGGTAAATTTTTCTTTAGTTTGGCAATTACTTGGAGCATTTGCTTTGATAATTTTTGTTTACAAAATTTCTTTTTCTTTTAGTAAAAAACAAACAGAAAATAATGAAAAAAAATATTTCCCGGTCTTTTCTTTTGTGGTAGTTATGATTTCTCTTTTGTTCTTTATCTCTGGACAATTTATTGGTGGAATTTTGCCAAATTATTTTAAATTATCAAATATTGAAGTTGGTCCTTCTTTTGCAACCACTATGTCAGTTACCAAAGATGCTCTTATGAAAGATCCAATTTTAGGTATTGGACCAAATAAATTTGCTGAAGTTTGGGCGATGTATAAACCAGATGTTATTAATTATACCCAATTTTGGGATACTTCTTTTAATTTTGGTTCCGGGTTATTGCCAACTTTTGCTTCAACTACTGGAATTTTGGGTATTATAACTTGGCTTATTTTTTTCACTTTGTTTATTATTACTGGATTAAAATATTTATTTTTTAGTATAAAAAATAATGTGAACTGGGAAATGGTGGTTTTCTTTGTAATTTCTCTTTATCTTTTTATTGCATCTTTCTTCTATTCAACGGGGGAAGTAATTTTCCTTCTCGCTTTTGCTTTTACTGGAATTTTTATAGGGTTATCATCTAATAGTGTTTCTGATGGTGAAATTATTATTTCTTTGCAAGATAGTCCGAAAAAAAGTTTTTTTTCCGTATTGTTGTTGGTGGTTCTAATGATTTTAACAGCAGCTACTGGATTTAAATATGTGGAACGTTTAGCTTCTGTTTCATATTTTGGGAAAGCTTATACTGCTTCTACAATTTCGGAAGCAGATAATTTTGTTTCTAAGGCTGTTTCTTTATATAAAAATGATTTATATTTAAGAACTTATGCGCAGGTTTATCTTGCTAAAATTAATTTAATAATTTCTAAAGAAGAATTAT
>Ga0172381_10004733_pt1 | contig 13987 bp, 17 predicted proteins | sample Leawel6488metaG_FD_119754 | JGI IMG/M metagenome (GOLD analysis project Ga0172381, IMG submission 119754) | Leachate microbial communities from a municipal landfill in Southern Ontario, Canada - Leachate well 64-88 metaG | ecosystem: Engineered > Solid waste > Landfill > Unclassified | place... | reverse complement strand
CCTGCAGAAAACGCTCCATATGTTGGAAAAGTCATTTACATAAACTCCAATAGTTGCGAGAATAAAAGATGTCCCAAGCACGAACATTAAAAACAATAAAAATATTGGAATATAAAAAATAATTCTTAGGAAACTAGATCCAAAATAAATCGTGAAGAATAAAAAGATAAGCATCTCTAGAAGATGGGAAAAAACAAACTGGAATACACTGGACATAACCAAAGATTCATAACTAATCTTCATAGACTTTATCAATCCTCCGTTTGATGATATTGATTTTAAGGCGTTTGAAGTGGCGTTTGTAAAAAAATTAAACATTATGAGCCCCAGAAAAAGATAGAGGGGATAGTATTCTATCGGATGCTGATTTATAACGCCTCCTATTAGCAAGATTATCGCAAAAAAACATAATGGCTCTAATAAATACCACAAAAACCCGAGATAGCTACCCTCGTTTCTCAACTTAAAATTCGCTATCGCCAAAGACAGGGCCAAATCCAGGACACTTCTTATTTTTTGAAGATATTTATTCATTTTCATACAGAAGATGTTTTTTGTCTTTCGTTTGTCTATTATACCACCCTATTGTTTCTTTTAGTCCTTCGCTAAAATTAGTCTTAGTAATAAACCCAAATTCCTTTTTTGCCAATGAATTATCAAGTCTTCTCTTCGGCTGGCCGTCCGGCATTGATTTATCCCAAACTATTTTTCCTTTAAAACCTGTCATTTCTGCTATCATGCTTACCAAATCCTTTATAGAAATTTCGTTTCCCGAGCCAATATTTACCGGCTCTGACTTATTATATCTTTCCAAAGCAAGAATTATAGCTTTCGCACAGTCGTCAACAAACAAAAACTCCCTGGTCGCTCTGCCAGTCCCCCACACGGTTATTTCTTTTTCCCCCTTGCTAACCGCCTCGACGCATTTTTTGATAAGAGCCGGAATAACATGAGAACTCTCTGGTTTAAAATTATCTCCGGGACCATAAAGATTAACCGGCATTAAAAATATTGAATTAAATCCGTATTGCGCTCGATATGCCTGCGATTGAACCAAAAGCATTTTTTTCGCCAAGCCGTAAGGAGCATTTGTTTCTTCTGGATATCCGTCCCACAAATTTTTTTCTTTAAACGGAACTTGGGTAAATTTCGGATAACAGCATATTGTTCCTAGCGCCACAAATTTTTTAACTCCAGCTTTTCTCGCCTCCTCCATCAGGCTAACTCCCATAACAATATTGTCGTAAAAAATTTCGCCGGGTTTTTCCCTATTTAAACCAATACCTCCAACCTTAGCTGCAAGATGGATAACTATATCTTTCCCCTCAACCGCTATTTCGCAATTTTCTCTTTTTCTTAAATCTAATTCCTCTGCCGAAGGTAAAAACAAATTTTCTTTTAAAACTCTCTTCTCTTCTAGCAAATTTTTAACTAAATGCCTGCCCAAAAAACCGTCCGCGCCGGTAATCAAAATCTTTTTATTTTTAATATTTAATCTATTTTCCACCATCTGTTAGGAAATTTTTGTTTTAAAAATTTATCACCCTCGCCCGGAGGGTCAATGCCCAAAAACCTTAAATCGCTGTCAACCATTATTTTATATAAATCATTAAACTTAATTTTTGGCTGCCAGCATATTTTTTCTCTCGCCTTTTTTGCATCTCCCATTAAGTTATCTACTTCTGCCGGACGCAAATAGCGAGAATCTATTTCTACATATTGTTGCCAATCTCCAAGTCCCGAATATTCAAAAGATTTTTCTAAAAATTCTCTGACCGTATGAGTTTCGCCAGTAGCTATTACATAATCATCCGGCTTCTCCTGGGAAAGGACAGAATGCATTACTTCAACATAATCTGGCGCATAGCCCCAGTCTCTTTTTGCGTCTAGGTTTCCTAAATATATTTTTTTGTCCAAACCTGCTTTTATCCTGGCTATCCCTCTTGTTATTTTTCTTGTAACAAATGTTTCTCCTCTGCGCGGAGATTCGTGATTAAACAAAATACCATTGCAGGCAAAAATTCCATATGCCTCCCTATAGAGCTGAGTAATATGGAAAGTAAAAACTTTTGCCACAGCATAAGGGCTTCGCGGATGAAATACAGTGTTTTCATTTTGCGGAGGCAATGAACTGCCGAACATTTCAGAGCTGGCCGCGTTATAAAATTTTATAGCTAAACCAGAATTTTTTATTGCCTCTAAAATTCTTAGCGTCCCCAGGGCATCGGCGTTGGCTGTGTATTCTGGCATATCGAAACTGACTCTCACGTGAGATTGAGCCCCTAAATGATAGACCTCATCTGGTTTTATTTCTTTAACTAATTTTTCAATATTTCCCGTGTCCGTGAGGTCACCGTAATGCAGGTACATTTTTGCATCATCAGTATGAGGATCCTTGTATATATGATCTATCCTTTTAGTATTAAACGTGCTAGCCATTCTAATTACGCCATGAACCTCATACCCCTTTGCCAAGAGCAATTCTGCCAAATAAGATCCGTCTTGCCCCGTAATGCCGGTTATCAATGCTTTTTTTGCCATTTATTTAAATTTATATAATATAAAACCCTCTTTGCTTGCGTCTATTTTTGAAAATTCTGGACAATCAAAACTGTACATATAAACATAATCCACCCCATATTTTTTTGCAATCTCCGTCTTACCCTTGCAGTCAAAACCCGAAAAAGCATACGCATCAACTTCATTTCCAACAGATATTGTTCCCTCTTTTGTTATAGCAGGATAATTATCGGTCGCAACCCCTATTACGGTCCCCTTCCATGGAATACTCAAAAACTTTTTATTTTTAATGTCTTTAAATACTCTTAAATCGTCTGGCACTAAATAATTGTTAGCGGGTGATTTAGGATAAAAAACTGCGCCGTTTGCCTGGCTCACCAAAACAAGTTTATTCCAACTTTCTCTTTGCGTATAAAAAGGCAGAAAAACTGCAAACAAACATAAAATTGCTATCTCTGCCCATTTTAACCAAATGATTCTGGCTTTTTGAACTTTTAATTCAAAATAATTTACTATTCTATCAAAACCAAACCCGGCAATCAAAACAGCTATCATTGATGCAAAGAACACGATTTTTTCGTATTCTATCACTAATCTGTAAATTATCATAGAATAAAAAAACCAGAAAACGGTAAGGAGTAAAAATGTATAAAAAAGCCATTTTTTATTCTTGTAGACAAAAGGAATTCCTACGATGGCCGATAAAATAATTTGCCAGGGTATTATACTAAAAGGATTAAACTGAGGCATATTCTGCCCCAAGAAAGATATATATATTATTCTTTGCGATAATTTAGATATAAAATCGGCATAGGGAGAAAACATTAACATTGCATAGAATATCAGCACCATCGCAAGCAAGCCGGCAAAAACAGAGCTTACTGCTTTTAACATTTTATTTTTATCTTGAAAAAATTTATGAAGTAAAACCGCTATTATCGTCGTCACAGAAAAAATTAAAAAGGGCGGGTAAAAAATAGCTGCTAAAGTTAATGCCAAAGTTCCTAAAGTTAAAGAGCCCATTGCTAAAAAACAAAACCCGATGAGAAAAAATAACACGCCCATATTTACAGGGATTAAGTTCCATATCCCGGGCAAGTTAGCGCCAGAAGCTATGTATAAAATTGACAAAGAGGCTAAGGCAGAAGAAAATTTAGACACATTGCTTATCCTTAAAAACATATAGGACAAAACTATAACCAAAACACTTATAAAAATAGATAAAATAACGTATTGCGTTAACGGATCTAACCCTATGATAAGCGTCATTTCTGACAGCAAAGAATGAAAAAATATTTCTAGATTGGGAAAAAAGACGCCGTCAAAACCATTAACGGGCAATGAATGCGAGGTAATCGAATTTTTAATTAACAAAACTGAATACCACTCATCTGAAAAGTATGGATAGGTATATTCCATATTTTTAACTTCGTGGTACGAAACCGTTTGGTCGGTTGCCAGGTTTATTTTTCCCGTATAGTTATAGTGAACCTGATAAAGACTTAAAAAAGAAATTAATATAACTGCCAGTAAAAACCAATCTGTTGCTTTGAGTTTTAAAGATATTTTTTTATAATTTCTAAAAGCCCATAACAGTAAAACTGCGTCCGCCAGCAAGCTGATAGAAGCAACTACCCAATAGTAGAAAACACCGAAAGATTGCGTAGTTAAAGCTAAAACCGTATGAAACACTGCTAAAAAAAAGAGGATATAAATAAATCCTCTTTTTTTATCTTTAAAAAGGCTCAATAGTACGAAGGGAATGGCCAATAAAATTAACCCGAGCAAAGTCGTTATCATTATGGTATTTTATAATAAATCAGAAGTTTAATCAAAAAAAACGCCCCGCATTAGGGGGTGTTCTTTAGCGCTCTGATATTTTAATAGATTCTAATAAAATCTAAGTGGGTGCTCTCACGCAAAGACCACGGCCTTTGCGAATTTGAGCTCCCATAAAAAAGGTTGTATAGAAAATTTGAAATATCAGAGCTACTTTTATTGTAATCTTTCTTGGCTTGAGGTCAAGACTATAAGCCTAGTGCCTTAACCAGCTGTTTTATCATAGAAACAACTACTGGAGGTGGCATTAAGCTGTTTACGTCGTTTCCCTCGTCGTCTTTGACCTGCCAAGGTTTTTCCAGTGTTTCAATTTTACCGGTTGCTTCGTCTAATCTATAGCTGAACTCCGGGGTTATCTCGTAGTCATCGGCAATGTCTTTAACCTTACCAACGGGAATAGAGTTTCTCAAAAGAACCTTCGGCAAACCCTGAAGACCCATTGCCTGCCTTATAAGGCTCTCGTCTTTATTGAGTCTTTCTCGTATTGGCTCAATTCCCTGCTCATCTCCTTCTTTCATAACCATTCTTGCTCCCTTACATGAAGAATTATCACAGATTAAATAAAACTTTCCTGTCTTTTTATCAAATTCAACATTTTTTGTGGGCAACAACTTTAGATTTCGCGAGGTTTGACAAATTGGACAAATAACTCTGGCCTTCACCCTTTCATCAATAATATTTGTTGGAACATCAATCATAACAAAAACATCAGGGTCATCTCTGTAATTAATCAAATCTCTAAAAAACAGCGCATAAGAAATTTGGTCAAAATCTCTTGGGAATCCATCAAGGAAAATTGCCTTTTTACCTAGTTTTGAAATCTCTCTTTTTGCCAAAGCCAAAATCAATTCTGTTGGCAATAAGACTTTTGTGCTTCTTGTTTCCAAAGACTTCATTATATCTTCAAGCGGCGTAAACCCTCTATAATTTTTCTGCAAAAATTCCACCAATTCTTTTTTCTTTGCTTCGTCTTTTAATACTTCATCAAAAGACCTTATCATATCTCCAACAGAAAAATGGGCTATTTTATCCTTATCTACAATTTCAGCAAACATTTTGGAATAAGTCCCTTTGCCCGAACTTTTCTTTCCCAAAAGATAAGCAACAAAAGTATTTGTTTTTAAAAACTCTCTTAATTTCTTTATGTCTTCGCCGGCCTTATAGTCAAAATACTCTTGGCGTTGTTTTGCGTCAGCCAAGTCAAACTTCTTATACTTATCGCTTTTAGTTTTGAAAAGCGGAAAATCTATATCTTTCATTTTTAATTATTATATAAGTTAATTTTATTCCCGTCAGACATCAATTTTACATCGCCATCAACGTCTGTTCTTAGGGTTTTTATATCATACTTTTGCAATCTTTGCAAAACTTCTGGCGTAGGGTGACCATAAGAGTTCTTTCCTACTTCAATAACCGCAAGATTTGGACTTACAGCTTGTAAAAATTCTTCTGAGCTTGAATATTTAGACCCATGATGAGCCACCTTTAAAACATCTGAAACAATGTCATCCCCGCTATTTATAATTTTCTTTTCCGATGCCATATCAATGTCTGCCGTAAATAAAAAGGAATTTTTTCCATAAGTTATTTTAGACACAACGCCCGTGTTATTGCTTGCGCTTTTTGGCTCCATTCCAGCCAAATCCTCCAAGGGAAATAAAATATCAATTAAAACATTTCCAGCTTTTATCTCTTGGCCGGGAATGGTTGTTATCACTTTTGTATTTCCCGGGCTCAAGCTGGCCAGCATCAAATTCTGGCGCGACTTTTGAGCCTCTTTCAAAACCTCAGCTAACTTTTTATTTTCTGCGTCATTTTTTATAACTCCTGTCCATAAAAAATAATCTACTTTATATTTTTGCAACACATCAAGCAGCCCAGTCATATGGTCTTTTTCCGGGTGAGTCAAAATAACTAGGTCTATTTCCTTATCCCAAAAAGGCATTCGAGCATTAAGTTTTTCTAAAACCGTTGAATTGGGCCCGCCATCAATTAAAATTTTATGCCCTTCCGGAGTTTTAATAAAAACTGCGTCTCCTTGCCCCACACTTAAAAAATCCACTAGTAAATAATGCGGTCCTGCCAACTCAAAAACCTCCTGCCAAGCAAAAACATTCAGCGCCAGTAAAAATCCGGCTATTATCAAAATGTTCTTTTTTGAAATCATAATGTATTATATCAAAAAACACCGGATAATGCGCCGATGTTTTTAGAATACTGTTTGCTATTTTTTTGACATTCCCAGAATCTTGAACATTCCTGTTCCGCAGACCGGGCAAGTACCTTTCATTGCTGCTCTCTTTTTACCGCCCTTACCATTCATCTCAACTTCTTTAGCGTCTTTCATCTCTCTTTTTGCTTTGCACTTAACGCAATAAGCTTCTGCCATATTTTTATTTTACGATTTTTAATATTATTAAACCATTCTAGCCCAACAAAAAGCCTTGTCAAGCAAAATTTTGTTTAACCAGCCACCCAACCGCCATCAACCACCATCGTAGAACCCGTCATATAAGAAGATTCATCAGAAGCTAAAAACAAGACCGCATTGGCAATTTCTTCAGCCTCGCCGTTTCTTTTCAACGGAATCTTTGCCATCATTGCTTCTCGCACTTTTGGATCAATTGTTGTTGTATGCGTGCCAGGAGTATCAATAGAGCCAGGGTCAATACAGTTTATCCTAATGCCCAATGGAGCCAACTCCAAAGCCAACGCTTTTGACATGGCCACAATTCCTCCTTTTGATGCGCAATAATGCGCTAACCCTGGAAAACCTATAATTGCAGCCACAGAAGCAATGTTTATAATTGTTCCGCGCTGACCTTTTGCGTTTGGCTGGTTTTTCTGCATTTCTTTTGCGCAAGATTGGGCCATCAAGAAATACCCTTTTAAGTTTACATCAATAACTTTTTCAAAATCGCTTTCCTGCATTTCCAAAAAAGGCTTAAAAGGAAAAATACCTGCGTTATTCACTAAAATATCAATCTTGCCGAATTTCTTCAAAGTTTCTGCCGCAACATTATCAACATCTGCCTTTTTGCTTTGGTCGCATTTTACAGCCAAGGCTTCGCCTCTCATCTTTTTAATTTCTTCAACCACTGCCTGGCACCCCGGCACATCAATATCAGTGACAACAACCTTAGCTCCGGCACCGGCCAGTTTCAAAGAATGAGCCCTGCCCATCCCCTTGGCAGCTCCGGTGACAATAGCCACCTTTCCTTTTAATTCGCAAAACTTCTGCGTCGTCCTATTGAATCCAAACATGTTTTAAAAAAATTAATTATTTTACCTTATTATACTACTTTTTAGTTTTACAAACAAAAACCCCGCTTAGCGGGGTTAAATTTTATTCTTTGCAGCAGTCTATAGCGTATTTAACCATGTTCCCCAGCTTGTTGAGCAACCCTTTTTTATCTGTGTCTTTTTTGTCTATTTGATTATCATCAATTTTTTTGGCTTCACCCATGTCAATAAGTTTTAGATTAAGCCCCCAGAACAATGAGTAAAGTTGATATGCTTTTTTAAATAAATCCTGCGCGTCTTCTTTTTTTCCTTGACCCTGCGCTTTGGTTCCCACTTCCATCAATCTCATGGAAGCTGCTAACAAATGCTTTGATATACACCAGCGTTCTGAACCAGGCTCAACGTCTTTTACCAATTTTTTCAAAAGTTCGCCCCGCATCTTTCTGGCCTCCTGCAATAGATCAAAATATTCAGGCTTTCCTGTTTTAGATCCGGTAAAGAAAAAATGCTCCTCAATAGAGACTAAGTTCATTATAGCAATTGATAAATCCTCGTCAGAAGACAAATCAAGCTCATTCTGCTTATTGCCTTGAACCTTTTTTATAAATTCGTTTATATTATCTGCCATAAAATTAAACTTGTAATAATTAATAACAAAACTGGAACTGCGACTCTTTGATATGGAAAAAACACTTTCCCTTTATTTATTTTCTTTAAATATGCGTTAAGCCAATTACCCAAAAAAAGTACTACTGTTCCAATAACTGAACCCCAAAGTATTTTATCCATGCCCCAAATTTGATTTGCTGACTGACCTAGAATACCGGCGTAATAAAGTGGTATGTATGTTAACAATATGTAAGCTAAAGTGATTACAATACCGTCATCGGCAAAGCTCCAACCTTTTTTCTTCATAAAAGACAACGTCCAAGAAGTAATAGCAGTCAAAAATGCTCCTATCCAGACAGAAGTGATAGTGTCGTCAATTCCAAACCACCTAGACAGCCCAAGCCCCGCCCCAATTGCCACAACGCAAACCGGACACACTTGTGCCGCAGCTGTTTTTGCCCAAAGAAAACCCGAAGCCAATAATCCTAAAAAAATTACCTTTTTATTGTGTACCTGCTGCATTTTTGAAAAAATTAATAACATCATCTTGACCGACCAGGCATTTACTTCCATCATATAGAAATGGAATACTCACACCGTTTGTCATATCTAGTTCGCAGGTTTGGGCTAATTGAACCAGCAATTCGGCGTTTGCTTTAAGTTCTGGGCTGGTTTTGCCATTAAAGGGAATTTCCATTTTTGTATATTTGACTTTTTGATCTATGCCGTTGTCTGTAATATAGGCCTCTACAATTTTGCAGTGCGGGCAATCCTCTCCAAAAAATAAAACCGGTCCGGCTGGAAGCTGTGTCGGCTTTATTGGGCCGGTAAAAATTCCAGACTGAAAAGCCCAAAAGATTACTCCAGCTAGAACTATTAAAACTATAATTATTATGGGTGTTTTATCCATATTGTTTTAATTAAATCACAAAATAATCACAAAATCAACAAGTCTTATTTGTTTAGACTGTTGAGCTCCTTAAGTATTTTCTCCTCATTCAATCCGTACATTTTGCATACCTCTCCAATCTTTAGCTTATCAATTTCAAACTGAGACATTGGACATGCCAAACACGGAACGCCATTTTCTATTAAAACCTTGGTGCCATTTTTTTGCTCAATTATTTTTGCTAACGTAGTTTTGCTTGTAATTTTTGCCATATATTTATAATTTATCAAATAAAACCGTAAAAAACCACCTGTTCCTGGCGGTTTTCTACGGTTTTATTTTTTACAGTCGCATTCGCAGCTGGAATCGCATTCGCACTCAGGACCGCATTTGCACTCATCCTTGCATCCGCAAGAACAGCCGCAGCTACATTTACATTTTTTTTCTGTCATATTTTTGATAATTAATTTCATTTATTTTTCGACCTTTATTTTAACCTTGCTCGATATGTTTTAAATATTTCCGTTGAAAAGATACTCTCTGAAGATGTTTTTGCTGGGTCATATTTTATATTAAATATGTTGGGCATTTTAAAAATCACTTGCCCCACTCCGCTATTTTTTTTGAGTTCATCTACTATAAGACTCGCATGGCCAGAACAGGGTATTTCAACAACAATAGACAAATTGGCATTGTATTCTTTTACATTTGGCACATTAGCCGAATTTATATTGGCCATAGCCGGAAACACAAATACAAATAAAGCCACGTTAATTAAAATCATTGTTAAGTAAAGAATGACAAGGTATTTCCATTTCCTTTTAATTCCCGACAAACAAAGACAATCCGTTTTCCTGAGATATATAAAAGCTGAAAAGGTCGCTAACAGAAAGGAAACAATTACTAAAAATGTAAAAAAATAAGGGATAATCAAAAACTTTTTTAAAAATGAAACCGCAGTCACAGACCCAATCACTGAAAATAGAATAAATGCTATACAAAACGTGTGAGGCAAAACTCCGTACAATATTCCATTAAAAAATCCGACATTCTTTTTCTCAACAAAATCACAGCACGAATCATTTTTTTCCTTCATGTTATTTGTTAAACAATTTAGTTACTTTTAAAATCTCGTTTGTCATTTCTTGTTTTTTCTTTTCGTTTGTTGAGGCCATAGCATTTTTAAAACATGAGTTTAAATGATTTTCCATAAGCATTTCATGAGCCGACCTCAAAAGCCCAATCACAGCCAAATTCTGCTGCATAATATCAATGCAATACTCGCCATTTTCAGTCATACCAATTATTTTCCCCAACAAACTATGCGCCTTCTTAAACCCAATCAGCGCCTTTTCTTTGTTATTGTTTATTTTCATAACTTTATTAAATTATAATTATTTGACATACCTACCCCCCAGGTATATCTTATCACAATAAAAAGCCGTGTCAATACCATACGGCTTTCTATTTTATGACTCCTCCGCCCAGCAACTCTTTGCCTTTGTAAAAAACGACTGACTGGCCGGGGGTTATGGCTTGTTGGGGTTTGTCAAACACAACTTTCACGGCGGTCCCAGATTTTATTAGTTTGGCTCTTGCTAATCTGCTTTTGTATCTTATCTTTGCCTCAACCCTCCAAAATTTCTGCTTTGCAGAAAATTTAGGCGGGCAGGTCCAGTTTATATTTTTGGCGATTAGTTCTTTTTTTAGTAAATCTTTTTTGTTTTTGGAGACGACTAAAATATTTTTCTTAAAATTCTTTTCTACAACAAACCATGGACCTTGCGGAATTTCAAGGTTTTTTCTTTGGCCAATTGTATAAAACCACAATCCATGATGCGCGCCCAAAACCTTCCCAGTTTTATCGATAATTTTACCTGGCTTAATTTTTAAATACTTTTTTAAAAAATCATTTGTCGAATTATTTATAAAACAAACTTCTTGCGACTCTGGGGTTTCTGCTGTTGGCAAATTAAATTCTTTTGCCAGCTTTCTCACTTCTGGTTTTGTGTACCCTCCAACCGGAAATAAGACTTTGCTTAATTGTTTTTGATTTAACTGCCACAAAAAATAACTCTGGTCTTTTTCTTTGTCTCTGCCTTTCATCAACATACCTTTTTCAATGCGCGCGTAGTGTCCGGTGGCAATAAAATCAACTCCCATTTTTAAGGCTTTTTCAATCAATAAACCAAACTTAATTTCTTTGTTGCAAACAACGCAAGGGTTCGGAGTATTGCCTGCTTTGTATTCTTTTATAAAATAATCTACAACTTTCTTTTTAAATTCTTTTTCAACATTGATAACATAAAACGGCATTCCAATTTCTTTGGCAACCAGTCTGGCCAATTTCTCTGACTCAACCGAACAGCATCTATTTTTTCCGTCTACTCCTTCTTTCCAAAATTTCATCATCACTCCTACCACATCAAAGCCAGCCTGCTTCAACAAAGTAGCTGACACCGAGCTATCAACCCCTCCTGACATTGCAACTACAACCTTTTTACTCTTTCCAGTTTTCATAGCGCTTTTCAATGGTTTCTTTATCTTTTTTTATAATTTTGTGCCTTTCAAGCAGGCCTTTTGGAAAATCTCTGCCTTGATTTAGATAATAATCATAAACCGCCTCAACCAAGGCGTCCACTGCCAATACCGAGCAGTGATATTTTACCTTGGGCAACCCGCCCAAAGACTCAATAACATTATCTTTTGTAACTTTCAAAGCGTCGCTAATTGTTTTTCCTTTTACCAAGTCTGTAATAATAGAACTGGTAGAAATTGCAGCCACACAACCAAAAGTTTCAAACTTTATGTCTTTGATTACTTCCTCACCCTTTTTATTTTCTGCAATTTTAATATAAAGCCACATCACATCTCCGCAGACAATGTTACCCACCTTCCCAACCCCAGACGGATTTTTGATCTTGCCATAGTTATGCGGATTTTTAAAAGTCTCCAAAACCTTTGGAGTATATAAGCTTGAGCAAGTGTTTATTATTGTTTTTTTGGTTTTATTTGCCATATGGCGATATTGCCCTTATTTTTTGAACTATTTTAGGCAAAACTTTAATTAATTGATTAATTTCTTTTTCTGTTGTAAATCTGCCCAAGGAAACTCTTAAAGATCCATGAGCTTGCTCCGGCCTCAACCCTGTGGCCAATAATACATGGCTTGGCTCCAACTTAAATGAAGAACAAGCCGAACCAGTTGAACAGGCAATTCCATCCATGTCCAGTTGCATCAGCAACGATTCTCCCTCAACAAAGTCAAAAGAAAAATTTACATTATTCGCAAGACGATTTTTTGGGTGCCCGTTCAAATGCGAAGATTTTATTTTCAAAACTTCTTTGATTAATTTATTTCTCAATTTTGAAAGTCTTTTGCTTTCTTTCGCCATTTCCTTCTGACAAATTTCGCCGGCTTTAGCAAACCCGACTATTGCCGGCACGTTTACAGTAGAACCCCTTAATCCGTTTTCCTGTCCCCCGCCGTGTAAAACCGGCTCAAGAATAATGCCCTTTTTAGCATACAAAAGCCCAGCTCCTTTTGGCCCGTAAATTTTGTGCGAGCTGGCAGTCAGCAAATCTATGTTCATTTTTTCTACATCAATTTTTTCCTTGCCAAAACTCTGCGAAGCATCTGTGTGAAAATACACCTTTGCCTCTCTGCAAATTTTTCCTATTTCAGCAATTGGCTGTATTGTGCCAATCTCGTTTGAAGCGTGGATTACAGAAACCAAAATTGTCTTGTCCGTAATAGCCTTTTTAACATCTTCCGGATTTACCATGCCATATTTATCAACCGGCAATCTGGTTACCTTAAATCCCTGCTTTTCGAGCCATTTTGCGCTTTCCATTATACACGGATGTTCTATAGAAGAAATTATAATATGATTGCCCTTATTTTTGTTTGCCAAAGCAACCCCCTTCAAAGCCAGGTTATTGGATTCTGTAGCAGAACCGGTAAAAATAATTTCATTCAAATCTGCGTTAATCATATCAGCCAAAACCTGCCTGCTATTTTCTAAAGCAATTTTTGCTGTTTGGCCGAAGGAATGCAAAGACATTGTATTGCCAAATTCTACAGCAAAATACGGCTCCATTTCTTTGGCGACTCTTTTATCAACTGGCGTGGTGGCTGCGTAATCTAAATAAATCCTCTTCATATTATTTGATAAGTCCTGATAATTTTATAGATTTTAATGTTTTCTCAATAGTCTTATCAACCTTGTACCAAACATCTTTCGTAAGACATTTCTTCAGTTTGGGGCAGTGACTGCAGTTTACTGTATTCACATGCTCCAGCAATCCGACAACATCTAAAACGCTTATTTTGCTTGGAGATTTTGCCAAGAAATAACCCCCATTCGCGCCGTGTTTTCCCTTAACAAGCCCTGCTTTTTCTAAAGCCGAAAATATTTGGTTCAAAAAAGCAAAAGGCACCCTCTCTATATTTGAAATTTCCCTTACAGAGATGGCTCTTTTGTTTTTGTTGTGAGCTAAGTGCACCATTGCGGTAAGCCCATATTGCGCTTTTTTTGAAATCCTCATATTGGCTTATAACTTACTAATTTAGTATGTATTATATAGTATATCACAATAAAAGCTTGCGTCAAGCGTTTAATGGTGTAATATAAAAAAGGAGTTCTTTTACACCTACGCACAAAGGACACAGCCATGGGCAGAGCATTAGTTAGCTTGCTTTATTGGCTGTGCATAATCTGCATGGCCATCTTCTGGGGACTTTGTCTCACCGATTCTCTAGGGAATCGGTCGGTCTTCGGACCATTTTGCATATTCCTATCATGGATAACAGGAGCCGTAGCCATCATTGATTTGGCTTTTTACAAGCCCGATTCAAAGCCGTAAACAAAAGCAGGACCCGTGTTG
>Ga0172381_10004731_pt1 | contig 13997 bp, 16 predicted proteins | sample Leawel6488metaG_FD_119754 | JGI IMG/M metagenome (GOLD analysis project Ga0172381, IMG submission 119754) | Leachate microbial communities from a municipal landfill in Southern Ontario, Canada - Leachate well 64-88 metaG | ecosystem: Engineered > Solid waste > Landfill > Unclassified | place... | reverse complement strand
CGGAGTTTCGGCCGCATACTCGACGATAGCGCGCCGGAGATCGTGCATATCCAGAGCTTGCTGTATTTAAGCTCCGGTATTGTCGCGGAGGCGAAACAACGGGGCATTCCGGTCCTTTTTACCCTGAATGATTACTGGCTCATGTGCCCGCAAGGCCAGCGGTTCAGGAACGATCAGACGGTGTGCCGTGACGCGGGGCCGCGGGAGTGCGCTTGCTGCGTCGGATATCAACTCGGCATCAGGAAGAATGTGTCTTTGGCGTATTCGTTCATAAGACGGTATTTCCCGGAATGTTTTTTGCCCATCGTTAAAAATATGTATATGGCTGCCGCGTCGCGTATTTTTTTAAACAATGCCAAACGGCGCGAATTCATATCGGACCGCCGCGCGCATATGAACAGGATATGTTCCGATATTGATTGTTTTATAGCGCCGTCGCATTTCATTAAACGCGCGTTTCTTGAATTCGGCATTCCCGGAGATAAGATCACGCGCATGTCTTATGGTTTTGACCGGGCTAAATTCGAAGGTTTAACGAAGACGGCTTCGCCGGTCGTCCGTTTCGGTTTTATCGGGAATATTATGCCCTCTAAGGGGCTTCATGTGCTTATTGAAAGTTTTAAAGGCATCCCGGGAGATCGCGCGTGCCTGAAGATCTATGGCGCCGCTTATTCTTACAAGAGCGCGCTGGGCGGTTATGCCCGCATGGTCAAATCCCTGGCGGGGCGGGGGAATATAGCTTTTATGGGGCCGTTCGATAATAGCCGTATCCGCGAAGTTTTTGAGAATATAGATGTGCTGGTGGTCCCCTCCATATGGCAGGAGAATTCTCCTTTGGTGATACAGGAAGCTTTTTTATCGCGAACATCTGTTATCGCCTCCAGGACGGGTGGGATCCCTGAATTGATAACGGATGGAGTGGACGGGTTTTTGGTTGAAGCGGGGAATGCCGGAGATCTTCGGCGATCGATCATCAATATGATCAGTCTACCCGGTATTTTAACGCGTGAGCTCCGGAGTGTCCCGAAGGTCAAGAGCATTGAAGAGAACGCCGCTGAATTAGAAGCGTTGTACTCGCAACTCATAGGACGGTCGCGAAAATGAATAGCGTAGATCACCGGGTAAAAGGGTCGTTCACTGACGCGTTTTTCTTTGGTTCTGTAATAGCTTTATTGGGCGTTGTTTCTTTTTGTCCGCCATTTATTCTTGAGAGGCGTCCGTTTCTGGTGCTCGGGTGCTTGTTATTCGTTTTCGCGGCGCTGGTCGCGAATAAAGGTTTCGCGATCCTGCGAAAGAGCGATCTGCCTTTGTGGATCTTCCTGGCGGCGTTCGGCATGAATGTTCTTTTTGCGCGCGATAAAAGCGCGGCGTGGAATACATATATCAATTTGTCCGTTACCATGCTGTGTGTATACTACGTAACTGCCGAGGCTGTAACATCTGCGCGGAAATTCGATATTCTCGTGAAAATGATATGTTTATTCACTGTTTTATCGGCTCTCCTGGGGATCATAGATACGGTTGCCGGATGGAATCCGTTGTATGAGTTTTATCTTCAGAATCCTTATTACGACAGGTATAAGGATTCCGGATTCTTAAGGGCGATGTCGACGCATTGTAATCCGGCGATACTGGGCACTTACCTTATCGCGGGTTGCCCGTTTCTTATCCTGGTGGCGCGGTCCCAGAAGGATATGCCTAATAAGATCGCGGGCGCAGTCATGCTCGCCATGGTTATAGCCGCGGTGCTATTAACGTGTTCACGCGGAGTATTCATAGCGTTGACCGGCAGCCTGTTATTGTTATTCGCTTTTTTAAACAGGAATAAAACAGGATATATTGTGTTAATTCTTGCCGCGGTTTTGATTTTTATCGTTGTTTGTTCATTTTTGCCGTATCCATTCGCGAAATACGGGATCCAGGGATTCGTGTTTAGCGGAGACGGCATTATATCCCAGTATAGATTATCCCGGGTAGCTATGGCGTATGACATGTTCGCCAGCGCTCCTTTTTCGGGAGTAGGATTCCAGCATTTTCGCCTGTTGTTCAACGGTTATAATCCGTTACCTTATCCGGAGACCTATGAATTCATGATCGCCGATAACATGTATTTGACTATACTGGCGGAGACCGGGGCCGTGGGATTCCTGGGTTTTTGCGTATTTGTTTTTTTTGTTTTTAAAAAGGCGGCCGCTTTAAAGCGGGCCCGGATCAATTCGTATCTTCTGATGGCGGGTATAGCCGCGTTGCTGATAAATATGGGCGCGTTCGAATTATTTTACTGGTTCAATCCGTATATATACTTTTGTTTATTGACCGGGTTGGTCGAAGCCCTGTGGAGAACCCCGCCTCAAACCCGGACCTGAAATTCCTTGCCAAGTATCCTATTTTGTGATAATTTAAACCGTAATCCCATCAGGAATATATTTATCTAACCCCTTTACAGATAAGAGGAATGGCTATGTCTGTGACTCATTTTACCGACGCGAATTTTAAAGAGGAAGTTCTTGATTCCGCCACGCCCGTTCTGGTGGATTTTTGGGCGACGTGGTGCGGCCCGTGCCGCATGATCGCTCCGGTCGTTGAAGAGATCTCTAATGAATACGCAGGCACGTTGAAGGTCGGCAAAGTCGATGTGGACGCGAACTCGAAGGTCGCGTCGCAGTTCGGTATTATGTCCATACCGACGATCATGATCTTCAAAAACGGCAAGGTCATGGAGCAGGTGGTCGGCGCGCTGAGCAAGGGCCAGCTTAAGTCCATGATAGACTCGTATATTAAATGAAGAAGATCTTCATCGCGGCAACGAAACAGAACGACGGCAAGACGACTGTTTCCCTCGGTCTCATTTTTAATTTTCAGCAACGTTTCAAGAAAGTCGCTTTTATCAAGCCGATAGGCCAAAGATACCTCGAGGAAGAGGGCTTGAAGATCGACGAGGATTCATTGCTCATTGAAGAAGTATGCGGGATAAAAGCCGGTTTGAAGGACATGTCGCCGATCGCCGTGGAAAAAGGGTTCACCGAGCGTTATATTAACCGGCCGTCGAAAGATTCGATCACGCGGCAGATAGATGAAGCGTATAAACGCATTTCGCGCCATCAGGATCTGGTCGTTATCGAGGGAACCGGCCACGCCGGGGTCGGAAGCGTTTTTGACCATTCTAACGCCACCGTAGCGCGTCTCCTGGGTTCAAAAGTGATCTTGATCTCGTCCGGCGGGATCGGAAGGCCTATCGATGAGATAGTTTTGAATAAGGCCCTTTTCGATAAGGAAGGTGTCAAGCTTTTAGGAGTTATCATCAACAAGGTCCTTCCCGATAAATTCGATAAGATAAACCAGCTTGTCCGCAAGGGGCTTGAGCGCAAAGGCATCAATGTCCTCGGTGTTATCCCGTTCACTCCGGCATTGTCCTATCCGACCATAGAACAGATCCTGGAAGAAACTAATTTTGATCTTTTGTGCGGCAAGGATCAGCTTGAAACGTATGTATCGCGCGTCGTTATAGGAGCTATGCGCCCCGGGAGCGCGGTCAAGTATATCGTAGACGACAGCCTTTTGATAGTTCCCGGAGACAGCGAGGATATGATCATGGCGGCGCTTGAATGTTACCGGGATGACGATCCGTCGCGGTTGAAGCTGGCGGGTATTATCCTCTCGGGAGGGATGACCCCCGATAAGCCTATTATGGATCTGTTGCTTCGCTCCGGCATATCGGTGCTGATATCTAAAACAGATACGTATACGGTTTCGTCGATGGTTCATGACCTGACGATCAAGATCCGGCCGAAAGACAGCGCGAAAATCAAAACAGTCGTTAAACTTATTAAAGATCACGTTGATTTGGATAAAATCGTCAGGGGGATATAAGATGGATGCAATAGTCGAGATTCGTCAGCGGGCCAGGGCCAGGATCAAGAGGATCGCTCTTCCGGAATATAAGGATCAGCGCGTGATCGACGCTGTGAAAATGATCGCACGCGAAAAGATAGCCGACGTGGTATTCTTGACGCCTGATACTATAGATAAACGCGAGAACGAGAGGTATACCGAGGAGTATTATAACAGCCGCAAAAGCCGCGGCATTACGGTCGAACAGGCGCGCAAGACATTCGAGGACCCGTTGTTTTACGCCGCGATGCTTACCCGGGACGGCAAAGTGGACGGTTTCGTGGCGGGGGCCGCGCATACAACCGCCGATGTTTGCCGGGCGGGGCTGCATTGCGTGGGCGTAGATGAGCGCCTTATGACAGCATCCAGTTCATTTATTATGGCAATGCCCGATAACCCGGCAGTGCCGGATGGCGCGCTGATTTACGCGGATTGCGGATTGATCCCTGAGCCGACCCCCCGGCAGCTGGCCTGTATCGCCATATCCGCCGCCGAACTCGGCAGGAAGGTTTTGGATGTGACTCCGCGCGTCGCTCTTTTGAGCTATTCCACCAAAGGCTCGGCGAAAAGCATAATGATCGATCGCGTTACCGAGGCGCTAAAGATACTTCGAGAGATGGCTCCTGATCTTTTGGCGGACGGGGAATTGCAGGCTGACGCGGCGCTTGTGCCCGGGGTAGGCAAGATAAAATGCCCGGATAGCCTTGTCGCGGGCCGCGCGAACGTTTTGATATTCCCGAATCTCGAGGCAGGGAACATCTGTTATAAATTGACCGAGCGGCTTGCCGGCGCGCGCGCGCTGGGGCCGTTGCTTATGGGGTTCAAACGGCCGTGCAGCGATTTATCGCGCGGCTGCAGCGCGGAAGACGTCATGGATTGCGTCGCGGTGACATCTATCCGCTCCTGATCCCGAGGTGTGCATGAAACGGGCATTGATGATCATTGCGCCTTTAAATTTCCGGGACGAAGAGTTCTTTGAGACAAAAAAGATATTAGAGAAAGCCGGGATCCAGGTTACCGTCGCAAGTTCCACATCCGGTATCGCCAGGGGGAAGCAGGGCGCGTCGGTAAAACCCGATATAACGCTTAAAAGCGTCAGCGTGCCGGGGTATGACGCTTTTGTTTTTGTCGGGGGAAGCGGAGCGGATGTGTATCTCGATGATCCTGACGCGCATAGAATCGCGCGGGAAGCGCGCTCCCTGGGATCGTTGTTGGCCGCCATCTGCGTGGCTCCGGCCATTCTCGCCCGCGCCGGCGTTTTGAAAGGCGTTAAAGCGACCGTGTTCCCGGATGACTCCGCCGAGCTGACTTCTAACGGCGCTTTCTATACCGGAAGAACCGTTGAAAAGGACGGAATGATAATAACCGGTAACGGCCCCCAGGCGTCAAGTGAATTCGGCCGCGCGATCGCGCGCGCGCTTGCATAATACGACATGAAGAGGTGATCATTATGATGCGAAATATGTTGAAATCGAAGATACACCGCGCAACTGTAACCGAAAGCAATTTGCATTACGAAGGCAGTATAACCATCGATGAAAAACTTATGGCCGCCGCAGACATCCTTCCCGGAGAGAAGGTGGAAGTGCTTAATATCAACAACGGTATTCGTCTTGAAACCTACGCGATACGCGGCAAAAAGGATTCAGGTATTATCTGTATGAACGGAGCTGCCGCTCGCGGCGCCTGCGTCGGGGACCAGGTGATCATCCTGACCTACGCCTGTATAGAAGACGATCAGGCCCATACGCTCAAACCCAGGATTGTCAAAGTCAATGACAGAAACAGAATTAAAAATTAGGGTAGTCGGGGATCCTGTTTTACGCAAGAAGGCCAGGAAGGTCGGCCGCGTAACTGCCCGCCACAGGGATATATTGAGTAAAATGGCGCGGCTCATGTATGAGGCGTCCGGGGTCGGCCTTGCCGCTCCCCAGGTGGGCATAGATGAACAGATGATCGTTGTTGATATCGGTAAGGGCCTCTATAAGCTTGTTAATCCGCGTATTCTGAAAAAGGAAGGACAGCAGGCTATTGAAGAAGGATGCCTGTCCGTGCCCGGTATCTCGGTGAGGGTGAAGCGCGCGAAAAGAATACTATTACAGGCGCTTGATGAAGACGGTAAAACCGTGTCTTTCGACGCGGAGGATTTTCTGGCGTGCGCTTGCCAGCACGAGATAGACCATCTTTTGGGAAAGCTTATCATTGATTACGCTCCATTGTGGAAGCGGATCGTTTTCAGGAAAAAGCTCAAAGAAAAACGCAATTTATGAACAGATTGCCCCCCTGGTTCGCGCAGCAAATCCCGGATCAGGCTGTCTTAGGCCGGATTGACGAGGCCGGCGGCGCGCGGGTGCGTACCGTTTGCAGGGAAGCGCGTTGTCCCAATACGGCGCGTTGTTTAAAGAACAAACAATTGACTTTTTTGATCCTGGGGCCGGTGTGCACCAGACATTGTCTGTTTTGCGCGGTACAAAAAGCTTATCCGGCGCAAGCCGCCGATCCTCAGGAATCCGGACGCATAGCTGCGCTGGTAAAGCGATGGGATCTGCGCTACGTGGTTGTTACGTCCGTGACGCGCGACGATCTTCCCGACGGCGGATCAGGGCTGTTTTGCGGCGTCGTAGACGCGATAAGGGGGCTGGGCGGAGACAGGAAGATCGAGTTGCTCGTTCCTGATTTTCAGGGAAAGGTCCGGCGTGTCGAAGAGGTCGTTGCGGCGGGGCCCGACGTATTCGGACATAATATCGAAACGGTCGCGCGGCTGTATCCTGACGTGCGGCCCGAAGCCGATTATTCCAGGTCTTTGGAGATTTTGAAGGCCGCTAAATCGTTTGACCCGGGGATCATCACAAAATCATCGATCATGCTCGGGCTTGGAGAAAATGAATATGACGTGTATTCCGCGATGGAGCATTTGCGCCGCGCGTCGGTCGATATTCTCACTCTGGGCCAGTATCTGGCTCCGTCCGATAAACATTACGCGGTACGGGAATTCATAGCCCCGGAACGGTTCGCGCGGTACGGCGACATAGCCAGGCAGTTGGGCTTCAGGGCAGTGCTTTCAGGCCCGCTCGTGCGCAGTTCGTTCCGCGCCGAGGAACTCTATAATTCTATTTTATGCTCGATTTGATCATCATAGGCGCAGGGCCCGCGGGCCTGACCGCCGGTTTGTACGCCGGACGGTATCGTATGAGCGCGGTTATACTGGAAAAGTTATCGCCCGGGGGACAGATAATGCTGTCTCCCGATATCCACAACTTTCCAGGGTTTCCCGGAGGGGTGACGACAACGGAGCTTATCGACCGCATGAAGAAACAGGTCGATGACGTCGGCGTCAAGATCGAAGATTCGCAGGTAACCGGCATAGAGAGTGTTGTTGAGGAAGGCCGGAACGGGTTTATCGTGCGCGGCGCCGATAATAAGGTTATGGCCGCCAAGACCGTGATCATCGCAACCGGCGCCACCTGGAAACATCTGGGAGTGCCGGGCGAGGAGAAAATGATTGGCAGGGGCGTTTCGTATTGCGGCACCTGCGACGGTCCGTTATTCCGCAACAAGGATATTATTGTCGTAGGAGGCGGCGACCGCGCGCTCGAGGACGCGTTATACCTGACCGCGTATGCCAGTTCTATCCGGCTTGTGCACCGCCGGCAGGGATTTCGCGCGGCAAAGATACTCGAGGAAAAGGTCAGGAGCGACCCGAAGATCACGCTGGTGCTCGATTCGGTGGTGGAAGAGATCAACGGCACCGCAAAGGTCGAATCGGTCAGGATAAAAAACGTGAAGACCGGGGCCGACACCACACAACCGTGTCAGGGCGTTTTTATTTTTGTCGGCATAGCTCCGTCCGCGGTTTTCGCCAGGGATATGGTCAAAACCGATGAAACCGGTTTTATTGTAACTGATGAGGCGATGCAGACAACTGTGCCCGGCATTTTCGCCGCCGGAGATTGCAGGCGTAAGTCCCTGTATCAGGTCATCAATGGATGCGGCGACGGCGCAGTGGCTGCGCATGCGGCCCATTCGTATCTTATAAATAAATAGAGGGTAATCTAATGTGCGCGAAATCCTTTACTCATAACAAAAAGTTGAAAGACTGGGTCGATAAGATGGCGGCAATGTGCCGGCCTGATGATATTGTCTGGATAGACGGGTCGGTCGAACAGAGGCTTAAGATGGAAAAAGAGGCGGTCGTATCAGGCGAACTGATCCCGCTTAACGATGAAAAGCTTCCCGGATGTTTCCTTCACCGGACCAACGCCAATGATGTGGCCCGCACCGAGCATTTGACTTTTATATGCACGCGCCGCAAGAAGGACGCGGGCCCTACGAATAACTGGATGCGGCCCAAGGACGGGTACGCGAAAGCCCGGGAGATATTCAAGGGATCGATGAAGGGCAGGACCATGTATGTGATTCCGTTCTCTATGGGCCCGGTTGGCTCTGAATTCGCCAAGATCGGCGTGGAACTGACCGATTCGCGTTACGTTGTTTTGAACATGGCCATTATGACAAGGGTCGGCGCGTCTGTACTGGCTATCCTTGATAAGGGCGCTGAATTCACCAAATGCCTGCATTCACTCGCGGATCTCGATATTAATCGCCGGCTGATAATGCATTTCCCGGAGGATAATACCATCTGGAGTGTCGGGTCGGGTTACGGCGGCAACGTTCTGCTGGGCAAGAAGTGCCTGTCGTTGCGGATCGCCAGCTTTATCGCGCGCAAGGAAAAATGGCTCGCGGAGCATATGTTGATAATGGGGATCGAAGATCCCCAAGGCAAGATCAAATATATTGCCGGGGCGTTTCCCAGTTCCTGCGGAAAGACCAATCTGGCGATGCTTATGCCTCCGGAAGGATTGAAGAAGAAAGGGTACCGTATATGGACCGTAGGAGACGATATCGCGTGGATGCGCGTTGATTCGGACGGCACGTTGTGGGCGATCAATCCGGAAAGCGGATTTTTCGGCGTGGCGCCGGGCACGAATTCGCACACTAACCCGAATATGGTAGAAACCATTAAAAAGAATACTATATATACCAATGTCCTGTTGAAGCCCGACGGCACTGTGTGGTGGGAAGGCGCCGATGGTGAGGTGCCGCAGCGGGGTATCGATTGGCAGGGTAATCCGTGGAAGCCCGGCGCGGTAGACGCGCAGGGTAAGCCGGTTCTGGGCGCGCATCCGAATTCGAGGTTTACCGCGCCTATCAGCCAGTGCGCGACCGCGTCTTTCAGGCTGGAACAGCATCACGGCGTGCCGATATCGGCGATTATCTTCGGCGGCAGGCGCGCTCATCTGGCTCCGCTCGTATATGAGTCGTTCAATTGGCGCCACGGCGTCTTCATGGGCGCGACAATGGCATCTGAGAGAACCGCCGCTCAGGTTGGTAAACAGGGAGAGGTCAGGCGGGATCCCATGGCGATGCTTCCGTTCTGCGGTTATAACATGGCGACGTATTTTAAACATTGGTTGAATATGGGCCATCGCATGTCAAAAACACCGCGTATATTCAATGTCAATTGGTTCCGGATGGACGAGCACGGGAAGTTCATGTGGCCCGGATTTCGCGAGAATCTGCGCGTACTGGAGTGGATCGTCGCCCGGTGCGATGGTCAGGTGGGCGCGCAGGCTACCCAGATCGGGTATATCCCGAACCTCGAAGATATCGATATGACGGGTCTTAATGTGCCGCGTTCGACTATGGAGAAACTTCTGAGGATCGATAAAAAAGACTGGCTGGCGGAATTGGAAGGCGTAAAGAAATTCTTCAATAAGTTCAGAAATGATTTTCCGCAGGAACTTTGGGATGAATATGAGGGATTACGCATGCGATTGTCCAAAATCAAGGATAAAATTTAACATGAGCAGACCCGACGGAACAGAAGAACGCGTGGTCCTTACGACCGATATAACCGAATATCCGCTTTTTCGCAGGGGGAAAGTGCGGGACGTTTATGATCTGGGTGAAACTTTGCTGGTGGTATCGACCGACCGGATATCGTGTTTCGATGTCGTGTTGCCCAATGGTATACCGTTTAAGGGGAAGGTCCTGACCGGATTGTCGATATTCTGGTTTGATCTGTTGAAAGATGTCATTCCGAACCATTTCATAACCTCGGATATAAAGAAATATCCTAAAACTTTGCAGAAATACACGGATATGCTCATGGGCCGTTCTATGCTGGTGAAGAAAAGCAAGGCGCTTCCGGTTGAGTGCGTTGTGCGGGGATATCTATCAGGCTCAGGGTGGAAGGAGTATCTGAAGTCGCGGTCTGTTTGCGGGATCGAGCTTCCTTCCGGGCTGGTGGAATCCGACAAACTGCCAAGGGTTATATTCACCCCATCCACAAAGGAAGATAAGGGCCACGATCTGAATGTCGATCAGTCGTATGTCGAAAATACGGTCGGCGCAGCTACCGCGAATAAATTACGTGATGCTTCTATCGCGATCTATACCAGGGCGTCGGAGTACGCGAAGGGCAAAGGGATCATTATAGCCGATACAAAATTCGAGTTCGGCTTCTACGGTAACGAGCTTATTCTTATTGATGAAGTCCTGACCCCTGATTCGTCGCGTTTCTGGCCGGCGAATGAATACACGCCGGGTAAGGGACAGTCCAGCTTTGATAAGCAGTTTGTAAGGGATTATCTTGAAGGCGTGAATTGGGACAAAACTCCTCCGGCTCCGGAACTTCCCGCTCCCATCATTGAGAAGACCACTCAGAAATATCTGGAGGCATTCAAGCGCGTTACCGGCACCGATTACTAATAAAGGCGGGAAGACCGTGAAGATGCTCAAAACAATCGGTGCTATTTCTCTTCGGATCGGCGTCAGCATCCTGTTGCTGCTTTTTTTGTTTTACAGGGTAGACGCGGGAGCTTTGTGGCAGTTGATAGGATCTATCGATAAAAGCGACCTCGTTATAGCTTGTATCGTGATTCTGGCCGTCGATATGCTGTGTTTTATCCGTTGGGATATGTTGCTCAAGGCGTCCGGTGTCCCGGTGCCTTTTAAAACATTACTAAAATCCTTTTGCGGAGGGATGTTTTTTAGTATTTTTTTGCCTACGAGTATCGGCGGGGATGTTGTCAAGACATTAGACCTCGCGGCGCATACGCGCAAGGGCACTGAAGTCGCGTCGACCGTATTCCTTGACAGGCTTTCCGGTTATGTCGCGCTGGTTATTGTCGTTATCCTGTCGTGCGTGTTGGGCTGGCGTTATGTGCAGGACGCGGTCGTTTTATTTAGCGTCGGCTTTATAAGCGTTATACTGATCTGCGTGCTCCTGGTCCTTTTTAACAAGGTTGCGTATGATTTTATCAACCGGAGGTTGTATTCTCCGACAGCGGGGCGTATCCGGTCGGCCATAACCGAAGTCCATGAAGAAATGCACCGCCTGGGGAAAAAGAAACGGGTTCTTTTTCTTAATCTGTGTATTTCGTTCGTTGTCCAACTTATAGGGCCGCTCAGTTCTTATGTTATCTGCCTGGCCCTGGGCGTCCGCATAGATTTTATATTTTTTCTTATTTATCTGCCGATCATTAACGCCTTGACGCTGCTGCCGATCTCTCTTGGAGGCCTTGGGGTGCGCGACGCCGCGACCGTATACTTTTTCGCCAAAGCGGGTTTGCCGCGGGATATCGCCTTCGCCATGTCCCTGGTAGGATTCTCAATTGTTGTTGTTATCTCGTGCGCCGGGGGATTGTATTATGTCCTTACATTACGTCATCGACGGGTATAACGTCGTACGCCACGCTTCGTTTGTTCAAAAAGGCAATGGGGCTCCCGCCGTTTCTCTCATCCAGTGCATTAGGAATAACCGTTTATGCGGCAGCATGAAGAACAAAGTGACGATCGTGTTTGACGGATATCCCACGATGAATAATCCCCTGTGCCCGTCAGGCGATTGCGAGCTTTTGTTTTCGCAGGATGAAAGCGCCGATGACCGGATCCGGCATCTCGTGGAACACATCGGAAATCCCAGAATTGTCGTCGTGATCACGGACGACCGGTCCGTTCAATTTCACGCCAAAGCTGCCGGCGCGTCTGTTATGGGCGTGGAAGAGTTTATTACGGCTAAGGCGGCGTCCGCGGCCGACAGGCTCCGGAAAACGGACCGCAAGATCGAGCTGTCTTCAGTGGACGAGGCCCGCATTAATAATGAGCTCAGGAAATTATGGCTGAACGAAGAATAAAATCGGAGGATTTTCTTAAGTTCCTTGGAACCGCGGGCGCGCGCTTTGTCATGATAAAGCAACTGCGCCATTCAGGCGGCATCTGGTTGAGCGCCCGGGGCGCCCGGGTTTTGATAGATCCGGGGCCGGGGAGCCTGGTTCGTTGTTTGGCCTGCCGGCCTAAACTCGAACCGCCGGCGCTTGACGCGATTATTCTAACGCATCGCCATATAGATCATTGCAACGATATCAATGTTATGATCGAGGCGATGACCGAGGGCGGATTCAAAAAAAGAGGGGTGGTTTTTTGTCCCCGGGACGCGATCGAGGGGGATCCGGTCATCTTTCAGTACCTGAGGGGATTTGTCGATAAGATCGTCCTCTTGAAAGAACGCAGCCGCTACCGCGCTGGAAAATTTTTGTTCCAGACATCCATGCGTCATATTCATCCGGCCGAAACTTACGGTTTGAAATTTGATCTTAACGGCCGGAGTGTCGGCCTGATGACGGATACCCGCGCCTTCGATAAGCTCAGGAATTTTTATAAGGTTCACACATTGATCATGTCCGTTGTTTTTCCGGAACGCAGGCCGGGCATAGATCATCTGAGCCTGGAGGAAGCGGTTGTTTTGATCAAACAGTTGAAACCTTCCCGCGTGATCCTGACCCATTTCGGCATGCGTATGCTCTCGGCCGGGCCCCGCGCGCAGGCTGAAAGAATTTCTCAGGAACTCGGGGTCGAAGTTATCGCGGCAACGGACGGGATGACTATCGTATGAAACGGGTGCTTTTGCATATTTGCTGCGGTATTTGCGCGAGTTGGTCAATAGAGAAACTGAAATTAGACGGTTATGATGTCACGGGTTTTTTTTATAATCCCAACATACAGCCTGTCGAAGAATACCAACGCAGGCTTCAGGTCGCGCGCGATGTGTGCGCGGCGTACGGTATCGCGTTGATCGAAGGCGTTTATGATCCCGACCTGTGGCAAACCCGCGTCTCAGGGTTAGAGCAGGAGCCTGAAGGAGGAACTCGTTGCGAGGTTTGCTACCGCGTGCGGCTTGCGGCAACGGCTGCCCGCTCCGGACAGGCAGGCATTGAATTTATCGCGACCACACTGACTATAAGCCCGCACAAGGATGAGGAGGTTATTAACAAAATCGGAATATCTGTAGCGTCGCAAGCGTTTCTGAAGTATAATTTTAAGAAAGAAGACGGATTTAAAAAGGCAAATGAATTTGCCAAAAACAAAGGCCTGTATCGGCAGCATTATTGCGGATGTTCATATAGCGTGCGATCGGGTTCAATAAAGGGGAGGTAATCCATGAAATTCGACAGCAGTTTAGATGAACAACTATTTTCAAAAGCCCTTGAAGGCGATGGCGTTAAGATAGTTGTCAGCGTCCATTCTTATAATAATGGACAAAAGAAATTGCAGCTCGTGCGTGAGACCAAGGATGCCGAAGGCAATTGGCGTTTTGGGAAATTGGGGCGTTTGACTAAGGCTGAAGTTGAAGGTATTTTGCCTATGATCAATGAGGCCATAGGCCATATGTGATCTTTGTTCGCAACTGGTTGGCAATATTTAGGTTGAACAATAAATATTCCGTGGTATTATAATAGCGTCGTAATAGAAGCGCAAAACTCCTATTTATATGACCGAAAAGCAGCTCATAAATGTTCTGCTTATTGAAGATAATCCGGTGATCGCTAAATTGATAAGCGATATGCTCCGGAAAAGCCCTACCTGCCTTTTTGAGATAAAGCACGAATCTTCTTTAAAACCCGCCATACAGTATGTGAACCACAAGAATACCGATATCATCGTTCTCGATCTTACCCTGCCCGATTCATCCGGATTCCCGACCTTTTTTTCCGTCCGTTCCGCCGCTCCCGATATCCCGATCATTATTCTTACAGGCCTTGATG
>Ga0172381_10004730_pt1 | contig 13997 bp, 15 predicted proteins | sample Leawel6488metaG_FD_119754 | JGI IMG/M metagenome (GOLD analysis project Ga0172381, IMG submission 119754) | Leachate microbial communities from a municipal landfill in Southern Ontario, Canada - Leachate well 64-88 metaG | ecosystem: Engineered > Solid waste > Landfill > Unclassified | place... | reverse complement strand
ACGGAGCTGCGACTGGCAGCGAGTTCGGCCTTGAGGATTTATCAGCAGATAAATACCGAAAGGCGATTCCCACTGCCCGCTCCATTATTTAATAACACCATAAAATGGTATTGTTAATTAATAGTTAAGATAGATTTTAAGATTTGAATCTCAAGTGATTGAGATTTAATTTTTAGAAAAAGTTTTATGGTGGCTATAGTGTAATGGTAACACAGGACCCTGTGAAGGTCTTATTACGGGTTCAAATCCCGTTAGTCACCCATTAATAACGAAATACCCTACTAAGGGTACTTATTTTATGCAAGAAATTTGATTTATACTATTAATCACATACCAAATTGATTTAATCTTCCAATCTTGTAGATACTTGAGATTGTATGATATTATAAAAATCAATAAAAGATAAATATGAAAAATTCACAAAAAAATATCATTACTTATTCTGTACTGTCTGCTTACTCTTTTTTGTTTTTGTTTTCTATATCTAATGCTTTTATTAACAGTAATCCATTTTTTGCATTTTCTGTTTTTATTCAGTTGGGATCATTTTTAGTGGCTAAAGATTTAGCAATTGGAAACCTCTTCATCCTTTTTTTTATGCTAGAGTTTGTCTTAATGTTTTCCTTGATTTATTTTTTAATTTCCAAGTTGATCAATAAAACAATAAGCGACTATGAAAAGTATCTCATTCCATTGGTGGTAACGCTTGGTTACTTATTCTTTTCTTTTTTTACCATCTCTATATCTGATGATTGCCTTGGAGATATCTGCTCTCTCATTCCATTCCCTTTTGTGAGCATAGTAAATGATGCCTATCTGGCTATAATTTTGAATAGTGCTGTTTTATTTATTGCCTTGTTTATATTATCTAAGATTGTTGAATCATTAACGAATAGTTTGACTACAATACAGGCAAATTTAAAATTGTGCTTACCCTACATTCCAACAACAATCTATATCATTGCATTTTCAATAATTGCGATTTCTTTTCCAGCAACTGGTATAAGCCCAAGTTTTTTAAGTTATATAAATGATGGTTTTGGATTGTTTACTTTTTTTGAATTTATTATTCTATCGATTACGATCTATGTCGCAACAAAAAAAATAGGAAGATTTTCTGGAAACAAAGAAAACATTATTCTTCCTGTTTTGATAACTTGTGGCTATCTTTTGTGGGCGATACCTATTGTAATATATTCATTGGTTTGCGATGAAAGTTTTTGTGATTTTTTTCTTTTTCTTCCCTTATCTCTTACCGGCTATATTGCATTCATTCCTATTATAGGTCCTTTTTTAGGACTAATAATCAATGGATTGATTTCGTTTTACATTACAAAAGATTTGATTTACTCAAAAAAGATCGATAAGAATAATTAATTGAAACAATAGTCTAATCAAGGGTAGGGTAAAAATTACATCAATATTTTCCTTATACTCTGGAATATAATCGTTGTATCGTTCTTTTGTTCGAACACAGTTCTAACATCCTCTACGAGGTACCCCATTAATATTTTTAAAATACAAATAAAAATCCCTGCATATTGCAAGGATTTTTGCTAATTAAAAATGTTTTGATCAAATGCTTTTCCCTTTGATCAATCTTATTAATACCATAATAATTGCTATCACTAAAAGGATATGAATAAATCCTCCAATGGTATAAGAAGTAACTAATCCGAAAAACCAAAGAATAAGTAGAAAGAATGCGATTTCGATTAACATATTTTTATTAAAATTAGTTTATTATATTTTTTGCCGAAATAATCATCAAAATATTTATTTATTCCGTAATAATATTCGCTGTTGAAGGAAGTTTGCTACGGACATAATCAAGGTCTTGCTGTGAATATTTATTACCAGACAGATTCAAAACCTTCAGATTTTTAAGATTGCCTAACTCATACGGCAGTCCAGTAATATGATTATTTGATAAATCAATAAATTCTAAATTTTTTAATTGCCCGATTTCTGCTGGAACTCCACTCATCAAATTATTACTAGCGTTAAGGGTTTTTAAATTAACTAGATTTCGTATTTCCGCTGGGATAGTTCCCGATAAAGAGTTGTGGGAAATATTAAGATTTTCTAAATTAGTCTGACTGAAGACATACGAAGGAATCGCCTTTAGTCCTTGACTACTTAAATTAAGATCTTTGCTTTTAAAAATTGTTAAAATATTAACATTAACAATGTCTAAGTTGTTCATAGTTTTTAAAAATCCTGTATTTTGCAACACGATTATTGCAATTAGAATGAATATAATGAAAATTAATTTGTTCATAGGCTTGAATAAGTTATTATTTTTATATTTTCTAATTACTTATTTAAGGATAGCATAGATGCCCTAAGAATACTTTTCATTACTCCCCTTTTGTTAATAATTAAAAATAATAATAAGAATGGTTGTGAGTAAAAGTTACATCGATATTAATTATTGACGTACATCACAACTCCTTTTAAAATACCCAATGAAAAATATTTATTTAATTCTACTTCTTTTAAGTTTATCCATTCATACCCCAGGTGCTCATCACTAATCTTTATTTCTCCGCTGATATAACTAGCCTAAAAGAATATAGTACTATGCGATTACCAGTTCTGGTGTTAACGTTTCTACTTATTGCAACTGGTTTTTCGTTGAATTCAAAATCAATATCTCCAAGATCTTCCTTAATCTCCCTTTTTAATATTTCAAAAAACTTACCTCGAATTCATCAGTACTTATTCTTCCCCACGGCAAATCATAAAATGCACTTATGCTGTTGCTTTTTACTTTTAGTCCGAGAATCTCTCCTGTGCTATTTTTCAAAATTAATTTTAATGATATTTGATAAAAATCTACTTTGTCGTTCATTTTAAATTTTATATTACTTTACAGAATATGCTATCGTTCTTTCATGACAATCCCCACTTTAGGATTTGTTATTACATTAATATTCTATCAAATTAAACTATACTCATCTGCCTTCCCATGTTTTTTCTAATCAAAGCTTCTGAATGCGTCACGAACCGACCATATATAAAAAACACCTTTCGGTGTTTTGGTTAAATTTAAAAAAAGGGAGATAGTCTCATTCATTCCTCTTTTTCCTCTTCTGCAAGAAGAGTACTGAGAAAAGATGATTCCGATCTAACTCTCCCATCTCCCCCGCCGTATGTGAGGGGGATGAAATGGCACCCATCATTCCAATAGCTTTTGTCCATAACGGCTACCTTATATCATTGTTCATATTTTTTGTCAAATCTAACTACCTGAATTCTAGTTTGAAGCTACTACCTTTAAATAGGACTCGATAGTCTCGTCTCCCATCTTCTTAAATCAAGTTCTAAAATTGAATACAACGAGTAAATAGTTCCAGGTCGGACCATTAAAAAATCTAACAAGAATTTATTTGAGGCAAGCCCGTTAGGTATCCGTTAAAATATTTTAGCCTTTTATTATTTTTTCTATTCTCTCGGCCTCAGAATTGAAAGCATCAGCTTCATTTTGATTACCTAGCTTTTGATGTGCCTCTGATATTCTCCTAAGAAACATTGGAGCTATTTTTGCTGCAACAACTGCATTATAACTTCCCGGCTCGCTTGATCCAGATACTTCCTGCCATATTTTAATATCTTTTTCTGACGGCTCCAATGCCCAAGAAAGACCATTTTTAGGACTTGGAATTGCAGCATAAACATGTCCATTTCCGATACCTTGATCATCTAAAAAATCTTTTATTAGCTCGCTTGCTTTTGCCTGATCTGATAAAGAGATATAAAGCACTATATTATCAGTTCTTTTTTCTAGCCCATTTGGACTCGCCGCTTTACCACTAAAATCAATACCTTCATCGTATAGTTTTTTACATAAATCTACAAAATGTCTTTGTATGTTTTCCCGCTCTTCGGGATCAATGGTAATATATGCTCTAACTTGTTGCTCTTGAGCATCTTTCCATTCATTTGCAGTCTTGCTGAAATAAAATAAATGATCTCTACTCACATGCCCTTCTTCGCCATTTAAGTGAAAACCAGTGACTCCACTGGGCCTATTAACGTCAAATCTAAATTCATTTCCCTTATCTCTTTCTTGCTTATTTAATTGCTCTATGTATATTTTAAAATCCTCAAAATCTTTTTTTCCAAGTTGAATAACTTCTTGTGGTGTTAGTTTCGATTCATAGCCCAGCCTATTAACCAACTTATCATAAATTTCTTTTGCTATTATTTTCCCTGCCAGACTTTGGTTATCATTTTCGCTGAACATATTACCTGAAACAAACGAGAACATATTTTTTGAGGGAAGGTTTTTGTCATCAATTGGAATCTTACTTGCAATATCTTCATACATTTTTCTCAAGTCAATCTCTGAATTACTAATATCCTCTTTTTGAATGGATGAGTCTAAATCTACAGGAACATCACTTGAGCTTGAATCAAAATTAATTGTTCTAGAATCATCATCTTCTGGGTTTTTATGATTTTCTAAATCGCCTTGAATACTCTCAACTCCGTCGCTTTTTAATATCCTAAACGATAACTTATAAAAAAGATTATCATAAATTGCCCTGTCTATATCTCTAGAAAATTCGAAAGAAAATGATTTATCGGGATTATTTTTTTTAAATTTTTCATAACTATCTTTAATTTTGTTAAGTACAAAAGACTCGAACAAAGATAAGTTTTCAATCGTATTTTTATCTTGAATATATCCCACTACATAATCTTCTACTTTTTTTTGACTATTCAAATATTCTATTTTTTGATTTTCTGATAACTTACTATATATTTTTTTAAAGTTATTGCTTCTTTCTTTTTCTTGTTTTAATTCATTTGTTTTTATTTTTTCTATAGCAATGCCCCTCCTCTCATTTTCTGTCTTATTTTTTTCATCATCAAGATAAGTTTTATTCGTCCAAAGCTCTGCTACGATTTCGCTAGGCATCCCCCTATATTGTGGAGGAATAATATTGTTATTATTGTTTTTAATTCCTTCTGTTTCTAATAATAAATCTTTCTTGTCTTCTATGACAAAACTAGTTGGAATATCGCTTAATTCTTTTGATTCCCCACTTTTTACATCAGAATTAATCTGATTCAATTTGTTTTCTTTTTGAACATCCTCATTCTCACTTTCGCTTTCTAGTTGTTCAAAGTCCATATCCTTATTATTAGTATTATTAAATCAATATTATCATTTAACTAATCAAAAATAAATATAGTGAAATCGGGGGTGAGGTAAAAATTTCATCAATGTATTCTCTTTAAACCCTGGAATCATAATTGAAGTATTTCCCCTTTTTTCAAGTCTAGTTCTAATATTTTTTTGCGATGGTGCCTGTTAATAAAAGCACTCCCTTTTTGGGGAGTGTTTTTATTAAACCTCGCTAATGACATCAAATCCTTTATAGCTCCCAGTAATCGCTAATCCAATTATTTTTCCTTTGGTTAAATTAGCTTTTCTTATCTTACTCGCAACAATATTCAACGTAGCACCAGAACCAACTGCATCGTCGATAATTAAAACATTGCCATATATTCTTTTATCATCCAAAAAGAATGTTTTTTCGGCATTTTCTATTCTATCTCTAATTTTGTTAAGAGTTTTTTGTGGAACAGCAATATCTGATTTTATTTTAACAATTTTTATTCTTTTAACTGGTAATTTTAAATTACTTTCTAATTCTTTCATTAGTTGCACTTCTCTTTTAACAGTAGGAGGAATAAAACAAACGGCATCAATATTATATTCTTTTATAAGATTAATAACTTTTTCTCTTATGGAAATTGAAAGATTTTTGATCATCTTCTTATCTTGGCTTTGTTTACCATAGAGCAAAAGTTGCCCCAGCTTGGTTTTGCCAAACCTTTCGATTGCATAAAAATCTAAATAGAAAATCTTATCAAGAAATACTTTTTCAAAAGATGCCTTTATTTTCTTCATTCCATTAATTAGTCCCGAATTTAATCTATAACTATCGTATTTTTTTAATATTTCTACATATTCATTTGCTGTCTTAACTGGATCTAAATTATTTCGATTGCACCAATAAATAAATCCGCTTGTTCCTTCTTTAATCTCCCCTATTGATGTAATGAATAAACATTTTTCATTTATTATTTTTTCAATTTTCTCTTTAAGGATAATACTCTTAAGGGTACTTTCACTATTTTTTAAAATATAAAATACGACTGGCGGATTTCCAACTTTAGAAATAAGACCATCCTCCATTAGCTTTTTTAAATGAATAAAAATAGCCTGTTTTGATATTCCAATATGACTAATCAAATCCTTAGCCGAAACGGAGCCCCTGTTCTTTATATATTCAATTATGTTTTCCTTTGTCGTTTTCATTAGTTAAAGTGTATTACATTGACTATTGACTGTCAATAGTAAATAGTAAACATATTATAACTGAAGTATCTTCCCTCTTCTCAAATCCAGTTTTAATATCCTTTCCGATACCACCTATTAATAACAAAAGCCCTTATAGGCATTTTTATTATTAACTTATTACGCTTGGACTATTCTCTTTTTTTAAACAAATCTTTTAGCTTCACGCTCACTTTTATGTTTTTATTTTTAAAAGAATAAGTGAAGAAAAGTAATAAATTTATAAAATAATTTTTTTTCTAACCTCGTCTATTTTTTTATTGAAATACTCCGATTTTCTGTCTCGTGGAAACTTTGCTTCTATTTTGTTGATGGAATTTATTTTTGCATTTGGCCCCTTATTCATTATAATTACCCTATTGGACATCTCAACAGCATCATTGATTACATGTGTTACCATAATAACCGTTATCTTGTATTTTATCCATAAATCAATAATTTCTTTTCTTAATTTTTCGGCTGTAAAATAATCTAAGTTAGAAAATGGTTCATCCATAAGCAATAAGTCTGGCTTGATAGCTAATGCCCTTCCGATTCCAACTCTTTGTTTCATTCCACCCGATAACTCTTTCGGAAAATCATTTTCATGTCCGACTAGATCCATTTCAATTATTTTATTTTTGACGATTTTTTTTCGTTCATTATTTTTTACTCCGTCCATCTTTAAACCAAACTCTATATTTTCATAAACATTAAGCCAAGGAAAAATAGCATAATTTTGAAAAATAAAGGCAGGTTTTTTTGAATTATTAAAAATCTCACCTTTTTTTGTTTTTATCAATCCCGCAATAATTCTAAGTAATGTTGATTTTCCACAACCCGAAGGGCCAGTAATACTTAGGAATTCTCCTTGGTTAACATCAAAACTTATATCATTCAAAATATGATATTTTTTCCCTTCTTCTGTGTCAATTGAATATGATAAGTTTTTAACTTGCAACATTGTTTTTTTATTCTCCATAGTTTTGTACTTTTTTAAACATTGGAACCCACACCAACCTGTTTAGTGAGAAAACTAATAATAGCAATGCTAAGACAGCAAACAAAATAGTCTGTTCTTGATTGGTCTTATCTGCGATATTAAGGAAAGAACCTATACCCGTACTCATTCCGATCATTTCTACTCCGATAATGGTTTCCCACCCCATTGCAATACCAATTATTGATCCACTTATTACGGCTGGAAAAATACATGGCAAAATATAATATACTATTTTTTTTAATCCTTTAGCTCCAAATATTTCTGCGGCCTCACTCAGATCTGTTTTTAACTCCTTAAGTTGAGCTAAGATAGAAAATAGTATTGGCCATAGCATTGCTGTTGTTGCGAAGACTATAACCATTTCATTGGTATATCCAAACCAAATTACAAAAAATGGTATTAAGGCAAATGATGGAATATTTTGCATAATATCGAATAGTGAAGTAAAAAAATTACTGAATTTACTTCTCCATAGCGAAATCGCTAAAATAATTGATAAAGCTAGAGAAATTAAATATGCAAATGATAATCTGTAAAAAGAAATCGACAGATTGTAAAAAATAGCTTCAATATCAATTTTATTGATTTTTCCCAATATAATTATTGCTAAAAATGGAACTATTATTATACAAAAAGCACCTAACAAATGCCACCCATTCTTATATATTTTAAAATATTTGCCAGTCTTATTCATATAATTATTTTGAATATATTATATCAAATCAAATAGTAATTTCCTAATATGAGCGAGAGATATATTAAATAAAATATTAGCTGTAATTTTTTGGATTTAATCTTAAGGACGAATTTTATAAGCTTTTTTAAATTTAGGCTCATAATTAGCTTATATTATCATTCCATCTTCTTTTTTACTCTTGTGTCTTTTTTCGGCCATCCTTACCTGTTCTTCATTCATTCCAAAATAATGACCTATTTCGTGCCAAACTGTATCTTTAACTATTCGCTTTATTTCTTCATCTGACTTTGCTAATGAGATTATCGGATTTTTAAAAATTGTTATTTTGTCTGGAGCTACTTGTCCATATTCCCACCTTCTAGTTCTTGGAATACCTTCATAGAGACCAAACAAAACATAACTATTTTTGATGTTTAGTTTTTTTAATTGCTGAGGAGTTGGATTATTTTCTACTACGATTGCAACATTAACTATTTTATCCAAAAACTCTTTTGGAATTGCAGCTATCCCCTCTCTAACTAATTTTTCAAATTCTTCACTTTCCATTTTTTAATCCTTATCTCGTTTATTCTTTGTTAATTGTCTTGCTTAGTCCTTCCCATTCATCTAAGGTTAATCTTTTCATATTTTCACCGTGCAAAATTTCCCCTGCAATTAGCTTATAAAGCAAATAAGGAGTTGCACATTCACTACAATTGGTTTTACCGCCAAAGCTGCAATAGCCTTGCTCTCTCCAAAGTTTCAAGCAAAAATTTAGTTCTTCTTTTAAATTTTTCATTGATTTATATTTTAGCAAATTAAACGAGAAATATCTATTAATTCACTTTGCTTGCTATTCATAACTACCCTATCCGTTTATTCTTTTGGTTGACCGAAGTGATATATAATTTTATACTTTAGGTATAATATCTTATAAAGCTATGCCATATCAAAAATATATTGAAACAGTTCCTGGCAGTGCAACTAACAAGATATTTCTTTTTACCTTGAGTACTTGTGTTTGGTGCAAAAAAACGAAGCAACTTCTGAAGGATTTGGGACTAGAATACCAATTCGTTGATGTTGATTTACTTGGAATGACTGATCAAATCTCCGCTTATAATGAAATCGAAAAATACAATCCAAAAATATTTTTTCCAACTATAATTATAAACGACGGACAAGGCGTAATTTCTGGGTTTAACGAAGAAAAAATTAAAGCATTAATATAATGGAAAATATAAAAGTTGAAAAACAGGAAATAGCAGATTTGTTCAACAGTCTTGAGTTGCTTAATAAAAAAAGAAATTATTATTTCAATTTTGACAAATCATTTACCTGTATGATTCTTGAAGGATTATTGGTGAATAAAAAAAGATATGGACATATGACTTGCCCTTGCCGAATTGCAAATGGAAAACGAGACCAAGATCTTGATATAATCTGCCCTTGTGATTATAGGGATGCTGACGTAAGTCAATATGGAAATTGTTTTTGCGGACTCTACCTGAGTCGTCAGAAATATAATAATAAAATTCCGACGTCTCCTATTGCTGAGCGAAGACCAAATAATAAAATATTAATTAATAAAAATATGGAAGAAGAAACACAACAAGATAAAAAAATATTTCCTATGTGGAGATGTAATGTCTGTGGATATATATGTGCAAGGGACGATACTCCCGATGTTTGCCCGATTTGTGGAGCTGAAAAGGATAGATTTTCTAAAACCAAAGAAACTGTCTCAGAATAATATCAATTATCTCAATTAAAAAAAGACTGAATAATCAGCCTCTATTTCGCTAATCTGCGAAAATCATTGAACATTAAAAGATAGCCTTCCACAGCGAGAACGTCTGTTTTTGATCTCTTTGCTACTTCCCTAATCAAGCTTGAAAGCTGATTGTAGAAATTAGCAACTCCACTGCAATCCCCTTTTTTGATTAACTCAGAGATCTTGATACAGAGATTGATAATCTTGTTAAGATCGTCTGAATCTTGCCCGAAATTAAAAGTACTCTTTACTTCCTCTTTTTCCATAAGTGCACCTTTTTAAAACTAGCACAAGAAAAATAAAAAAACAACAAAATATATCACCGTTTATAAAATTGATGCAATGAAGTTGTTGAAATTTAAAAGCACCCTATTGGGTGCTTTTAAAAACTAATTTATTCAATTTCTTTTCTTTTTTCAGCGAAGGCTAAGATTGTGCCTCCCACACCCCACCATAGTCCGAGGATAAAAAATATAAATCCTAAAAATGGAATCATTAATAAAAGATATCCAACAAGAACACCAATTAATGAATTAACTAAAAATTTACTCGCTTTTTTCTTTAATATTTTTTTTATCAGTATTTCGCCAAGAGATATGCCCGAAAAAAATAGTGAAAGAAGCAAAATTAGAATCCACATCAGGAGACAAACTATTCCGAGAAACGCTCCTATTCCCGTAATAATTAAAATTATTCCTATGATTGGAAGCATAAAAAATGAGATTGCTCCAATTCCAACTGATTTCCAAGCACTACTTGTCATTTGCTTGCTGATATCCTCTACGCCACTTCCTCCAATAACAACGATTGCCAACGTTGTTAGGATAATGGCTATTATAAATCCTATTGAGCTAAGTATGATGGTTTTGACATCTTCTTTATTTTCTCCTTTTGGAATATATTTATTCGTTACTCCAGTTATATTACCTCCATTGTTTTTAATTTCTCCAAAAGCATTATAGTTCACATTTCCATTAACAATGGCCCCGGAATTCAAAAACAAACCAACATTACTACTATCTTGTTCTTCTGAGTAAAAATTAATATTTTGATTAACTGTGCCATTTACTTTTAAAATACTACTCGTGACATCGAGACTACCAGCGACTATTCCATTAATGTTGATTTCTTGTCCCGTCGCAATCAAATCTCTTCCTATTGATCCATTTTTTTCAACGATTATAATTTTTCCGAAAGCAAGAACAGACCTTTCGATTTTGCCATTTATTTTTATTTCTTCAGATGCACATCTAATATTTCCGTTTATTTCTCCATTAATTATCACTTCCCTTCCAGCACAAATTAAATCACCGTTTATTTTTCCATTTACATATATCCTTTCTCCAAAAGCAAAAGCATCTCCGTTAACTTCATTATCAATAGTGACACTTGAACCAGCTAAAAAAGCATTACCTTCTATTGGCACTCCCTGAGAAAGAATACTCTCCCCTTCTGCCATCGTAATAGCTGAAGCTATTCCAAATGGAAGCATTATTGCTACAGCTAACAATGAATAAAAATATTTTTTCATATATTTATTTTATTAATTATAATTTACTTTAATTTAATTTCCTCCTACAATGACTGTTTGAATATTTATCATTTTTTTATATGCCTCGCATTTTTTTAATAAATAACTATGCGTGCCCTCTCCTACTACTTTTCCTTTTTCAAATACAATAATTTTGTCAGCATCTTTAATCGTTGAGAGCCGATGAGCAATAATAATCGTCGTTCTTCCTTTTGAAGCCTTTTCAATTGACTCCCTAATCATTGCCTCATTCTCAACATCTAAACTTGAGGTGGCTTCATCAAAAATAAGTATAGAAGGATTTTTAATTAATGCTCTTGCAATTCCTACTCGTTGTCTTTCTCCGCCTGAAAGTTTTATTCCTTTTTCTCCAACAAAGGTATCTACTCCATTTTCTAAATTATTTAAAAATCCGTCTATTCTTGCCATCTCTAAGGATTTTCGTAATTGAACGTCTTCAATGTTTTCATTTGTCCCAAAAAGGATATTGTACCTAAGTGTGTTATCAAACAATGAAACGTCCTGAGGAACAATTCCTATTTTTGATCGATAACTTAAAAGTGATAAGTTTTTGAGATCCTTGCCATCAATAAGAATTTTTCCTTTTTGAGGATCATAGGCTCTAACTAAAAGATTTATCAATGTGGATTTTCCTGCCCCACTATGTCCAACAATTGCTACTCTTTGCCCAGCTTCAATTATTAAATTTATACCCTTTAAAACATGCTCTCTATTTTTTTCTTTTTTAATTTTTAAAATCCCATCTTCATCAAACTCTTCCCTAGATGAATATTTAAAATAAATATCTTTAAATTCAATTCTTCCTTTTATTTCATTAACTATAATAGGATTATCTTTTTCTTTAATGTCTGATTCGATTTCCATAAGCGTAAAATAGTTTTTAATTGATTCATATTGTTGGGTGACACGCCTATGGATACTAGTCAAATACCCCATTCTGTCGAAAACCCTAAAAGACCAAGTGAATAGGACCATTAAAAATCCTGGAGTATAAACTCCGGCATAAACTAAATAAACTCCTACTACTAAGATAATGAATTTTGTAATGTCGGCGGCAAAGCTTCTTTTTTGCACAAAAGATGCAAAGGTTAGCCATACTTTTTTATTTAATTTATTTATTTTTTCATAGCTATGATCATATTCTTCCGAAATCTTTTTTTCTTTAGCGTTTACTTTAACTAATGAAGCGTTTCTTAAAAATTCGCTCTGCTGTTTATCTGATTCTACATATAATTCCTGAGTTTTCTTTAAATCTTCCCCTATCGCAAAATTTGAGTATATACTAATCCAAATAAAAATTGATATGCCAATTAAAATTATTAAACCAAAAATTGGTGCTACGATTAGCAGTCCGATTATTGTTACTAATAATTGCAAAAATATTGGAATAACTTCATAGATTAAATTGTATCCAAAATTTACTAAAGCTGTTTGTCCCCTATCAATTACGCTTTTTTTAATTCCAGAATTTTGATTTTCATGTTGGCCAATAGAAAATTTAAAAACTCTTTCCATTGTAAGATTTGCTACGTTCTTGCTGATGTCGGAATCAAATTTTTGAATCTCTATTCTTTCTTTATAGTACGCAATGACCACGTCGCTTAGTAGGAATACGAGAAGGGCATAAAAACAAAGCCAAAGAACCTGATAAATATCATCTTTGACTATAATTCCATCGATTATTTTTCCATATATATATGGACCAAGGAGACCAAGAATTTCTTGAATTATCAACAAAAAAAGAATGGCAATTATTACCCCTAAGAATGGCCTGTAAATATCCTTTAGCTTTAGCAGGATTTGCCAAAATTTAAGGTTTTTATTTTTAGTTTGTATGTTTTCTTTTTTCAAAATATATTTCAGTCATTATCTTTATTTTGATTATAGCAAAAAAGTAATGATTAATAAAATTATTAAATAATTTAGTAGTAATGATTAAAAAAAACAGGACAATCTCCTGTTTTTTCTATTTTATAATTGCTTAACTTTTTTATTTAGTGACAACAGAAATAACACGTTCCTTGCATATTATTTGCACTGCAAGAAGTTATTGGAATCCCTGATCCATTATTACATGTCCAAGCCCATGGTCCATTTCCTGTGACGATACCAGCTGTTCCAATAGAGCAAAGATTTGTTGTTGGTGCAGAATAAAGATTTAATCCATGAGAAGACCCACAAACTGGGATACTTGATTTGTAAGCATAACATAAATCCGCAAACCCTCCATCACAACTTCGGCAAGTCCATGCCCAGCTACTTCCATTCCATATTGCAGATGAAGCAGCTCCAACGGAACACAATCCTGTTGTTGGGGCTATTGAATATATTCCCGATTCTGATGTTCCACATAGTCCATTAGTTATTTTGTTTGCACTACAGTTTGCAGTTGATCCGCCATTACTTCCATTACAAGTCCATGTCCATGGTCCTGATCCACTAATAGCACTAGCCGTTCCTAAACTACAAAAATTTGCTGTTGGAGCTGATGTAAAGTTTTGATTGTTTGATGAGCCACAAACACCATTAACTGGAGCAGCGGCACGACTAGCTGAACAATTCGCTGATGAACCACCATTACTTCCACTACAAGTCCATGAAGTTGAACTTCCTTGAGCTGGAAAAGCTGTGTTAGTT
>Ga0172381_10004728_pt1 | contig 14001 bp, 12 predicted proteins | sample Leawel6488metaG_FD_119754 | JGI IMG/M metagenome (GOLD analysis project Ga0172381, IMG submission 119754) | Leachate microbial communities from a municipal landfill in Southern Ontario, Canada - Leachate well 64-88 metaG | ecosystem: Engineered > Solid waste > Landfill > Unclassified | place... | reverse complement strand
TGCTTCTCTTAATTATTTAACCCCAAATGAATACTTAGAAAAACTACAAAATACCAATATTGCAACCAGAGATGTTATTAATTTACAAACTTAATGTGTATCATATGTATCTGAACCTAGACAATAACTTATACAATATATTTCTTAAGTGTAAAGACGTTTTCAAAACCTATTTCTTAGTATAATATATAGTAAAGAAAAATAATAAATTTGCACATGCGTAATATATATAAAAAAGTTTTAGGAGCTTTAGTTTTTTTAATAGGAACATTGTCTTCAAAGGTAGTCTATGCTGTTGCCTGTCCTGTTTGTACTGTTGCTGTTGTAACTGGGACATTTTTTGCTAGAGAATATGGCATAGACGATACTATTACTGGGCTGTGGATAGGTGCGGTAACATTAATCGCCTGCCAGTGGACTATTATTTGGATTGAAAGCTTGTTAAAAAAGAAGAATAAGAAATTAAAACCCGTTGCTAAAAAAGTAGTTGAGTTTATTACTTTTGTTTTATTTTATGCTTTTGTAATTTGGCCACTCCATTCATTGGAGGTAGTCGGAATTGTAAACAATCAAATCTTTGGAATGGACAAGATTCTTTTTGGTATCATTTTTGGAACAATAATCTTTTATTTTGCTGAAAAATGGCACGAAGAGCTAAAAGCGAATAATAACAATAAGGTTTACTTTCCTTTTCAAAGAGTTGTTATTCCAGTAGGCTCTTTGGTTGTGCTTTCAGCGGTTTTTTATTTTTTAACTAAACCTTAATAAAAAGATAATTTAAACATATGGAGAACGAAAATCTAAGTAAAAAAATAAGTGAATTTGTAGAGAAAGTTGATAATATGAAAAAGCAAGACAAGATGGACTTGTCTTCTGATCAAGATCTCAGTATCGCTATAATGAATTTAGTTAGTATTGAGGAGCATTTTTTCTTTACTGGCGCCAAGACTGAAAAAAACGAATACTACGATTTAATAAAAGAAGTAAGGGAAATTAGAAAACAATTGCTTCAAAAAATTATTGTTGATTATGAAGGAGAGGTTTGGTGCATTTCTAAACACCTCTTAGCAGCTTCTATGAGATTGATGGAGGTAGGAACAAAACAGCTAGGAATGGGTAAAAAGGAAGATGCTTATGAGTTATTTGATAAAGCATATTCATTGTATTCCCTATTCTGGGCATTGAATATGAAAGTTATCAGCGTCGGTGATGTTAAAAAAATTGATGAACAAGCAGTAAATAAGGAAGATACTGAAAAGAAAGGATTTATGGGAAAGATGAAAGATTTGGTTAAGAAAGCTATTGACTGCTGTATTGAATAAAACAAAATCCGCCGAAAGGCGGATTTTTGAATACAGGAACTAGGAATTCATATTCTTTTATACGGACAAGATTGCTTTATCGTTCCTCTTTTTTAAGAAACAAGGGTGCCAAACTGTTCACCTTTGAATGCTTTTGAGATGTCGCTAATTTTATCAATATTAAAAACTATAATTGGTTTTGCCTGATCCCAGCACAATGCAAAGGCGGTGCTGTCCATAATGTTAAGATCTTTTTCAATTGCTTCTTTATAAGCTATCTTCTTATACATTTTAGCATCTTTGTATTTTTGAGGATCTTTATCATAGACACCGTCTACATTTGTTGCTTTTAAAATCAAGTCAGCATTTACCTCGCAAGCCCTTAGGGAAGCGGCGGAATCGGTAGTAAAAAATGGATTACCTGTTCCTCCCGCAAAAATAATTACTCTATCTTTTTGGAAATGCCTTAAGGCTCTTTTTAAAATGAAAGGCTCGGCAACTGCATCCATTCTGATTGCGGTCATTGTTCTGGCGGGTACTCCCATATCTTCCAATGCTTCCTGTAATCCGAGTCCATTAATAACTGTTCCGAGCATACCCATATTGTCGGCTATTGCTTTGCTAAATTTTTCTTCACCGTTTTCTCGTCCACGAAAAATATTTCCCCCTCCAACAACAATTCCTAAATCAATTTTGTTTTCCTTTTTTATTTTAGCTATTTTTTTGGCAATGTTTATGTAGGATGTGATTGAAACACCTTTTCCTCCTTCTTTGCCGAATATCTCTCCGCTTAATTTTAAGATAACTCGTTTGTATTTTAGTTTTTGGTTTTGTGCCATTTTATTTTTAATAGTTCGTGTTATTTTTTAATGTATTTTAACATATAGAAAACTATTTTACAAAATTATATTTATTTTTGTATAAAAAAATCCACCAAATTTATGCGTTATGGTGGTTAGTTGTTTTTCATTAAAATGTTAGGTGTCCAGATTTTAGTATCACACACCTGTCACACCTTTCAACACAGGTATAGATAGTGTATTATAGTGGTATCAATCCAAGAGCAATTATGCCTTGCTCATACTGTTGTCCTGCTTCAAGTCCCGTCTGCAATTCCCCTGTAATTTTGTTCCTAATTAAGGTTGGCGTTCGCCCTTCAAGACAGATTAAAGCTAGTCCATCAAGTTCTTGAGTTTCAGCAATCATTAAGTCAAGCTTTCCGACACGCTTGACTTCTTCAATAAAAGGAATAAATGTTTGCCAAAATTCATCTGTTTCAGCTATTTTTCTCAGCTCACCAAGATTATATGACTGATAATAACCTAGATGAAGAAGATCATCATAAATTTGCATAAAACCTCCAAGGTTCTATACTAGAAATACCTTTTATTGCAAAAAATGTCAATCGCTGGATTGAGATACATTTTTATTAACAGCGTATATGTTTTGAATTTGAGATAAGGACAGGGCAGAGTTATAAATACGAACTTCGTCTATTAATCCTTTGAATGGATAGGTTGTTCCTGTTGTTTTTAAGATGCCGATAAGCAAATCGCTACTGCTTTTTGTATTTGCAAAATCCGAAACGTCACTTCCCTGCATTGCTAAATCACCATTAATATACAGCTTGTAATTAAGTCCTTTTTGTGTAATTGCAACATGAATCCATTTGCTGTAATCATTTACTTTTGTAGATGATTTAATATAAGATGTTGTTGAGTCGGAAATTTCCCAAATAATTTTTTGGAGACTTGTTTCCCATAAAGACCAATATGGTTTTGTAGTATATAGCTTACTAATTAATCCTTGAGACCCTCCCGTGCTGGTGTTTTTGAACCACAAACTAATTGTAATCTCATTAATATCTTGCAAAGAAGATGAATTCGTAACCCTGATATAATCATCCACACCATCAAATTCTATACATTTACCCGAAAGACAATCGTTTCCTCCTCTAACAATAGGGTTTCCATTGACTGCTCCGTTGTTTGTTCCCCAAGAATCTTTAACGTCGTCACTAGTTGCAGTTGAACCAATTGCTGTGGGTCCATCAAAATTCCACTCAGAAACAATATTATTTGCCATTGAATCGCGCATAGAGGTAGCAAATACTTTGGCTTTGGCGGTTATAGCACTATCGGTTGCACTCGCCATAGAAACAATAATCACTCCAGCCAAAATTCCGACAATGGCAATAACGACAAGCAATTCTATTAGAGTAAAAGAGTTTTTGTTTTTCTCCATTAAAATAAATTATATCAATAATTTTTTGTTGATGCAATTATTTTTGTTTTGAAGCAAGCTGCCCGCAAGCAGCGTTGATTGCTTGGCCGAATTCATATCTCTGGGTAACAAAAAGTCCATGCTTTTCTAAAAAGTTTTTAAAGTCTTTGACCGTTTCGGTGTCGGACGGTTCAAAATCTCCAGTTGGATTGTAAATGATAAGATTTATCATACAAAGCGATCTCTTTCTAAATAGCTTTACTAATTCCTCAGCGCACTCTAAGGTGTCATTTATTCCTTTGAGCATCACATATTCATACATAACCTTGCGAGATGTCTTGGCGATATAGTTATCAACGGCACTAAGGATATCCTCAACACTATACTGCTTGTTAATAGGCATTATCTGGCTTCTAAGAGTATCGTTTGGAGCATGGAGTGATATTGATAAATTAACCTGCAAGTCTTCGTCTGCCATTCTTTTTATCCCTTCTATTATACCTGAGGTAGAAATGGAAATTTTGCGGCTACCAATATTAAAACATTGGCCATTATTTATAATCCTAATAGCACTTAGAACATTGTCGTAGTTTAAAAATGGTTCGCCCATTCCCATAAAAACAATATTTGTAATCTGCCTATCACCTTTTAATTTTAAATATCTAGCAAAAAACAATACTTGTTCCAATATCTCATAAACTGTTAAATTTCTAAAGAAGCCCATTTTGCCAGTAGCACAAAATGTACATCCGACGGGACACCCGACCTGAGAAGAGACGCAAACTGTAGAACGATTTCCGGTGTGTAGCATTAGCACTGTTTCAATTTGTTTTCCATCCTGGAGTGTAATCAATGCCTTGGCAGTATTTTTGTCTTTTGATTCAAATAATTTTGCATTAATGTCCAGTGTGCAACTTTCTTTAATCCTTTCTCTTAAACTCAGCGATAGATTAGTTGCATCATCCCAACTAGTGATGAGTTCACGAAAAATAGCACGCATTACCTGTTGCTTCCTGAATGGTTTTTCATCTTTTAATATATTGTCTAAATTTTCTAAATTCATTTTGGCTTATAATTCAGAAACGAGATCAAACCTCCCTTTGGGAGGTTGCGACCTCCTTTCTAAATTTTCATTATTTCTCGTTTTCAATGATGGGAATTTCTTCGCTCAATAATTTGCTTTCCTCGGCTTCGCCTTTTATCTTTTCTACCACTCCTGTTAATTTTCTTGTTCGGGTTGTTGAAACTTTTTCGTATTGTTCGGTAGTCTGTCTAATCTTATTGCCAAGATTATCTACTTCGGCATTATACTTTTCAAATTCTTGTTCAAAAACTTTAATAAGCTTGATAATGTCATAAATATTTTCTTGATATTTGAAATTACGATATGATTGGAAAATCATTCTAAGAATTGCTGTAAAACTAAATGGTCCTGCCAACACAACTTTTTTGCCCATGGCATCATTCCAAACATCTGGCAATTGATCATAAATAAAACTAAAAATCATTTCGTTTGGCACGAAAAGAATAACAAAATCAACAGTATTTTCTTGCGGGTTAATATAATCTCTTGAACAAACCTCTTTAATCTTTTGCTTTATGTCTTGAGCAAATTCTTTGTGATACTTTTCCTTTAGTTCTTTGTCCTCTGTCTCGTTGTACTTTAAGAGAGCTTTGAAAGGAAATTTCACATCAATATTTACTTTTGTTTTATCGGGTAAAAACACTGTAAAATCGGGACGGTTAGCATTTGTCTCCTGACTTTCGTTGGCTATATAGTTTTCTCCTTTAATAAAACCGATGGTTCGCAGTAGGTTCTCGGCGATTTCTTCTCCGTACTTACCTCTCATTTGATTATTTGAGAGAACATTTTTAAGATTGTCGGTGGAAACTTTAAGTTCGCCTGCTATATTCTTGTGCTCCTCTAAAATAGTTTTTAAAGTGTTGAATTGTCCGATTCTTTCTTTTTCTGATTCTTCTAATTGCTTTTTTGTTTTATCCAACTCCAGTCTCATTCTTTCCATAACTTCCTTGATAGATTCTTTAGTGCTTTGATTTGATTCATTTATCAATTGCTTTTTAAATTCTAGTTGCTCAGTAAGCCTTTCTCTTTCCTCCTTCATCAATTCGCTATTCTGCTTTATTGTTCCTTCAAAGGCTTTTTTGACAACCAAATATAGCACTATCAGAAATGCTATTAAAATTAGGATTAAAATTAAATATTCCATATGTCTGAATTGGTGATTAGTAATTAGGAATTGCAACTAGCGCATTGAAAGAGCATTTTAGCGTTTTTTGATGACAAAAACTTTATCCCCATTATTCACGCTTCCGTTTATGAGGATTGCTGCTTCTTCTCCTTTATTTGCTTTTTTGACTTTTTTGTTTTCTACTTCAATTGATGTTATTTCTTGTTCTATGAATGTCTTAGGACCCTCTATAACAATCTTGTCGTTGATTTTGATTCCAATATGTTTTAAATCCAAAGAGACTGCTCCTGCTTTAGGATAACAGTGCTTAATATTTCCTACTAATTCCTTTTTATATCGGGAAATATTATCAGCTTGGTTGTAACTTATTCCTTCCTTGCCTGGTTCGCTAAAGTAAAACCCAGTTGAAAATCCACGATTATAAACATTCAGAAGTTCTTTTTTCCATTTTTTTACTTTTTCATCACTAAAAGTTTTGTCAAAGTATGAATCTATTGCCTCACGATAACATCTAGCAGTTGTCTCTATGTATTTTGGATCTCTTCTTCTGCCCTCAATCTTGAAAGAGTCTATGCCAGCCTCAATAAGATTAGGAATAAATTCTATCATACACAAATCCTTGGCATTCAAAAAATATTTTCCTTCGGTTGAAAAACTGTTTCCGTCTTCGTCGGTCAAAAACCATTCCTTTCGGCATGGTTGCGCACAAGAACCACAATTGGACGACTTTCCAAACAAATAAGCTGATAAAATACACCTACCCGAAATAGCAACACACATTGCTCCGTGAATAAATGCTTCTATTTCAATATTTTTAATTTCACGACGCATTTTGCGAATTTGGTCTAGAGATAACTCTCGTGCAAGAACAACTCTTTTAGCTCCAAGATTTTTGTAAAACTTTACTGTATCAGTATTGCTGACATTGGCTTGAGTTGAAATTATAAACGGCATTTTCCATTTTCTTGCTATTTCAATAACTGATGGATCCCAAACAATAACCGCATCTACGTCGGAATTTTTAGCTCTTTCAACAAGCTTTTCTGCTTTTTTGATGTCTTTATCATAAATAACTGCATTAATCGTTAGGTAAGCCTTTATATTGTTTTTATGGCATTCTTTTGCAAACAGACCGAGCTCGGTAACTTTTATCGCATCAGATTTTGCTCTTAAATTAAGATCATCAACGCCAAAATAAACTGCATCGCAGTAATTTTTACAAGCTTCAAGACTTGCCCAATCTTTGATTGGACACATTAACTCAGGTTTTTTGAAATTTGTTTTCATTAGTTATAACTTAACACAAATTGACTGTTTTTTCCACTAAAGAATTAAAATGATGGCAATAAAAAATCCCCCTTACTGGGGGATTTTTGTTTTATTTGCAGGAAATTGTTTTACTGGTACAACCGTTAGCATTACCAGAATACCCAGTACTATCAACACAATAATATGTATCGGTTGTCAGTTTTTTCATAAGACAGAATTTAACTTTTGAAGTTGCAACAACTAGTACATCCCCTCCAGTTTCGTTTATTTTTTTAACATCTTTTATTCCATCTGCAGAACTAATATATCCTAGATATGTTCCCTTTGATGTGTTGTGTGATTGAAGGGCCGAGGCTAGAGCGTCAACTAATTTTTCAGCTTCTGATTTTTCTATTACTGGAGCAGTTGGAGTGGTTGGGGTTGTTGGCGCGGTGGGAGTAGTTGGATTAGTCGGATTAGTCGGAGTGGTTGGGGTTGTTGGAGCTGAAGCTTCTGAAGCAATACAAGTCATCTTATCTTTATCGCAAGTTCCACTGCCAAAAAATGTATTTGAATCTGCACACCAATAAGTTCCAATGCTATCAATGAGATCTTTGCTCATACAAAATTTGTCTTTTGAGGTTAAAACTATTGCAGCATTTCCTCCCCACGAATTAATACTATCCTTGATTATTTTTTCTCCATCGGCGGAAGTATTAAATCCAATGAAAGTTTGTTTTAATGCACGATAGTTTGCGGCAAGTGCTTGTATCTGAGACATAGCAGATTTTATTTCATTATCTCTATTTTGACTTGAAGCAGCTTGAATTGACAGTATTTGCTGATAAAAGCTTTCAAAATCTAGAGACTCTTCTGCTGAGGCGATCTGGATGTCCGTGTTTTCTTTTTTTGAATTGAATGACGCACTAATAGTTCCTGTCATTTCATTGGTTGCAATATTGGCACTGAATGAAGATTTGTGTACAAGTGAGTCAAATACTCCTACATAAATATTTATATCAATATTTTTGGTAACTTGATCAAATGCATCATTATATTCTTTGTTGAAGCTATCTATTTCTTCCTGAGTGATTGATGTATTTTCAGTTTTTGCAAATTCTAGCAAAAGTTCTCTGCTTTTGTCTTTGTTGATTGATACTTTAATTTTAGAACAAAGAGTGCTGTCAACATTTTCAAATCCTATAAATTTGAAGTTGAGAGCCTTGCTAAACAATTCCTTAACTTCTGGAGATGCATTTTTTTCTCTTGATTCTTTTATTAGTGTTGAGATATTTTTTTCTGCATACTTTGAAATATCTGCCTTTACCCATTTTGAAAGCCCGACTGTCTTAACTGCGGCTACGTTCTGTTCTATTTCGCCAGGAACTGTTAATTGATTTAGCTTGAAGAATAGAGCGTTATCTATGATTTTTAGTGCTAAGTCTGCTTGATAATCTTTATTGTCTGACTTTGAAGCTAATTTTACATTCATATCCGCTTTGGCATTGCTTTCGTCGTGATAATTGAATTTACCATCAAGATTTATTTCTACTTTTTGCTGGCTAGTATTTGGTAGTCCTAATTCCTGTACCATCTTTTCAGTCGGAGTAACATCCAATACTAGGTTTCCTGAAAACTCTCCTGAGTTTATATTTTTGTAACTGCTTAAAATTTTTGCGGCAATTGCATCGGAAGAAAAATTATAATTAAATGCGAAAACTCCTCCAGCAATTAGCAAGACTAAAACTACCACAATAATAACTGGCAAGATAAACTTATTTTTTGGCTTAGTTTCATCTTTTTTGGGAAGCCCTGGAACAGAGATACCGCCTGCAACAGCAACTGGCTCTTTTTTGATTCCAAAAAGAGGAGTATTTGATGCTTTGGTATTGCTAATTAGATCTCTTTGTTCTGGAGCATCAATTTTTGCTGATTCTGGACTGGCAGTAATGGCTTCTGCGTTTGGAGCCACTTCAATCATCGGGCTCGGAGTTTGAGTAGTTGAAGCTTCATTCTTTTTTGACATTATCTGAGAATAAGCCTCGTCTAGGGCACTAATATCCCAGCCACTAGCGGCAAGGTCTTTTTTAATTTCTGGCCAAGCCTCACCATGATCTAATTGATAATTGATATAATCAAGCAGTTCTTTGGTTACCATTTTAGTTTTAAATATTAATTTTTTAAATGATAAAAAATATTTTTAGCTATTAAAAATATTTTCCTGTTATAGTTATTTTATCACGTTAGTTTAAAAAAGCAATGTTAAAATAATTTTTATTTTTTTGTATAAAAAATCCACCTTTAAAAAGTAATGGTGGATATGTTTTTTAAACTGACAAGGCTATTCGGACAAATACATCTGCGTATTCCCCGAGTATTTGTGCTTGAATTTCGGCTGGAATTTTCTGATCTGGATTTTTTGCTACCCAATCCCGCAATGTCTGTTTGCTTGAATGCTTGATTATCCCTCTGTCAAATTCGTCTTTTGAGATAAGGCGAGATGAGTCGGGTGTCAATACCTCGTCAATGAGTATGGGGCTAACAACATCGTCATCATCTCGGATAAATCCGAATTCAAATTTTGTGTCAACCAGGATAATTCCTTTTTGGGAATATTTTATACTGCCCAAACCGAAGATGCTAAGACTGGCAACAAAAATTTCCTTGGCATAAGATTCTGGCGTGCGCTGAGTCTTGCTAAAGAAACCTGAATTTTCCTTCATTACCTCCTTAATTGCCAAAACGACATCATTGAAAAGAATCGGTTTATCTTTTTCTCCGAATGGAGCTTTGGTGGTTGGTGTTATGACCGCCTTTGGTAGCTGATCCCATTCTTTTAATCCTGCTGACAAATCAACCCCTAGATAAATTCCTTCTTTTCTATTGTTTTGCAGATAGGATTTATATAGACTACCAGTAAGATACCTTCTTACGATTATTTCGCATGGAATCAGGATAGCCTTTTTAACTATGGAAATTTCATCACATTTTCTTAATTCTTCAAGAATATTATCATTGGAAGAATCGGTTCCGATAAACCAGTAAAGAGAAATCATATTTTTCCAATAAGCTGAGATCAGATTTAATAATCTACCTCTTCCTGGAATACTTCCAATGACTGTGTCGTTGACAGAGACTCTGTCGGTCGTGTTAAATAGTAGTAATTGTGTTCCAAGCACTTGATAAATATCTCTAACTTTTCCTTTTCTTATACTTAGTAAATCTTTTCTTATACTTAGCAATTCATACGTCATTATTAATCTCCTCTTTTGCTCAAAAAGCATTTTAAATGTTAAAGAACAAAAGTGATTTAGATATAACACGAAAAACTAAAATATCAAAGCCGATATGCCACAGAACAAAAAGGTCCAACCTTACAAGGTCGGAATAGGTTGCTTTGTCGTACTTCGTACTTCCCATTCGGTCGGATTCTGGTGAATCCGCCTCAGGGCGTGGCTCGGCACCAGTCGTGCCTCCGCCGTCGCCTTCTACGAAGTCAACCGCAATGACAAAGGTAAGAAGACTCGCCTTCGCCAAGGCTACGGCGAGGCGAGGCAAAAAAACTTGCTTTCGCAAGTTTTAAGTGTTTATTCTTTTTCTTTATCTTTTTTTTCTTTCTTTTTTACTGCTTCTTCTCTTTTTTTGACATTCATTTTTTCATCGCCAATCTTGTTTAGTATTTTTTTCAACTCTTCCATTGAATCATAATCATAAATAGAAAAGGCTTTGATATTGTCGTTGTATTTTTTGAAAGCTTTTATTTTCTTATCTATTTCTTTTTTGTCTACTGTGTCACTTCTGCTTAAAAATAAATATTCCTCTTTTTCTAAAAGCTTTTTATTGTATTTTCCCAATTCTTTCCGAATTGTTTTATAATCTGAAATAGGAGTAGCTGAATCTGCGGCAATAAAATGAAATAATATTTTTGTTCGTTCTACGTGACGAAGAAATTTTATTCCTAGCCCCTTTCCAGACGATGCTCCTTCAATTAATCCTGGAATGTCGGCTAAGATAAGATCGTAATATACGCCCAAATTTGGTTCTAATGTCGTGAATGGATAATTGGCTACTTTGGGATTAGCATCAGTTAATTCTTTGAGTAGGCTTGATTTTCCAACGTTTGGCAATCCAACAAAACCAATATCGGCCATCATCTTCAGTTCTAGCCTTAGTTCAAATTCTTCACCTGCAGTTCCTGGCTGAGATTCCATTGGCGTAGTATTTCTGGACGATCGGAAAAAGAAATTTCCCTTACCGCCTTTTCCTCCTTTGGCGATTAAAATCTTTTCACCAACTTCCATTACCTCTATATCAGTATTAATACTGAGGTTATGAATAATTGTTCCAATCGGAAATTTTAATACTATATCTTTACCGCTTGTACCATCAACAAATTGACCTTTTCCATTTTCTCCTTTTTCCGCTTCTAAAACTTTTTTAAATCTGAATTGTTGAAGTGCATCTAGTTCTGAAACTCCGACAACAAAAACACTGCCCCCTCTTCCGCCCGCTCCTCCTGTAGGCCCCAAACTGCAAACAACTTTATTGAAAGCAACAGCTCCTGCGCCTCCATTGCCTGCTTTTACTCTAATTGTAACATCATCAATCAACATATTTTTTAATAATTTAATAATTTAGTACTTGAAAGTTTACTTTGTAAACTTAAAAACATCTTAAGAATTAATTTTCATTTTTTTTAAATTTTAAGTATTTTTTTCCTTTCAACTTATCGGGCATATATTCTTGATCCTCTTTGTAATCATACTCTGGACTATATTTGTATCCTTGGCTATAGCCTATATCTTTCATAAATTTTGTTGGTGCATTGCGTAGGTGCAGAGGGACTGGAAGATTACCTAATTCCCTAGCATCTCTTGAAGCTTCAGCGTAGGCAACGTATATAGCATTTGATTTTTTACATTTTGCCAAATAGACAACGACTTGAGCTAAAATTACATTGCATTCTGGATAACCTATAAAGTGACAAGCCTCGTAGCCAGCAACGGCTTGTTCTAGTGCTTGGGAATTTGCAAGTCCAATATCTTCACTGGCAAACCTGACTAATCTTCGGGCAATATATAATGGATCTTCACCTGATTCTACCATCCTAGCTAGCCAGTACAAGGCTGCATTCTCGTCTGATCCACGAAGTGATTTATGAAGGGCTGAAATAATATTATAGTGTTCTTCTCCGTTTTTATCGTAAAGAACATTTATTCTTTGCAATGCCTCTTTAATTAAATCTTTGGTAATCTTTATCTCTTTTTTGAAATCATCGGTATCAAGATTGGGATTAATTGTATATTCTAGAATGTTTAGAGCAGTCCTCGCATCTCCGTTGGCAACGTTTCCGATCAACATTAATAAATCCTTGTTGATTTTTATTTTGTAATTTCCATATCCTTTTTCCTTGTCTTTAATTGCTTTTTTAAGTATTTCACAAATATCATCTGCATTTAATGGCTCAAAAATAAAAACACGAGAACGGGACAAAAGCGCTCTCCTTACTTCAAAACTTGGGTTCTCGGTTGTGGCTCCAATCAAAATAATCAGTCCATTTTCTAGATGCGGTAAGAGTGCATCTTGCTGAGTCTTGTTCCAGCGATGGATTTCATCAATAAATAATATTGTTTTCTTGTTAATGGATTGGTTGCTCTTGGCTCTGTCTATTATCAGCCTTAAGTCTTTTAATCCACTAGAAACAGCACTTATTTTTACAAAATCAGATTTTGTTTGTCTGGCTATTATTTTTGCAAGAGTTGTTTTGCCTGTCCCTGGAGGTCCCCAAAAAATCATTGACGGAATACTGTCCGACTCAATGGCTTTTCTAAGCAATTTTCCCTCTCCGACTATTGCCGTTTGACCTAAAAAATCATCAAAGGTTTCTGGCCTTAATCTGTCGGATAAGGGCTTATTTTTATTGTTATCAAATAATGTCATACCCTTTACAACATTATTGTTTATTTTTTAGTAAAAAGCAAGGAGAAAATGATAGAGTATAAAGTTTAATGTGCTGGTTTTTGACGGTTATAGAGTGCTGTTATTTCTGTTTGAGATAATACGCGATTGTACACACGAACTTCATCAATAAGCCCATTAAAATATTCATTAGTGCCTCTTGAGCCTATTGTATAAGAGCCTCCACTGCTATTAAATGTGGAAGAGTATGCTACTGTTCCTGATGATACGCCGTCTATGTAAAAATTTGCATTACTTCCACTTAATGAAACTACTATATGATGCCAATTTGAAGTATCGGCAATTGTTCCTGTGGATGGGGTTTCATTAACAGAAACTTTTCCAAGATAAATTTTATTATCGCTATTAAAATAGACTCCCCACCCATTATCATTGACTGACATTAAAAGTCTATCCTGTCCACCAGCAACACTAATTCTACTCCTTTTAATCCAAATTGATACTGTAAATATATTGGCATCCAAATTAGGCAATGTAACGTAATCGTTTACCCCGTCAAAAGATAAACAGTTGTTTCCACTAGTCGTCCAAGTGGCTCCATTGATAGTGCCCGTCTTTGTTCCTGCCTTATCTGAAAGACTAGTACCCGAACCTTCGTACATTGTCCAATCATCTACTGGAGCAACTTCTCTTGAGGCACTGCACGAAGCTGTGGATCCACTATTTAATCCATTGCAAGCCCAAGAAACTGAGTTTCCCGAGGTTGGAAATGACGATGTTGCTGGATTTGCAGTTCCTGCTGAGCAGAAAGAATCGCTGTTATAGGATGAAACATCATAAGTGTAATCTTTGTTGGCGGTACCACAAGCACCATTGGTTAGTGAAGATGAAGAGTACTTGCTAGTACTGGAATCATAAGTATAGGAAGAAGAATCAGACATTATTCCTGTTAGTGTAAAGTCATCAGCAGAGACTCTATTGTAAACATAATAATTTCCTGTTGTTGGATCTTTGGGAAAGGTTGTTATTCCTTTGCTAGCCAAGCTTGCTTGGATACCAGTACAAGTACTTCCTAGACTACAATTAGCTGAATCAACTGG
>Ga0172381_10004727_pt1 | contig 14004 bp, 18 predicted proteins | sample Leawel6488metaG_FD_119754 | JGI IMG/M metagenome (GOLD analysis project Ga0172381, IMG submission 119754) | Leachate microbial communities from a municipal landfill in Southern Ontario, Canada - Leachate well 64-88 metaG | ecosystem: Engineered > Solid waste > Landfill > Unclassified | place... | reverse complement strand
TATCTATATTATATCAAACCCATGATATAATACACGAATGGAAAATAACGACAAAAAACTTATTGAATTAGAAGAAAAAGTTAATAAAATCTATATTTCTGTAGAAAAAACAAGAAAATATTTCTTGTGGACGATGATTATCACAATAGTTTTATTTGTCTTACCCCTTATAGGAATAATATTATTAGCTCCATCTTTCTTACAAACATATCTTGGTGATTTTAATAGTTTGAGTCTTTAAAGCTAGGTTGTAGGAATTAGCTTCTTAGCTTTTTAGGAATTTCCTAATAAGCTACTACTCTAAAAAGCTACAAGCTGTTCAAGCATGGTGATACGGTTCTTTTTTTATTACAGAAATCGCTCTATATATAGATTCAGCCAAAATTAGCCGTACGAGTTGATGTGGAAAAGTTAATTTTGAAAGCGACCACTTAAGATTTGCTCTTTTATATACCTCTTCAGTGAAACCATAGGCTCCGCCGATTACAAATACAATTTTCTTGTCGGAAGCTGACATTCTTTTTTCAATAAAACCAGCAAGTTCTTCTGTTGTCATTTCTTTCCCTTTGTCATCTAGTACAACAACAAAATCTCCGCTATCAATATTTTTCAAAATTCCCTCGGCTTCTTTTTCTTTCAGAGATGTAGGAATAAGTTTCCATTCAACTGGGAAATATCTACTAATTCTCTTTGTATAATCAGCTACCGCGACTTCTATATCTGAATCATTCTTCTTTCCTACTGAAATAAATGTGAATTTCATCCGGTAGTGAAATTTCAAATTGTTTTTATATTGCTATATATACAATCTAAAACTTTATTTAATTATTAAAACTATTTTCGACTTTTTAACAAACTGTTTGTAAAAACAAAAGCAATGATTTGAAATTCTACTACGGGATTCATGATAAGGAAAGTATAGCAGATTTGTGCTAGAATCTCCTTATGTTCACAAAAAACCAAGCAAAACTTATAAAATCCTTAGATGAAAAGAAAAACAGAGTTGAACTCGGACTATTTTTGGTTGAAGGAGAAAAAAGTGTTTCTGAACTACTTGATTCAGATTTTGAAATTGATTTACTACTTACTACTACAGAATTTTTTGATAAATACGGAGAAAAAATTAGAGAAAAATCAAAATCTTATGAAATTGTAAATCAATTTGATTTAGAAAAAGTTGGGACCTTTGCAACAAACGACTCTGCTATTGCGGTGGTGAAACAAAAGATAAACAAACAAACTGAAATTAAAAAAAATGAGATTTTAATAGCTTTAGATGAAATCAAAGATCCGGGAAACCTCGGAACAATCATTCGTATAGCTGACTGGTATGGAATAAAAAACATTATTGCTTCAAAAAATACAGTAGATTTCTATAATCCAAAAGTAATCACTGCAACTAAAGGTTCTTTCACTAGAGTAAGTATGTTTTACACTGATTTAAATGATTTTCTCTCAAAAACAAAACTCCCTATTCTTGGTGCATTTCTAAATGGTGAAAATATTCATGAAACAAAATTCCCTGCAAGCGGAATACTTGTGATGGGTAATGAATCAAATGGTGTAAGCAAGGAAATAGAAAAACTTATTACAAAAAAAATAACTATTCCTGCATATGGAAAAGCAGAATCATTAAATGTTGCTATAGCGACTGCAATTATCTTGGATAATTGGCTAAGACAATCAAATTCAAAATAGATTGTCCGCCCGAACATTTTTTATTCGACATTATTTTCTTATGAACAAAGTGAATTATAAAATAAGAAGTGCCCTTGTGGTAAAAAATGTTTTAGAGAAAAGAAATATTAAATAACATTATATTCTATCCACTTTCCTCCATTTTTTATTTTTTTCTCAGAAATAAGTTTTAAATGTGGTTCATTTATAAAAGCTTTTATACCACTTCCAATTTTTACTGGTATAATATTTAAAATTACTTTATTAACGATTTTTTCTCTTAAAATCACATCATTAAATTCAGATCCACTAGATATAAGTATATTTTTACCAAAAGTAACAATTTTTTTTATTGAATGAATGACATTATACGGAGGCTTAACAATATAATCTTTATTTTTTGTAATAACTAATTTTTTAACCTTAAGATTGTCATACTCTTTTACTGCTTCAGTTGGATAATTTTGTATTGCTTCATAAGCTTTTCTACTATTAACTACTACATCATATTTCTTACACAAATTTAAGTATTCACTCCAAACTTCGTCTGGGATAAAATCTTCGCTACCATCTTCACGAGCAATAAACCCGTCTTGTGAAATTGAGTTATATAAAGTAATCATTAGATTAAAAACCAAACAAGCCCAGTAAGCCAGCTTTATATTTCCCAACACTAGCCAAACTATTTCTTTTTGCAGCCTCTGCAAGCAATTTCTGAGCGCCAATAACATCTACAGGATTTTTTGCCCAACTCTTTAGCGCAGGATTTTGTATTGCTCTTCCATAAGAAAAAGTTAGTGACCAAGGTAATTTTCCTTTTTTGTGCATTGCATTCAAGTTTAGTGTTGCTTGCTCATCTTCTTGTCCTCCAGAAAGAAATACTATTCCTCCAATATCTACTGGTACATGTTCTTTCAAACATTTTAAAGTCATTTCTGCCACTTCCTCTGGTGTAGATTGCTTCTGTGAACTTTTCCCTGCAATCACCATGCTGGTTTTTAAAATTATGCCAGGAATAAATATTCCGGCAGATTTTAGAATTGAAAAAACAATATCTAAATTCTTTGCTGTGACTTCATAACACTTTTCTATAGTATGATCTCCGTCTATTAAAACTTCTGGTTCCACTATTGGAACGATATCATATTCCTGACAGAGCAAAGCATATTTTGCAAAAGATTCAGTATTAGCTTTCATGCAAGCTTCACTTGGTGTTGCTCCAGTAATATTAAAAATTGCTCTCCATTTCGCAAAAGTTGCACCCATTTTTTTATATTCATCTAGGCGGGCAGATAAATTATCTAAACCTTCAGTAATTTTATCCCCGACTACAGATCCAAAATCTTTAGTCCCAGTATCAACTTTTATCCCAACATCTATTCCTTTTGATTTTAATATTTCAGTAAATTTCTTGCCATCTTTTGTCGATTGTCTAACAGTCTCATCAAAACAAATATAACCTGAAATATATTTTTCAATATTTTTTGCTGTAACAAGTAATTCTCTATATTCTCTTCTTTTTTCTTCGGTAGTTGAAACTCCGAGTTTTTCAAAACGTTTATTACATGTGGATGTGCTCTCATCAATTGCAAGAATCCCTTTAGGAGAAGCTGTTAATCTTTTAGCAGTTTTTATTAGGGTGTCTTTATTCATATATCAAATTATAGCAAATTAAAAAAATTAAATCTTTAGTAACATAACGACTTTATGATTAAAACCGCTTTTTCAGCAAATAGATAAAAACCAACACAAAGACAATTATAATTATAGAGCTCAATAGCAAATATTTACCTATAATGCCATAAAAGATTCCATACCATGGTTCATTAAAGAAATTTGTTTTTATAGAATACAACTCCTGAATATAATGAATAAACTGTTTGGCTGGAAAACTTTCAGTTTCTCCTATAGCTAGCGTATATTTACCAATGTTATTTGATCGACTAACAATAATATTATATGTACCGGTTGAGACAATATTATTAAATGATGGTCCTTGCCAATACCAATCACCACCATATTCTTCATACCAACTTTGCCATCCATCAGTTGAAGTAGCCAGCCTAGCAATAATATTTTGTTTATCATTCACTATCAATACAATAAAATCTTTATTAGAATCCTGAATCTTTGGGGATAAAATTTGTATATATAATTTTAATGATGAAGTTGCATATATTGTGTATACAGCTTCTGCTCCAAAAAGCTCACCGTAATATGCTTTTGATATATTCGGGTCTGTGTCTATAACTTTCGTTTGTCTATTAATATAATTAGGTTGATGAGCAAATATAATAATTGGTATGACAAAAAAAACTAATACAAAAATTAAATATTTTTTCATACATAAATTATACTTGGGTAAAACAAGAAAATCAAAGAAAAAAGGATCCGAGATAAAAACTTATACTTGGGTGGCTATCGGGGAGTTTCAGCTTACAGCCGCAGTACACCAAGAATCAGAGGGGGTTGGTCACAGCTTTTTTCTTCGCCGTCGCTCAGAAAAAGTTGCGAAGCTCTGCACTTGATTTTCTAATTCACTTCGTTCATAACAAAATCTACGCCCGACTCAGCTGATTTTTCTACTGAAAAATCAGCTTCCATCTTTCAACCCTCGATAGCCATACCAAAAATATGTATCGGGGAGTTTTTCCTTACAGGAACTGTACACCTTTCGTATCGTACTCACTACGTTTCGTGCGATATACTCAAGGTCTTCAACCCCCGAACGTAAGTGCCTACTAGCACTTACTTAGCCGCCCAAATGAAAAAGACGGCTTAACGCCGCTTTTTCATTTGGGTGCATAGGGGGTCTAGAACAATCTACTACCAACAACCACAAAGGTATTTGAGCTATTTTCAGCGTATCAAAAATAGGCGTGTCGGTCACTATATAAAAAGATCAGAAGTGTTCATTAGTACACTACCCGTCTTATGCTTCCTTTTTTTCAAAAACAGAAGCATTCCATCAATCACCGTAAGAATGGTTCAGAGAATTTTGAGTGTTTTTATAAATAAGTTCCAGAATAAATCATGGTCAAACGACGGTCTAGAACTAAAAACACAAATGGCTATAGATCTTTCTCAACTAGGGATTTATAGCCTGTCTAATTGCGGTCTCAAAATCTCCGGGAACATCCGTTCCTATGCGATAGATTCTTCCGTTTTTCATAATTATTTCAACCGCATCAAAACCAGAAACATTATATATCCACATCTTGGGCCATAGCCACAACCTTATTCCCCAGCCATAATACCAATGATTCTTCACTTGCTTTACTGATACTATTTCACTAAGTAAGAATTTTTTCTTGAAAATTCCATAGCCAAATTTTATCTGAAGACAATTTTTATCAATTGACGTTGTTAGTGTGGTAAACGATGCAAGAGTAAACGATATTAAAACCATTATGGTGGTAATGAGAAAATTTGTACCAGAATAGTATGAGGGTGTTTCAGTCCTGGCTATAATTTGAGCCCATGCAAATAACGCCAGCACAATCAGTGTGATAATAATCATCAGATATCCAATTTGAGTGTGTTTATATGAGGTCATAATTTATTTGAGAATTTTCTTATTTAATTGTTCGAACTATTCCAACAACAACAAGACTGGCGTCAGATATTTTTTTGCCTATTATTCGGTAGCAAGCCGAATATGGCCGCATTGGCCATTCAAACTTTCAACCACCTTCATTACATCATCAATCTGAGGTTCATAAGCGGTAATTTTATCGCCATTTTTAAGTTTAAGAGTTACCAGTTTACTGTGAGTTTGAAATACGCTTTCCACCTCACAATTATTAATAGCTGTTAAAACTATATTCCAGTTACTATTGGCTTCATCAGTAAAGTTTCGACCGTCGGGAGTAGCACATTGTGACGGGTTGGATTTCATTATAGAAAAGCCAGCAGTAACACAATCATCAAAATTTCTGATCGTGGCCAATAGTTCGTTGCATCTTTCATGGCTCACCATATCACTTTTAGGTAGACATTCTTTTAATTTGTCGGTTAATGTAGTGTCTTTCGTGACTAGATTTTCAGCAATACTCCACAAAGAATAATACCGGCTATAGTATCTATGGACAGCAACAGCGCTCGTTTTGTCATCTGATTTAAAAAAATAACCTGACCCAATTTGTTCTGTAAAATCATAACCCTTTTCTTTCATGAAAGATTTGATTATCTCTAGTTTATCACTTTTTGTAATATACTTATTTTCTCCTATATCTAATTTTACAATGTCTTTATTACCAAAATTTAATTGGGCTATTCCTTTTATTTGCGGCCAAGGATTACCTTCCTGAAAGATAGCTGGGAAGTAAAAAAGTATAAAAACACCTAGCAGTAAAATAATAATGGAGGTAATAAGTAGAACATTTTTATTTTTTAATGAGTGTTCAAAAATCATAGTGGATTATTATTTTTCTTCTTGCTCCTGATCACAACGACTATAATGACAATAATGAGTATGAGACCTATCCCTTGCAATCCTGGACTATCATCAAATTCACCGAATACAATAAAAAATGTTCCCAACAATATTGCTAGAATTTTCGGGGTCCAGTATAAGATTTTATTTTTTATATCAGAATAGTTCATTTGTTTGTATTATATCTTAAAAATTCACTTTATTAAAAGACTGATTTTTATAATAAAACAAAAAAGCGACCAAAAGTCGTTATTTTTGTTTACAATTCTTTCGGCATTAGAATCACAGCTTTGTAGCTCTCCCTCGATTCTACGCGATAAAAATGTCCTAGCGGAATAAGTGAGTCTGGGACCAAAATTTTATAAAACTAAAGCGAACCGGTCGCAAAACCAGTCGCTCACTCTTGGGTGGCTATCGGGGGTTGAACCCGAACAAAGAGTTCCACAAACTCTTGTGCTACCGCTACACCATAGCCACCATTAGCGAACTCGCTATTTATAACAGATTTTTACAATAAAATCTAGGATTTTAATATTTCGGAGCAATCTCTTCTCCACTTTCCTTTGCACTCTGCCTTGCAAGTGCATACAAAAGACTTGATAAACGGTTTAAGTATACAAGGGTTTCAGTATCAATTTTTGTGATTCCTTCATCACTCACAGCAACGACCCTTCTCTCAGCGCGTCTTGCAAGAGTTCTAGCAAAATCAAAATCTGCAGAAATTTCATTTGCACCAGAAATAAGAAAGGATTTTATTGGAGAAAGCTCCTTCTCTATATTATTGATAATTTTCTCAAGATTTTTTACTTCTCTTTCATTGATTTTTTTATCTGCACCTGCAACTTCTGCCTGAATAATAAAAAGGTTATTTTGAATCGCGTGAATTAATTCTTTATTTTCTTTATCATTTATTTTAGCCTTTATTACCCCCAAATATGAATTGATTTCATCTAAACAGCCAAGTGCTTCAGCTATAGCTGAACTTTTTGAAAGTCTCTGATCACAACCGAATATATTCGTCTTTCCATCATCTCCTTTTTTTGTGTATAACATTTTATGTTCGTTATTATATCAAACCCGCAATATATTGTGCGCCTCCAAGCCAAAATATCATTGCCAAAACTACGTAAAAACCAAAATGTATCATATAGCTATAGATAAAGCCCTTCTTGGATTTAGTAATACAATAAGAAAATATAAGACCCGCAAAAAATGAAACACCAAAAAGTATCTTTCCCATAGATGAATCAACAAAAAGTATCGGAAAATGTATAAACATTGCATATAAACCAAACAAAATCATATCTATCTTTTTTGAAACATTATTATTAAAAAGATAATAAATGCTTATCATAAAAAATGTCTGCTGAAACATTATTTCAAAAGCTTTTGTTACTAAAAATTTATCATCCAGCTGAAGAATCGGTGGCAAACTGTTTTTTATTGCATAAAGTGAGTTTCCTTCTATTAAAAGACTTACAAAATAATAAATTGAGGTAACAGCTACAGAAAAAATTACCATAATCAATAAGTCTTTGGCAGAAAAATTATCTACATAGTTTCCAATCTCTTTTTTAAATATAGAAGTCAAAGCGACTATTATAAGCAAAAAATAAACCGACGTTAGAATATATCTATTTTCATAATCTATTCCTTGTGGCTGTAAATAAAGAATAAAAACAGCCCATACAGAGAACCAAACAAATGATAAACCAAATATTTTAAAAAATGTTTTCATAATTTTTGTGCTCGGGAGAAGACTCGAACTTCCAAGCCCTTGCGGGCGCTACCACCTCAAGGTAGTGCGTCTACCAATTTCGCCACCCGAGCATCTGAAAAGCAATAATATACCAAACCTATGCTTTTTCCAAGTAAAAAACCCGCTCTCGCGGGGTTTTTTACTTATGATTATTTTGCCTCTTTTTTATCAGCCTTCTTAGTATCTGTATTGCTTTCTTTTCTTGCTCCTAGAAGTTCGCTCTTTAAATGTCTCTTTAGCTCTTTGGTAGCTTTTTCTCTGATGTAATAAAGTTTTGCTCTTCTTACTTGTGCTCTCTTCAAAATTTCTATTGAATCAATAACAGGTGAATATAATGGAAAAATTCTTTCAACACCTACTTCATCTATAACCTTTCTTACTGTAAAAGTGCCGCCATTTTCTTTTCCATGTTTAATAGCCAAAATCATTCCTTCAAAAGCCTGAAGTCTTATCTTATCTCCCTCCTTAATTTTCTGCCAAACACGAACGGTATCACCAGATCTCATATCAATCTTCTTTCTTGCATCCATATCTATTGGTGAAATTTTAATATTCTTTAATTCCATAAGTGGTTAGTAATTTAGCACATTAAATTAATTATTACAACATTAAACTATCTCTTTATCTTTTTAATAGCTTCTTCAAAATCTTCTGGATATGGGGCTGTAATTTTCAATAATTTTTTTGACGGCAACGTTATTTCTAATTCCCTTGCGTGAAGAGCCGTTCTTTTGAAACCTAATTGTTGTTTTTTCTTTAAATAAAACTCTGTGGCATAAAGCTTATCTTGGACCAAAGGATGATTTATAGAGGTAAGATGAACTCTTATCTGATGGGTTCTCCCTGTTTTTGGTATAGCTTCAATAAAAGTAATATCATCTTTTTTACCCAAAACTTTAAAATATGTTACCGCTTCGCGCATCTCTCCACGTGCGCCTCTTGTTGCAGTCCATTTGCGAAAATCTGTTGAGCTTCTTCCTATCGGCCTATCTATCATTCCTCTTTCATCTTTCAAATCTCCATAAACAAAAGCTTGATAAACTTTGTGAACTTTCCTGTTTTTAAATTGTCCTTTTAAAAATTCAAAAGCTTCTTTATTTTTTGCAATTATAAGAGCTCCTGAAGTGTCCCTGTCTATCCTGTGAACGATTCCCGGTCTCAATATCTTTGTTCCGTCATCTAAAAGTATTGGTTCTCCAATATTTTTTATCTTTGGATATTTTTTCAAAATCCAATCAACCAAAGTTTTTACTTTAATTTTTCCATCAGGATGAACGACAAGCCCAGCTGGCTTGTTTATGACGACAACATCTTTATCTTCGTAGAGAATGGGGATTTTCATAAATTTATTTTAATAATTTAGCATAGATTTGAGGGAAGTGCTATTTGGATAAATGCATGGGATTCTGTCACAGCTCTTTTCTTCGCCGTCGCTCAGAAAAAGTTGCGACCCCGACTCAGCTGATTTTTCTACTGAAAAATCAGCTTCCGTCTTTCGAATCCCTTAGCACCCAATAAAAAATGGCCAAATGCTCCATGTATTCGCATTTGACCTATTTTTTAATCAGTGGGCGCTAAGGGATTCGAACCCCTGACCCCCTCAGTGTAAATGAGGTGCTCTAACCAACTGAGCTAAGCGCCCTAATAACTAACGACATTTATATTACATGAAAAATAAGAAAAAACAAATAAATATCACTAAACACTCTTGAATTTGTTCAAATCTAAATAAACCAATTTTGCTCTACCTTCAGATTCAATAATAGGAAATATTATCTTTTTACCAACAACTTTTTTGTCATGAATAATCATTCCCAAATCAACTTTCATACTTTGATCTATTTTAATCCCTAGAGTTTTTAATAAGTTTAACAAATTTTCTCTAACTCGAGGTTTAGTTAGCCAAAGTGATTCGGTGAAAGCCAACTCTTTAATCATTCCAATGAGCACTGCTCTTCCATGACTAATCTTATATTTTAATTCAATAGCATGTCCAAACGTGTGCCCAACATTAAGTGCCTGCCTGATATTATTATCTTTAAAATCATTTTTAACAAAATATTCTTTCACTTTAATAGACTTATTTATAATTATTGGCAAATCATGACTTTTGACTAAAGTTCTAATAGAATATTTTTTAAGAAAAGATAATATTGAAGTATCTTTTATCAAACCAGCTTTAATTATTTCACCGAGCCCATCAATGACTTGTTCATTAGATAATGATTTCATAAAGCGAGTATCAATAATTGTAGACACAGGCAAATAAAAACTACCAATTAGATTTTTATATTCTAAAAAATCAACAGCAGTTTTTCCACCATGAGAACTATCTACTTGTGCCAATAATGTTGTTGGCACTTGAATATATTTTATTCCACGGAGATATATAGACGAAGCAAAGCCAACAATGTCCCCAACTGTGCCACCTCCAAAAGCAATAACAATACTTTTTCTATCGAGATTAAGATTTAAAAATTTCTCGAGTAATTTTTCTAATTCATTCCAGCTTTTTGCTTTTTCACCATCAGGAATTATAATAATGTTTGATTTTTTGATACCAATTTCTTTAATAGCCCAATTTAATTTTTTAGATAATTTTAAAGAGGTAACGAGACAAACTTTTGATGGTTTTTGAACTTTTAATATTTTGTGGATTGATTTTAAAGAGTGTGTAAGGGACATGGAAATATTATAACATGACAAACATAATACAAATTTCATACGCTTTTCCTTTGGGGCCCAACCCAAACTCAAAGCCCCCTTGGCAGGAAGTTCGACCGTTACACGGTCAGTACCCCCATTGGAGATTTTGTTTCGCTACACTCACAAAATCTGCTCAATGGGGCTTCGATTCCTGACGTGAGCAAAGACTTTTGCTCACTCCAAGGCACAAAATTAAAATCACCCATTTACTATGGGTGATTTTAATTTTGTGCCCTTGGCAGGAATCGAACCTACATCAAAGCCTTAGAAGAGCTCTGTTCTATCCATTGAACTACAAGGGCATGGATATTTTCTGTTAAGCCCAAACAATATAACAGTTTTATATAGAAGGGTCAACCAAATTCTGTATTTTTAAAGTTGTTATCCTTGCTTTTTGAGCTTCAAAATTATCGAGAATTTTTTGTAATTCAGTAGTTTTCAAATCTTCAATAACAAGTTCTTCTCTCTTTACACTCACATACATATCTCCACTCACTATTTGTTGATACATATAAGCATCAAATCCTATGGAAGCTATTATTAAAATAACAAATAAAATTATTAAAATATTCCAATCTCTTTTAGGATTTACTATTTTACCAGACAAAGAAATTTCTTCTAAAAAGGAATTATTTGTTTTTATTTTTGTTTTAGAAATATTATTCATAATGTTATTTTACATCTTTTATTTTTACTGCTGTAAATTCGAAATTCCCAGACCATGCCGGAATTTTTCTGCCCTGTATTATGTAATCAGAAAACTTATTAAGAGATATCTTTTTTATCTCTATTTTTAAAGGGAAATTTTCCAAAGACTTCAAGAAAAACTGAACATTTTTCCACTCTCCTATAACATTTATACTTATATGCAATAGTTCAAATCCAATTGCATCACCTTTAGCATAGGGTTCATTCGTTACGGTTTGTATGTCATATTTTAAACCAGTATTGGATACTAATTGTTCAAGCGTTTTTATAAATTCCACAGTACCTCCACTTGGTATAATATAAGCAGATAATTTGTCCTGATAGATTTTCCCTTGTATCAAATCGTTTTTCATTAATACTATGGCATCTTCTTTCTTCAATTCTGTTTTTATATCATTTTCTCTATTTACAGATTCTGTAATTTGATTTTTTGTAAAATTAAATAAGAATATAAAAACGCCTATTGATAGTATATCTATCAACAAAAGAATAATTACCAATATTTTTGTTTCTTTTTTAGGCATATTATTTATTTTTATATATTAAGGTAGCAGAAAATTCAGAATTAGTACTCTTTATAAAATTTGATACTGGGAATATTACACTTTCAAAGAACCCGTCAACTCTAATCTCTTTATCAAATAAAGTTAAGCTGTCTCTGGTTTTTGCAATACCATTTATTAAGATCTTTTTACTATTCGTGTTAGCTTCTTCAGAAATGTTAATAGATGAAATCTTAATATCTTTATCTTTTAAAGATACGACCTTATTTATAATATCGCTATAAGCCATATTGGAAACATTATTATTAGAAAGAGCCACAACCAACCTATTCACATTTTTTATAAATATAGTAGGGTCTCCATCTTTATTTATATTTTTTTGTTTAGTTAATTCTAATTGACTATTAACAGTATCATTCTTGTATTTAGCAAAGAAAAATGATGGGACAAATAAAGAAATCAATACGAAACTAGATAAAAAAACAAATAATAACAAAAAAACTGTCACTCTGAGCAAATACTCAAAAATAATTTTATTTTTATTTTTTTGTGGTAAAAAATTAAGCATTTATTTGTTTATAAGATGAAACTACCAAACCTATAGGTGTTACAAAATCTAAAGAATCATTAAATTTCATATTGGCGACAAATTCTTTGGTATCAAAAACATTTGACCAGGCATTGGCCAATACCACTTCAGTTTTTATATTTTGATTTATGTGTTTAGCCAAGCCAGGTAACGTAGAACTTCTACCGCATAATATTATTTTATATACCTTTTTCGCAGATGGTGACTTTGGATCAGAGAATTTGTCTTCAATGTATCCATTGAATCTCTCTGCTTCATCTTTTAAGACAGAAAAAATATTCACTAATGATTCATAAGATTCTTTTGTATATGTAGTTTCAAAAGAAAAATCACTTGCAAAAAAATTACCACTTATAAGCTCATCCGAAAACAAACCTGTTTTTAAAAGTCTTTCTCTTATCATATTTTCTCCTATTGCCACAGTTGAAGTAAATCTTACTACCCCCTTTATAACAGCAATGAATACGGTGGAATCATCTTTTATTTTTATAATTATAAAATTTCTCATATCATCTTTTGGAATTACAGAATTAGCAATCATTTTTGATCCTAGCTCAAAAGAAAGAGGGTAAAGATTTGCTTGATTAAGCACCTCTGTGTAATCAGAAATTACCATTTTGGGGATAACAGACACATTTACAATCAAATCCTTCATTGTTTTAGGACTATGATTTACAACTTCATATTCAAAATACACTTCTTCTAATTTGAGCGGAACATTTTCTTCTATTTTAAATTCTAAGGCCTCTCTAATATCTGTTTTTGCTTCCTTGGGTATTTGAGTATCAAAAATATAAGTTTTTTCTTCCGGTATAGAAACTTTTACAAAATCGGAAGAAATATTATTTTTAACTTCTATAAGCGCTTTTGCCAGAGCATCTCTGTTCAAAACGTCGCCATCTTTTACAACGTTGGGAGCAATAGAAACTTCTCCAAAATTTTTAATAGAAAATACACCTTTTTTATTAAAAAATTCAATATACTTTATAGATTTATTGCATATTTCCACACCAGCAACAGGTAAGGACAGATAGTCTGGTATATAAAATAATTTTTTAAAAAAATTGGCCTTCATAAACTAATATGAATTATACCAAAAAACTAATCTTTCGGGAATGACTGTAAAAAAATAATACTTGATAAATTACTTGGCACTTCTAGATTTTAACGCCTCAAGAACTACGGGTAATATAGATAAAATGATGATACCAAAAATTATAATCGTGAGATATTTATCTGCCTCTGGAATAATTTGTCCTAAAAAATATCCAGCAGAAACTATACCAAAAGACCAAACAAAACCACCTATAATATTGTAAGTAATAAAATTCTTGTATTTCATTTGGCCTACTCCGGCAACTATAGGAGCAAAGGTTCTAACGATAGGAACAAACCTAGCTAAAAATATAGTTTTATTGCCATATTTATTATAAAAATTTTGAGCTTCCACTATATGCTTTTTATGAAAGAAAAATGAATCTTCTTTATTAAAAATTTTTGGACCAATCTTTCTACCAAACCAATATCCTACGCTGTCTCCGAGAACAGCACAAAAAAATGCTCCCCAAATTAGAATGTTTATATCTAGAAAATTTTGTGAAGCCAAAAAACCGGCTGTGAAAAGAAG
>Ga0172381_10004726_pt1 | contig 14004 bp, 11 predicted proteins | sample Leawel6488metaG_FD_119754 | JGI IMG/M metagenome (GOLD analysis project Ga0172381, IMG submission 119754) | Leachate microbial communities from a municipal landfill in Southern Ontario, Canada - Leachate well 64-88 metaG | ecosystem: Engineered > Solid waste > Landfill > Unclassified | place... | reverse complement strand
GCCCACAAAAGATAATATCGATCCGTCTGATATTGCTAACTGGTTAATAGATAATATTAAAAAAAATAATCAACGATCGTCATATATTACACTTGATAATAAGTCCAATGTTGTTTCTGCTATCAACAATTTACCTAAAATATACGAAAATAAAACTGACAATATCTTTTCTGATAAAGATAAATATTTTATAAAACTAATATCATATCCACACTTGTCTGACGATGAAATAAAAATGTTAAAATACGTCAATCTTATTATTAATGGTTATGAAGATGATGAATATGTTTTCGATGATGATAAAATATGTGATGTACAATATTTTCCGTATACTAAATTTATGTATTTACAAATGTCAACGCAATCCATAATTCAAATCGATCATAATTTGTACACTATTGATGCTAAACCTAAAAATATAACTGATGTCAATAATTTTAAAGGATTACTTAAAAATATCGGTGAATTACCATTCGAAGTTATAAAAACATTAAAATCATTAATATCGAATACAAGAAATCAATTAAGTAAATTCGGAATATCGTCGACATCTAATACATCATTTTATTATTTAGACAAAAATTCATTCTGTTGTTACGGAAATTTAAAACTACTTTTCAACAATATTAAAAATTACGATTACTTAGAACCAATAAAATTGTTAAGTGAATATTATAAAAATTCTAAACCAAATTATTATGAATTAATTTCTAAAAAATATGAAACTGCAAAATTGGAACATCCACTTTATTTATATGATTTTGATTATGAATTAGACGAAATTTTATTACAATATTCAAAATGCATTCCCAACATGTCGTTACTTGTCACATGGCCTGTCTGTGATATCAATGATATTACCAAAACACATTTCTACACTGAATTAACAAAAAATGGAAATGTTCACGCAATTAAAGAAATTGTCGTCACTCAAAAACAATTGCAAGGGATAATTTACCAAGTTTATTACAATAAAAGTGTTTTTAAACAATTTGATGCTATTAAAAGTAAAGCGGAAAGATGTTCAAATAAATCTAATAGAATTTTCATCATATTATATGTAGCAAATGATAAACGATCTATCACTGGAACTGGTGCACCCTTTAAAGTTCAGTTAAGAAAAATGCTAAAAGATAACGGTTCAAGGAAAGATTTGAAAGACAATTTGTATTTACATATTACTGATAATCAAACTGAAGTGTCTGAATTAGCACAATTGTTTTGTAACAAAAATAGTATGAGATTATTACAATACCAACGTCTCGATCGATTAACGAAAATGGACTTTTGGCGTTCGTTGACATTCTTGATGACATTTAAAAGTTGGTTATACTCACTGATCCAACCGATCGATCATATTAGGTTCTTATTATTTAGTAGTGTTGTTTTATACACTCTCGGATTGCGTAATATGAATGATACGGATTTGATTGTTCATTATTTACCAGTTGATGAAAAAACAAAAACTAAAAGATTTTTCGAACTTATTGAAACGTATTTTGAAAATGAAAAAACAAAATTCCCATTTGTCGTTGATGGTGTTAGTATGAAAAATCATAATGGTTGGTTTGTCGGTGGTGAAAAAGAATATTTAATCGAATGGTTCGAAAAGGATTGGCCTGCATTAATCAATGCATCATCAATGGATGATATAATATTAAATCCTCGTTTTCATTACTATTTTTTCGGCATCAAAATTATATCGATCGAAGGTGACGCGAAACGTAGGATGCATCGCGGAAGACCCGCCGCTTATGCCGACTTAATAGCAATGAATTTACTTGTTGACAACAAATTAGAAATACAAAAAGTAGCCGATGGTTATTGGAAAAATCATGTTTACTATAAATTTACACCAAAAGAATTATCTGAACTTGTCCAAAAAACACAATACTATCTCGGTTCAAGATATCGCATTAAATTAGATAAAAATCGTATTCATGATATTTTAATTTAGTAAACAAAAGTTTATTTTTTAATTATAACAATTCCATATAGTTCGATTGGTTTAAAATATGTTCGCATAAACTATAGTATGGATAGCAAATTAACGTATTATCCAAATGGTAAAATAATGTTTAAGGATATTTTTATGCCAAACGGAAAGATACACAAACATCTATTTTACGCTCGAAAACCGACATATCACCTATATTTATCAGTCGAATATAATGAAAATGGAAAAATATCTAAATATGTAAAACACAAATATCCTCATGGGTATTATGAATATTTAGAACTTCTCGATAATGGCTACTTGAAAGATAAATTATACAAATCATCCCCATACTGTAAATATATTGAACATGAAATTGGAAAAGATTATCATCTTACCGTGCATCGATACAATCTAATAAGCACCAAATTTATCAAACGTTCAAGTGAATACATTAAAAACGGAATTATCATGCGCGAAAAATTTTATAAAAATGGAAAATTAATTGCCGATAAAATATATGAAAATGGTAAACACATCGAAATATATAAAAGTAAAAAAGACCAACCGAAAATTAAAGATAGAAAATGAACATTGTCGTTTATTTTTTTACAATCAAAATAAAACTTTATCATTTGCACATTTCTTGCGCATACCTTTTCATGCTCGCCAAAATTATTCTCTTTTTCTCATCAGTAAAATCTTGCGGATCAATGAAATCAATTTGCAATATATTCAATCCAACATGATATAATCTCATATATATCTCGTTGAGTAGATGGTGATTATAACAATATTCTGAATTGAACATCTCGTCACCCATTTCAACAATATTTCCGAGTTTTTCGTGATGACATCCTTTGAATGTACATTCTCCTACATAATTACCGCAATACTCTGTATCGTTCATAAAAGCGTGTATGAAACAATACTCAGCATTCTTTTGTTGTGTAACTTGGTACTTTCCACATTTTTTACATGTATGTTGTGTGCAATAAGAAAGTCGTTTTCCATCAACAATTTGTGCAATGTTTGTACAATCACCAATCTCACAAATTACGTCTTTCAAATGTTTTTCGCAATATTTTACTTTCTTACTGTAAATTTTATCGTCACAATCTGGACACTTATGTTTTTCACAATATTTCGAATTACCAACGATGCAATTTTCGCATGACATACGATTTTCATCTATGTAGTGACACATATGAGTTCGGCAATACTTTAGATGGAACGATATAGCATTATCACATGTTTCAATACAACATTTATGTATCTTACATTTTGTATATCCTTCTACAACGTCCAATCCACATTTGATTTTCGTTTCCCAATGTATTTTTGATGTATCCAAATTTTGCGTTATCGATAATACTCCTAACTCTATCGGAACGCGCCCAATATCATACTCATCCAACTCATCAAAATCACGCATACAATCACGATCATATTCCGTCAGTCCACTAAACATATAATCACACATGTTTATATTTCATATCAAGAACTTAATGTGGTGTCATTTTAATAGTTAGATTTTCAATTTTTCCATAAAAAATTGAAAAAAGGGTTTGTTTGAATTCTCCAATAGATTATTAACAACATTAAGTGTGTCATTATGGCATCTGTGTCTGTTTGTGTTGTGCAACGTCCTCGCCTGTCCATCGTTAGGCATATCGGTGTTCCCAGTGTGTCTCGTGTTTCTGCTGTTCTGAAAACATGTTCTCACAAAATCTGCGACGAAATTGGCACGATCAAGTGTGGTGTCAACGTCGTTGTTCATGATGGTGAAAATCTCATCGTCGGCATCATTGGTCTTGGAAAACATTTCGGATCTATCGGAACGTGTTCTGGACATTGCGAACAAACTGACACTTGCGTCATCGCTACTGCTCGTCGTGAGTTGTACGAAGAATTCAAAATTTCTTTGTCTGACGACGAATTCGAAAAGCACATCGAACGCATCGTTAGGATTGATTCTGCGATGACGATTCTCTTCAACTTTCGTGGTCTCGATTTTGCAACATGTCAAACTGACGTTCGTTGTGGACATGCACATGCTCGCGAAATCTTGCATCTCGAAACTGGTGAACAATGTGCTCTTTGCTCGAAAAAACCGAACGAAACATTCGCTGAAACTTTCGCGGCAACGAATGGTGAAATGTCCGATCTGATGATCATCAACATCAAAGACATTTACACTTTCGAAAATTTCCAAGCATATGGTCGCATTGCAATTGTGTCCATGATGCCATTGATCAACATTACTCCGCCAATGTCGCCCTTTCACACTCATTCTCACAACGTTGTGAAAGTTTGGTAAATAAAAATCATTTTCTTTATAAAAAAATCATTGTCCATTTTAATGACCATCGTTATTGTGTTGACAGTCGTTCGAATTCCATTTTTGCTTCTTCATATCCTTCACCATTCGGCATATATTTGACATGTTCTTTCAATTCGCGAAGTTCGTTTTTCAGTTCTTCAATTGTGTCATGCAAATTAGACATTTCTTCGATGTCACATTTTATCGTAATTTTCTTCGCGTATTTTCGCGTCTTTTCATTTTGCAACAATAATTTGTAACATCTATACTTTACATTATTATCTAAATCGCCCAATTTTGGAATCAATATTCCTATTGTTGTTTCTGCGCCGTTACTACCTTTTTCTAAAGCCAATTCGTAATATTTAATTGCTTCTTCATAATTTATTTCGACACCTTTACCATTTTCATACATGTATCCTAAATTATACATCGCACGTTCTTCTCCTTTTTCAATTGCCATTTTATAATATTTTATTGCTTCACTATAATTCTGTTCAACACCGATACCATTACCATACTCATACATTTCTCCCAAATTATTCATTGCACCACCATCACCCTTCTCAATTGCCATTTTAAAATATTTTATCGCTTCACAGGAATTTGTTTCAACACCACGACCCCATTTATTCATTAGTCCAAAATTATTCATCGCTTGACTATCACCTTTCTCTATTGCCATTTTATAATATTTATTCGCTTCTCCGAAATTCCGTTCGACACCTTGTCCATTTTCATATATTACCCCCAAATTATTCATTGCACCACCATCACCTTTCTCAATCGCCATTTTTAAATATTTTATTGCTTCATCATAATTTTGTTCAACACCCTTACCATATTTATACATTAATCCAAAATTATTCATCGCACAACCGACACCTTTTTCAATTGCCATTTTATAATATTTTATTGCTTCATCGTAATTTTGTTTGACACCTTGCCCATATTCATACATTATCCCCATATTGTTCATCACAATACCGTCACCTTTTTCAATTGCCATTTTATAATATTTTATCGCTTCATCGTAACTTTGTTTGACACCTTGACCATATTCATACATGTGTCCCAAATTATTCATCGAATTACTTTCACCTTTTTCTATAGCCATTTTATAATATTTTATTGCTTCATCATAATTTTGATTGACATTTTTCCCGCTTTCGTATACATGTCCCAAATTATTCATCGCTCGACCGTTACCTTTTTCAATTGCCATTTTATAATATTTTATTGCTTCTTCACAATTTTGTTCAACACCCGCACCATTGATATGCATATATCCAAGATTATTCATTGCATAACTATCACCTTTCTCAGTAGCCATTTTATAATATTTAATCGCTTTTTCGTAATCTTTAACAATGATATCATTTTTATCATCATAATGGTGCGCATACACAATTCCAAGTTTTCGCATCGCTATGCCATTTTCACACTCAACAAAACTTTCCATCAGTTTGATATATTCTTGCAGATTACTGACATAATCAATCATAATTTCGTTAAACTTATGCGTTTTAACGAAATCTTTCACAACATCCATTTTATTGTCACATTCGATCGATACATATTCATCAATTGTAACTTTTTCATCATTACAAAGTTTTGCCAACCACAATTTGAGTTGCTCCATTTTAACATACACTTTTGCAATGTTATTATAAATAAAATGTTCCTTTTTCAATTTTTTAATGTTGCTACTACACCTTTATACATTTAAAACGCACACTCCATATCAGTCCCAATGTATAAACTCTTCGTTTTGCTATATTGTTCTATTGTCGCCGATAAAATTTTACCAATCTCACTGTCTAATTCCGACACAACTTTACAACACCCACATATCGGATTCAAAAACCTTAATTGTCTAACAACTTTCGTATCCACTTTTTTCATACACTTATCTTTATCATTCGTATATGAATATAATGTAGCCGTTTCGAGTAATTGAATAAGTCTTTGAATTGATGATGATCCATTTTCTTTAATAATTCTGTAAATATCCATGTCGGATGAATATCCATACACAATCCGATCAGTTGTGATAACACCTTCATCTAAGGATTTTTTCAAAATATTTGTAAATATTTTGTATTGTCCCCTCGAAAATGGTGACATGTACACAGTGTCATTAATGTACATTGTCGTTTTGAAAAACTCTTTTGCTAAAGTAATATCATCCAAAATAATCATTCCATTCATGATATGTAATTTTGTAATGAGTGTATCAATCCATTTGCGAGAAATAATTCCCTCATAATAACCATCTCTCATAAAATAGTCTAACATGTCCGCTCCGAATGATTTATTTTTTGTGATGTTCATATTTTCACCATCAAGAAAATAGGTATATTCTCTTGTCGGAAAATGGTTTTTTAAAATTCTGATCGTCTCACTGCAACATTTCGCAAAAAAATTGTATTTATTCTTTTCATGAAACGATTTATGACTTTCTCCGCAAAATAATTCATCAGTTGTATGACTAAAATTAGTGTGATAAATATCATGCAATAATCCTCCAACACATTGTTCAAGAGTAGCGCCAAGATATTTAAGCAAACAATATACTCCAAATGAATGCTCCGCTCGACTGTAATTTCTAATCGTAAATAATCCTGTAATTCCCGATTGTTTGATTCCACTCAATCTGCGAAATTCTGGGGTGTTGATGAGTTCCATCGCAACACAATCTACACATAAATTATCCGAAAAATCATATATCGGCTCATTAACAATGTAAGTCATAAATTACCTTTCTTAATTACTTTTGATAACATATACAAGTCATTATATTTCATTTTTCAATTTTTTTCAAATATCATTGATCGTCTTGACTGTGCATACTTTCTTATAAAGTTCCTTGTCCACATTTTTACCACTTACTAATGTCCTATCTCCTGCTGGTATGACGTAATGTCCTAAATCATCTATCGACATAATGAAAAAATTCTTGCACATCGCTTGTTTAACAATTTCAATCTTCTTCGAACCAAAATAATCGATTGTATCTTTCAAATATCCGACAACTAAAATCTGTTCCGGTGTATACTCAATCTTCAGTCTTTTTCGCATTTCCGCAACACGGTTGTTTAAAATTCCTAATGCATTTGAATACATCGTCACCAATTGTTCAAATCTCCCCGCAATTAAATGATCACAAATGCAATATTTTAATTGTGATACTTTTGGAACATATGTATTTAATACAATAATCTTATCATCCGTAGCCGTCACCAATTGTGCTAAAATTGGACTCAAATCTGATACATGTCCATCAGTTATCACTTTTATAACATATTTTTTAATAACACATTTATTCAATCCTTCCAACATGCTGAATACATTGTAATATAATCCACCGGGGTTCGGTAAATTACATGATTCAATTTTATTTTTAATCGTTTTCATATCGCACGTTTTATATGTACTTGTTATGACATTCCCAAATAGTGTATAAATATTCCTAACAACATCTTGATGAATATCATCTTTCCCATGTATGATAATCTCAACATCAGTTTTGTATGTTTTATTGTTCAAAATGATGTTATAAAATTTACCAAGTGGCGTTTCCATCAAATCTGAACTGTATTTAACAAAATTTTTCGGAACAACAACATCGTCACTATTTTTAGACATGATCGAAATTTTCTTAATATTCATATCTCCAATTTGTGATAATAGTGACTCGTTGTATACAATATATGCAACATCAATCTTCTCTCCTTTCATTTGACTTGGTTCCGTTAAGATATTTAATTTATTCGCTTGAAATACATCAATTATCCCAACGCGTCCTGACGTTCTGTCAACAATATCATTCGGCAATCCATAAAATACTTTGAACATTATATAATTCATTATATTATTTTTTTACATCATTTTAACTCACATAAGAAACATAAAATACTTTGAACACTCTAATAAAAAAATAAATTATATCTTTCATCCTTAATGATCGGATTGTATTCGATGGTAATTAATTCGTTAATTCCTTCACTTTTATTTGGTTCTTCAAACTTTTTCTTAAACACATTGAATGCGATATCTGGAATCATCTTTCGTTCTCCTCGAGTTATGTAATGTCTATAACATGTGTTATGTTTCGCATACTTCTCGTCAATACGCATAACAATACATCTCACATTATAGTTATATTTTTTAGCGATGTCAATGTAACATTTTCTGTCACCTTTACTTGGATTTGTGTTATCAATAATAATCGAAAAATTATTACTTATATATTTTTCACATTTATCGCAACATTTCTTTGTTGTTCCGTCAATATCTTTACTAATAATTTTATATATTTTACTATGCTTTTTCATAATTTCGTTATTAATATATGACGACTTTCCTGAACCTTGAATACCTACCATAATAACGATCTCCCTTTTATATGCTACAAATTTTTGTAAATCACGATTCTGTCTTATTAATGTAATATAATGTACTTTTGGGTACACATTTTCACAATTATCAAAAATATTTTCTGGAATGAAAAATTCTAACTTACAATTCATCGCGAATTTGAGATCCGTATCTCCAAAATCTGTTTCCCTACCACACATATCACCACAATAAAAAGATTTTTCATAATTCGTCTCTTCAGTAGATATCATATCCCAAAATGTTGGGAATGGTTTACGATACCGATCTTTTTCTAATGACGCATATAAGTTTATTGGAATATCTAATTCACTAAATATATTCTCTATTTTTATCTTCCAATTTTTAACACCGTCAACTTTCTTTTTGAGTCCCGCTTGATTCGTCAGTACAATAATATTATAATGATGCTTGACATAATTCTTTAATTTTTTGATAACATTTTCATATTTAAATATCCAATCATTTTCATCAATCGGAAATTTCTTCCCCGATTTAGTTGTAATTAAAGTATTATCCAAATCGAAACATGCATATTTAAGAGTTTTTTCTGGTTGTTCGCTTGAATGGCAATGTAAATAATTATCGAAAGTTTCCCACTCGACCATATTGTGTATAGTATATTTCATGTTTTAATAATTGAAAGTTAAAATTTCAATATTTTTTAACAAAATATTTATTCTTCCCCGCATAAACAATTCTTTGTGGTTTGATATCTCTTAATAATGTGTATTTGAGTTGGATACGAATAATTTCCATTTTCGACATTTCTAAATGTTTCCTCAAACCTGCCTCAACTATACTCACATCACAACCTTTCCCATCATCGAAATTATCAACCTCGCGAAAATATTTATAATAACTTAAATATTTACTCATAACACGATTTCTTCCGTATGCTATATGATCATTAAAATGTCCTCCTGAATCATTTGCTGGAATCATAATTTGATTATCCGATATTTGTGTGTTAATATTAAATCTCTCTAATAGTAATACATCTGGTCTCATCTTAATAATAATATCGTAATTTAACTTATTTCTAAAACATTCACCTCTAAATACATCGAGAGCAATCATTCCCAATTTCTGAATAGTATACAATCTTTCTAAGTCATTATTAAAAGTGTATTGTTTATTATTAATCCTACAATAAGGTTCAATAAATCTATCTTGATCCACAACCGTAACTTTCTTAACGAATTTCCCATACACGTTTCTCACATGCGATTCCGTAATAGGCTCTTCTTTTGTATTATTGGAATGTTTGGAATTAAATCTTTTATTATATGTTGTCACATATACATCGCAATTATATGGTTGCAAAAGATGCGCTTCCAGATTTTTGAAAGTGATATTATATGATCTCAAATTCCCTAAAAGTAAAACAGCAATTTTCGGAATTTTCTCCATTTTTTTATAATCATTCATTAGATTATAAAATAGTATTTCACACACTTAAGTGTTTATAAATAAAATAAAATTCGATCATGTTCATTCTGAAGGACATCCGTTTTTGATAGCATATACCAAACAATCTAAATGTTCATGTGTCATCGCTTTAATTATGGTTTCTTTGTTCCAAGGGTAACCGTGTTCGTGAGAGTATTTTAGGCAATCAATTTTCCCATACTTTGCTGAGTACTTGCACATGTAATCATCCCAATATTCATCATGATGATTCGCTTTGTGCAAAAATTTAACAAATTCTATTCCACCAATCTTAACAACATCTCGCGCTATAAAATTCCATGGACACCCAAGTTCATATGCATATTTGAAACATTCCAAATTCCCTTCTTCCAACATGTAATCGTAATTACACTCATCCCAAATACAACCATTTTCGTAACAATATTTCAAACATTCCATATATTTCCCTTCAATACGTTTGTTTCTAATTTTTAATGGATGGTTTTTCTTTTCGCGATAACATATGATTGGATCACTTCTCAACCCTTTCCCTTTCGTCAGTATCATCAAAAATGTTCTTCTGTCCCATAAACATCCATTATCATGTGCATATTTCAAAAGATCGACATTTCCATCTCTCGCAATAAAACTACATGTACTCATTGGGTGTTGTATCTCACAACAACTACAATCATCAAATCCCTTATCAAATAATTCATAATCCCATCCATAATAATTATATATGATCATTCTCGTCGATTTATTATTTTCATCATCAAATATTTCGAAATTTTCCATAATATCATAACACGAATCCACACTACATCTCTCTAAAATTTGTTGCGTTGTGTATAATTCCATGTTTTTATTGTTATAATATAGAAAATTGTACACAAATGTTTTAATTTTTCAATTTTTTAATCAACTTCCTCAATCTTGGGACCCTTTTGACTTGTCGATTTTGGTTGTTGCTGTTGTGTATTATTTGTTTGTGATCCTTGATAAATTTTCTCCATAATAGGCGAAACAATTTTTTCTACTTCATCTTTCTTATCGACATATATTTGTTTATCATCTTGTGGATGACTATCTAACCATTCAATAGACGTTTTGATGATATTCTCGATCGTTGTCACGTCTGCCGATTCCATTTTACTTTTGATTTCTTCGTTGATAGAATTCTTAAGTCCATAAACATATTGTTCTAACTCATGTTTTGCGTCAATATTTTCTCTAACTTTCTTATCGTCATCAGCATATTTTTGTGCATCGTTAACCATTCGATCGATTTCTTCTTTCGATAATTTATTCTTATCATTTTTGATTGTCAAATGTTTACTTTTTCCTGTAGACTTCTCTATTGCTGTAACATTGAGAATACTATTCGCATCTATATCATAAGTGATCTCAATTTTTGGATAACCTCTTGGCGCTGGTGGAATATTAGTTAGTTCAAATTCTCCAAGTTTATTACAATCTTTTGTTAATGCTCGCTCTCCCTCATAAATTTTAATAAGACATTCCGTTTGATTATCGGCATATGTCGAAAATATTTGTGATTTCTTTGTTGGTATTGCTGTCCCTCTCTGAATGAGTGGTGTCATTACTCTCCCACTTGTCTCTATACCGAGTGTTAATGGTGTTGCATCAATCACAACAATATCGTTCAACGTTTCGCTTTTCGTTCCCATTAAAATCGCTGCTTGAATCGCCGCTCCATATGCTACTGCTTCATCTGGATTAATTGATTTATTTAGTTTCTTCCCATTAAAATACTCACTAAGCATTTCTTGCACTTTCGGTATTCTCGTCGATCCACCAATTAAGACAACTTCATGAATATCATTTTTATCCATTTTTGCTACTCTTAAAACATCATCAATCGGCGTTATCGTCCGTCTGAAAATATCTTTACATAATTCTTCATATTTTGCTCTTGTTAGAGTTTCACAAAAATCAACATTCTCGAACAAACTATCAATTTCAAGTGTTGTCGATGCTACCGATGACAATGTTCTTTTTGCTCTTTCACACGCATTCTTTAGTCGTCTTCTGGCTTTGTCGTTATTCGATATATCGATTTTATGTTTCTTTTTGATTTCTCCAATATAATAACTCGTTAAAATTTCATCAATATCTTCACCTCCAAGATGAGTATCTCCTCCAGTAGCCTTCACTTCAAATACTCCACTATCAATTGTGAGTATGGAAATATCATGAGTTCCTCCTCCGAAATCGAAAACGAGAATATTTCTTTCTCCCTTAACATCTTTATCCAAACCGAATGCGAGTGCCGATGATGTTGGTTCATTGATAATTCGTATAACGTTTAATCCCGCAATACATCCTGCGTCTTTCGTTGCTTGTCTTTGTGCATCATTGAAATATGCTGGAACTGTAATAACGGCATCTTTAACAACATGTCCTAAATACGTTTCGGCAATGTCCTTCATTTTCATTAGAACCATCGCTGATATTTCTTCTGGTGCAAGTTGTTTTTTCTCTCCTTTTGACATAACTTCTATATATGGTCTGTCACTCTTATTGATAACGGTGAATGGATATGTTTTGATATCCCTTTGAACGACTGGATCGGAAAATTTCCTTCCAATTAATCTTTTGATATCATAAAGTGTATTTTTAGGATTGAAGACGGCTTGATTTTTTGCGGAATCTCCAACAAGTTGTTCGCTTTCAGTAAAGGCAACATATGATGGTGTCGTTCGATTTCCTTGATCATTCGTAATAATCTCAACACGATTATCCTTCCAAACACCTACACATGAATATGTTGTTCCAAGATCTATACCTATGGCTGTTGATGTCGTCATTTTAATTATATGGTGTGTAATATAAATATTTTTAAATCACTTAAGGTTTTTGACAATTTATTTTTCAATTTTTTTGACATTATAAATAAGGCATGTAAAACGATATGAAAGTATTTATTTTTTCGAACACTCTTTTATAATGAGCAACAAAATCGAATATTATTTTACACATATGACGTATTCGATCAATACATTGCGTCGAATATTGAAAACTGGAAAAATTGTTCCAAGTAAATTGTTAAAAAATAAATATTCAGTATTTAGTGGATATGCTAAATACGATCATATTTATACGAATATTTATTTTTGCGATCTTAAGAATTTGACTGACGTTCCCGATTTTACTATACTCATTAAATCGACAGCAATCAATACAAATGCTAATATGGAATTTCATGGTGGATGGAAATTACAAGGTAGCGAATGTATCAAGATGAAAAAAAATACTGATGTTGTTAAAAATATTAGTAAAATCCATCGTTTCGTTAAAAATAAACGTAACGGTGTTCCTCGAGGAATATTGAATCACGAATTTTTGTTTGGCAAACCAATATCCGTGAAAAAATACGTTTTTGGCATTGTTTGCTATAACGCTGAAAGTTTTATCAAAATAAACAAAATGATTATTAGGTATGGATACAATATACAAATTTATAATGAACATATACCGACTTCATTTGTATAGGAACATGTCGTCGACATTCACGTGTTCCCCTCTTGCGATTTCAATAATTTCACATCTCATGTTTATCGGAATGTATCGAATATCAAATTGTAGTTTAGGCGCAATTTTTCCCATCTCCTCAATTGACACAATGATCACATGTTTATCACATCCAACATATCTCTCACACACGAATGCGTATTTGTTAGCAACGAGTTCAAATTCATTGACATAAAATTGGTCTCCACGAATTTCAATTGGATACTGGTGTGACTTTTGTGCGAAAATCGTTCCATACATCGCATCTGTAATGATTTGAACTCGCGCCATACATTTTCCACATGTTGGATATTTGAAATAACCGATTTCTGATAACATGTATGATGGACGACTGATACAACCCAAACTCGTTACCTTACCACATCTCACACATTTTGTC
>Ga0172381_10004725_pt1 | contig 14004 bp, 14 predicted proteins | sample Leawel6488metaG_FD_119754 | JGI IMG/M metagenome (GOLD analysis project Ga0172381, IMG submission 119754) | Leachate microbial communities from a municipal landfill in Southern Ontario, Canada - Leachate well 64-88 metaG | ecosystem: Engineered > Solid waste > Landfill > Unclassified | place... | reverse complement strand
CTTCCATTAAGATATCCTCGTTTCTTTTTAACTCATCTACAAGATAACGCCATTAATTTGTAAATTAAAAATAAGGGTCGATGGCTTTCGGACTTTAGGAACTTGATGATCAGCCAACCGACGCCTTTCAATCCGTTATTTTACCAGACAATCGTATAAAAACCAATGGCCATATTGCATGATGTAAAACTTATCTTTATGTGTTTATACTTGGTCTTTTGACACGAAACTACTGTCAGTATTCCTCGTGGTTCTGTTTTCATGTAAATCTTGTATCTCGTGCTCGGGAACAATCTTCCCCAAATCATCTTTATCGAAAGATAATCCAAACGCTACCGTAAGCCTTGATGTATCTCCTATGTTATCTGAAGCAACCTCGGGTAGGCTCATTGGCCTGACTTTTAAGCGGAATTTAAAGGAATCTTTATCAAATGCTTCAACGCATTCACGATATAAAGAGATGTTCGATCCTCCGCCACAGATAAACGCAGGAACTCCATGCTTCCAATGATGGGATCGCGGGTCGCGTCGAGACCGAGTATTTTTAAGGACGTCATAAATAATCTCCCTCACCCTAGTTTTAAATGGATTGCAAAGCTCTTGAGCCCTTTGATCAGAAATTGAGTATTTAGACAACACCTCTTCGACAGGATTATTGTTAAAACATAAGTAACCCTCATAAAGCAAATCATCTGCCTTTTGTTCATCAACTTGAACCAAGTGTTTACATAAAAAATGCGTTCCTAACGGTCTGACGCGAGATACGTATATGGGAAACTGATCCTGAACGCCATCATCCCAAATATTGAATGTTACGGCATCTAACGTAGCCGCACCAATATCAATCAGAAAATGCAACCCTGCTTCTCTTCGAGGTGACCTTGTATAGGATGCGATTTGAGCAACAAACTCCGGGATCAATCCTATTCGTTCGTGACTTATACCATTGGACCTAATAGACCCGGTATCGGGTGTTTTTTGGATAACTAATTCCGCATTTTCGTAAGTTATGTCCTTGCATTCCAAAAGACTCAAATCCCAAGCAAAATGACAAATCTGTTTATATTTATCACATAATTTTTCATCGTGCCACGATTCGGCAGGGACTCCGATATTTAAATACCATTCAAATTTACGATCAGGATAATTTTGCCCACAATTCTTAGCAAACCAATCCCGAATATACGATAGTACAAATGCTAAAAATAGGACAATTGACACTTTCTGCTGATGTTCAGTATTCTCATGCATCAAACTGAGCTTCAACTGGCTTATGAACTTTTTTGCGCTGTCTGACACGCCAAGAGAGTATTTCCCAGATTGATCAACTGACATTACACACGGTAATAAACAGGCGCTCGTAACTCCGGGCACTCCGTCAAATTTAACAAAATAAACATCACGAGCCCCCACTCTTATTGCCGCCTTGGTGTAGGCTGTTCCAAAATCGAGACCTATAATGGCCTGTATGGTTTTGTCAACTTCCTGCAAAGGTCGGGAGAGAGGTGACGCCTCATGTGATGGCCGCGGCTTCACCCTTTTAAAGAAAACAGCTGAAATTTTCTCAAACAGTTTTTTAAACATTTCGCCTAACCTAAACTATCTGTATAAAACCCATCGCAACTTCATGCAAATGCGAAGACAACTTTTCCTTTTTGGTCAGTTCTTGAATTTTTAAATCCGTCTTTTCTTTTAACTTCCGGATTTGTCCTTCCATGGCAGGTATTAAACCAACACGGTCTCTTGCCTTTAATGTTTCCAACCTAGAATTCAGCTCTCCCATCTTTCGCTCTCTAAATCGCATTACCGTGTTCTTTTGAAAATTAACTCGGTCGTAATTTTCGTTTTCTTTCATCTCTCGATACTTCTGATAATCCAAATCAACTTGTGAATCACATCGCTGAATACTGGATTTAAATTTTTCATCATTTGTCACATCGGTGCGAACAGAAAGCCAATTCTCTCCATATAACCGGCCAAGATGAATTAATTCTAACGCTTCATCGGGAGAAAGCATGTTCCCAGAAGACACATTGCAAACACGAGCTTTTAAATCTTCCTCAGTTTTTAAGCCTTCAAAATAACATTTGGACACCCAAAACGCATAAATTCCTGATTCGTATTGAGTTGAGATTTTATCCTTCTTTAACTTTAGCGCAAATAGAATATGTCGATTTTCTGACTGCTCCGAGAGATCATTCGTTATAAATCTAATAATAGGATGAAACTGACTGATTTGCTCATATGGCGTTCTGCCCGATGGTACTTTGTTTATAAACCGACAACGAACTTCACCACCGCCAACCAGCTCTCCCCCTATAAGACGCCTTTTTTGTATATATTCATTAAACTTTAAAATAGTTTCCGAAGGTAATCGTATGACATACTCGTGATCATCCTTATTTACCTCTTTCAAGACATGGCCAGTAGCATACACCTCTAAGTAGTCTTTAACAAAAACAAAAAGGTCTTCCTCTCTGATGCGCCTTGTAAATTGCCTAGCTGCGTGAACCTGCTCTAATATATATCCACCGTGCGCTATCAGATTAGACGCCTGCCCCTCTAAATCCTCTTGCTCCTTACGTATTCGCTCAATAGCAAAGGCTGTCTGATCGATGCGACTCTTTTCTTGCTGAGGACTGAGCATTTTAGATAATAGATCGGATGTCAATTGTTCGATTTTTTCTCCCAAAATAGCTTCAAGGTCACCTAAAGACTTTCTAAAAATGTCTAATCTTTCATAAAGCCGACTTAGAATTCTTTCGTCAATTGTGTTAGCATAAACCAAGTTGATAATACTTATTTTATTTGCTTTTTGGCCTAAACGGTCAATACGGCCTATGCGTTGCTCGACTCTCATTGGGTTCCATGGCAAATCATAATTAAAAAGGACACGGCAAAACTGAAGATCCACGCCCTCGCAGGCAACTTCTGTTGATACTAATACTTCGATCGACTTATCACTTTCAAATCGATCAATAACTTCCTGTTTGCTTTCACGCATACCTCCTTTTAGAGACATGCACTTAATGCCCTCAGATTGAAGACGACTTACTAGATAATCTATCGTTGCCCTAAAGTAGGTAAAAATAATTATTTTTTCAGTGGGATTGTCATGAAGAAAATTCTTTAAAATATTTTTAAGTTCGTTATATTTTGAATCATGGTCCTTCAATTCCTTGATATTAATCTTCGGTAGAACATTTTCAGCTATTAATGCTCCAATGGTACTTACACATTCATCAGCAGAGGGTAACTTTTCTTCTAAATCCGCATACGACCCTATATCTTCAGATATCAATTCAATATCATCAAATCGGCCAAGAGACCATGCTTTTGCCGCAGCATACATACTGCTTGAAAGCTGTCTTTGTGGCATAGCCAGCAGAAATCCGCTAGATATGCCATTTTTGGTCGCATAATTTCGTATCTCATCTGTTACTAATTTATAGAATTCCTCTTCATGTTCAGACATAGGCACAGAATATACTTTTGGATCACGGATGACTCGCCATTCGGTAACTTCTGCCTTTCGCGTTCTTGTTACGGCTTTGCTAAGTAAATTAATCTTTTCAAGCTGATTCGCCAACAAAACCCGTCCGGAAGGTTCACCAAGGAATTCTTTTTCTAAATCTGTTGAGAGCAATACTTCCAGTTGTTTATTATTCTTTAATAGGTCGTGATTGTAGGCGATGTTCAATAGTTCTTTGATTTCCGATTGTCCTTTAGTCTTATTCAAAGCGGCCGATCTTGCTTTTAATAAGGGCGCATTGGCTTCTAAAATAGATGGAAAAACCTTGCTATCATAAAAATTCTCTGGATCTATCAACCGTAAAAGATAAAACAGGTCTTCGCTTCTCAGATTTATTGGCGTGGCTGAAAGTAACGCCATGCTGGCGCAAACTTCCCGTAATCTATACCCCAGCTTGGCTGTTAAACTTTCGGGATTGCGCATATAATGTGCTTCATCAACAATAAGCATATCCAATAATGGCTCCGCGCCACTTCTGTCAAGAATCAACCTCGCTAGCTTGTAACGAATATCCTGCGTGTTCTGTTGCTCGCTTATGTCGTCTGTAAAGCAGTTTGAAATTGAACGCAAGGTTTGCATACTCATAATCATGGCTGTTCTGTCAGGCCAATTGTAGACTGACCCAGAAAGAAAATGGTAGGCTTCATCAAGATTGATAATCCGGCCTTCTAATCCAAATCTCTTAGAAAGTTCATCCTGCCACTTCTCACGTAATACTGCAGGGCATAAGACCATCAACCGTCTGGCGTCAAGACGCGCTCTCAACTCTGTCCAAATAAGCCCCGCCTCGATTGTTTTTCCAAGACCGACCTCATCAGCGATCAAAATTCCGTTAGATGGCGAATCAATAAAAGATAAAACCGGTTTATATTGATACGCGTAAAAGTCCGCATTTGTTGTCTCCATGCTGTAAACCATATTAGCCAATTTGCCGGAAAGCTGTATATGCGTTAAACATCTCCTTAGATCGGACGCGCGTGCGTATTTCCCTTCTTGTATCAAAACGTAAGGATCTTTTTCAATGCGCTCAATAATTTCTAATGCATAGTCGGGCTGGAAAGTTTTACCAATTCCGGGGATGAAAACTTGAACCATAAGAGTTTCGCCACGTTGACGAGTCGCACCGGTGCAAACACCTACGGAACCGGGATCGTCCCGCAGACGTATTTCAAGTCCTCCTTGCCATTTTATCGAATCAGTCATTTACATCAATCTCCAATATCGACATTGAAACATTGTTAAATCGATCTCGCTTTTCTCTATGTCTGCATCGCTAAATATTTGCACAACTTGATTGCTCCTGTTTCAGCCTACAGATATCGAGTGATTCTATTAACGCATTTTGTTAGATTACGATTAATATCGCTCTCCCAAAGACGAAGGACTTTCCAGCCTTCTTTTCTTAAAACGCGGGTCACTTCTTCATCCCGCTGTTTATTGCTCTTAACTTTTCCCTGCCAATATGAGACGTTCGATTTCGGTTTTATGTATCGCGACGGATGCCCATGCCAGAAGTCCGAATCAATAAATACAATTGTTTTCTTTCGTCGAAAAACGATGTCCGGCTTACCGGTTATGGATCGTACATTTTTTGCAAAATAGATATTCAACCTGCGAAGCTCGCACATCACAGCCCTCTCTGGAGAGGTTCCAGCTGATCTAATATTCTGCATATTCTTACGACGCTGGGCTTTTGTCAGGTTATCCATACTAATCTAATGCGTTTTCAAGCCTTCTATTCAACAATTCCCAAAGATAGATCGCGGCGACGGTTTCAGAGCCAGCCACATACTTCCTAATCTTCGAATGGCGGTCTGTCTTAAACACTGCTTTGCAGGCTTTTTTGATCCCTGTGTCATTCTCAGGCCATACGTCCATGCGGCCTAAATGAAAAATCCCGATCATATCTGATGACCATCGCCCAAAGCCCCAGATACTCATAACTTGATCTCTAAATTCATCGAGAGGGAGAAGCCCCCACTTCTTCCATGTGCCGGGACATGCTTGAGAAAAGTCTTTCCAAGCCCGCAATGCCTTCCTTTTCCGTTTAGAGAGCCCTTTGAGCGCCCCTTCAATATGACTCGTTTTACTTGCCCAATCTATAACCGCCGATGAAGTTTTAAATTCTTGAAGGAGCTTCTTAATAATTGAAGAGGCGGCCAACAATGAAAGCATCTGGCCCACAACCGAATAAAGAACAGCATCATCTATTGAATGCCAAATTGGAACTTCAGGCTGAATAGGACCTACGAGCTTGATGAGGGATCTGAAACGCGGATGCTCAGACAATGCGGCACAATGTTTGCGGTATCTGTTTTTACGGCTTTTGCTAGGCGAAAATATTGAATGAACATCTCCCATAGATTCTCATTTTCTTATAAGCTCGCACAGACTTTTTTCCAATCGCTTTCTGCCCACAAAAGATTCCCTGTATTAAACAGGTATCCTTTATCGTGTGCAAAATCGCCTATTCCTTCAAACGATATTCTTCCTGATACGGCTTCTTTTCGTTTAATCGCATCTAAATCTCCGGGCAGTATCGGACCGTTCCACGCTGTTATTTTATAATTCAGCCGCCCTTTCTTGCCTTCATAGGCAAGATTCTTATAAGCCGCATTTTTTAGAACAAACCCGCATATATAGGCAGGGATAGGCTTGAACGAGGGCAGAGAATCATATAGCGTGCTCGATTCTTCAGCCGACAATGATCCAATATCCTCGCCCCTCTTGAGAACCTTATCTTTGAAGACGCTTATTTTCTTAAAAAATGCAAACAAATGATCTCTGCCAGCACCGACCTTTACAAGAACGTGAACATCTGAGTGGTTAAACTGATCGCCGGGGATATCCAGCCAAATGCCGTTCCATTTAGTGGTCTTTACGCTTATCTTTATCGAAGGGGCTCTATAGTCTGCATCCGGCCCTTTAATCTTGTGAATATCCATGGGCAGATAATCCTGCAATTGACCAATTTCATGTCCCAATTTCGCCGTGATTCCCCATCGTTCCTTAAGAAATAAAAGGAACGCGTATTCGCCCAGATAGCCACGTGTCATGTCGGCCCACAGTTGGCCGAGATCTCTTTGCCGACTACTTCCGTAATCTGTTGCCGCTGTCCTGCTTAAGATTTTTAAGGCATCAACGCACATTTTTGAATAACCGGTTTCATCAATGAACATACAATTGGGAAGAAACCGTTCGTTATACCATTGGCTAAACTCGCCGCCCTCCAAGACCTCACCGCCGATAACGGCTTTCTCAATTATCTTTTCAGCGTCCTCGCTTGAAACATCAAGTTTCTTGCTAACCAATCCCACTACTTCTTCCATGTCCATAAAGATCCCCTCATTTAATATTTTCGAATAATGAACATTCCTCGCTAATGTTTGGATTTACATGATCATATTCAATCCCGGCAAAAGTTTTAAGTACTGCAGAAAAGATCGCCTCTGACAATCTTGGAGGTACCGCCATTCCGATTTGCTTACGAACGCTTTCTTTGGCGCCCTCAAAAACAAATGTGTCCGGAAAAGTTTGAATCCTTGCTCTTTCCCTATTCGTTAAAGCCCTCGGCTCATCCCAATGATAACCGTGTGTCCCTCCGCCGCCGCTGCCTGTCAAAGTATAAGAAGGCTTGTCAGGATCAAGCCGTTTATAAATCTGGCTTAATTTAGCCCCGCGAACGTTCAGCTTCAATTCATTAGGAATATCCGCAGTCCAAGCATTTTGTCCCGGGCGTATATATTTCAACCTCTCGACAACGATCTGTGATTGCGCAGTTATTTCATTATTGGGTGCATTCTTAGCAATAGGGGGATTTTCTAAGGCATCTTTTGCAGTTTTATATTTGCGCAATGTGGTTGGGGCCGGAACTTGAAACCTCAGATTGAATGATTGTTCTATGCCGACGATAATAACACGGTGCCTCGTCTGAGGGATGCCGTATTCTTCGGATTTATACAGATGTACAGTTAACTTATATCCGTTTCCGGCATTCTCTAAATCAGACAAAATTTTCTTAAACGCCTTCCCATCATTGGCCGTTGCAATGCCGCCAACATTTTCTGCAACGAAAAATTTGGGCTTAAAATAATCCATGATATTTATTCCATACGTATAGAGCGGGCCGAATCTTCCCTTGAAACCCTTTTGTTCGCCGACAATACTGAAATCATTACATGGGAAACCATACGCAAAAGCATCAATTGGAGAAAGCTTTTCGATATCCAATTCGCGTACATCACAACAAATGACACTTGCCGGATCACCGGGGCAAATATTTCTTGCGTACGTCTTACAAGTGTCTGCATCATAGTCATTAGCCCATGCGTGCTGGACTTCATAAACACTGTCACCTGTGCGTACTTTGGATGCAATTGCGCCGATTCCAAGACCGCCCGGACCGCAAAACAATTCACCAAGTTTAAAAGTGACTAACGATTTTTTCCCGGCCTTGACTGCTTTTTGTTCAACCCTTTCAAGAGTTTTCATTCGAACTGCTCTCCTGCATGTTAATTAATAGTGATGCCTGACCCAGCTTTTTGCTTTTCATCGGTAAAGCTAAAGTATTCATTGTCACCAACAATAATATGATCTAAAACTTTGATTCCCATCAATTTCCCGGCACTGATTAAGTCTTCGGTAAATCCTCGATCTTCTCTGCTAGGCATTATATTCGCACTTGGATGATTATGCGCACAAATAATTGAGGCCGCGAATTTCTGCAGGGCATAATGAATAATTTCCCTTATGATCGGCATCGCTTCGTTAACTGTGCCGCGAGTCACATCCGTAATATCAATGATCCTATTATTAGCATCAAGGCAGACGACCTTAAAAACCTCTGTCTTAAGGTCCCGGAGCTGAGGCATGACGATATCCACGACATCCTTGGCAGACGCGATCTTCTGTTTCCCCGTGGACACATCATCCTCGCGATAGCGCCGTCCGATTTCAAGCGCGGCCTGAACGTGGGCAATCTTGGCCCCGCCTAAGCCTTTGAAGTCTTTCCAATCACGCGAATCAATATGCGCCATATTCCGGAAAGTGCCAAATTTCTTTAACACTTTGCGAGCAAGGTCAATGGCGCTAATACCTTTAGTACCTGTACGAAGAAGAATCGCTAGAAGCTCTGAATTACTCAAAGCCCCCGCGCCCTTTTTTAAAAGTTTCTCCCTTGGCCTATCATCCATCGGCCAACTTTTTATTCCTGATATCTTTTTATCTGCCATTTTTGTACTTCTTCACCATCCCAGCCCTAATACTTTTCGGAGTAGCATTCTTTGTTAAAACGCTACTTGCGGTAGAGTCTTATTTACAAGAAGGCTATAAAACATTATAATATAAATGATTTAGCATTACTACCAAATTTTAAGGTTACCCATGACGAAACCAGAGATCAAGGTAAAGTTCAAGAAACCGGAAGATCCCGGCCTGCAGTTTCAGGATCCGGTTGAGATATTCTGTCCGCAGAAATACAAGGGTTATTACCTGCGCGGGCAGGCGGTTGAGCTCCATGACAATATTGAAGATGCCTCACTCCCCCAAGGGTATGGACATGCTGTTTACCATTTCAGGATATTCGTCTTAATAAATGACGCCTATGCCAAGAGCATTGATCTTGATGATGACCTCCTTGATGATTTTCGGCTGGGCACTCTCATCGGCAGAACTAAGACCGAATTCCTAAAGATTCGGCATGACAAGGCGCTTGATTTTGCAAAGGACGCGGCTCGCGATCTAAAGTCAACTCCGGACAAACTACTCAAAGAGGAGCTCAGCACAAAAAATAACCCTGTTGAGATCAGCCTCAAAGACTTTGGCATTCAGGAGACACCGTATCTTCTCAACTCCATCCGAAACAATAAAGACGCGATTGTCCTTAAGATTGATATCGGTCTGGATCGTGTGCTGGACCCGAAAAGCGAAAAAGACAAGATACTATCCCGGCAATTAAGACGAATCTATCAACTTCCGGCGTATCATCTGGCCAAAGATAGCGAATACCATGAGGATGACATCGAGCGCTTATTCTTTGACGCTCTCTTCGACATCCTCTATTTCAAACTCGATTACAACTTCACCGACAAGCGCGAATACCGAAGGCTACTCAATGAGATCGCCGAGCTGGGATATGAATGGATAAAGTCGCAAGCGGTGTCAACTCAATACATCGCCAAGCTCAACAAGTTTAATACGGCCATCAAAGACCGCACCCTGCCGTTTTATGATTTCTGTTACGGCTTCTTCGACGACCTTCTGGATGAACTCAAAGAAAAGCAAAAGATCACACAGTGTTCATTCTGCGGCAATATATTTCCCTTCCACAAGTCGCGCAAATATTGCGCGCTTCAGATCGAGGGCAAGGACTGCGGCAAACCGGCACGCAACAAACGCTTTTATATGAAGCACCGCGACGAGATCCTACCTAAAGCACGCAAGACCACACGGGGACTGCGCGCGCTTTATCGTCAAAAAGGCATCAAGAAATAACCCCCACCCTACTGAAACGCCTCTTGCAATAATCCATTTTCAGAATACTAAAACATCCGTCGGAAAAGGCGTGTTTTAGCAAATTTTCAACCTTACAAAACTACGCTAAACTTTACTCCGTAAGCAACATTTACGGAGTTTTTTAATGTTAACCCAAAAGGCGATCGAAGAATTTCAGCAGATTTATTTACAGACCTACGGCAAGGAGCTTTCCTTTGCCGAGGCCGCGGAGCAGGCGCTTCGGCTTCTACGCTTCTGCAAATTCGCCTTGGGGTATCCGGTTTACAACACTAACGAGGACGGTAAAGATGAGTAACCAGCACATCAGCAAAGTTTACGATTACAAGGACGCGGACGGCAATCTTCTCTTTCAGGTTGTGCGGTTTGAGCCAAAGGGTTTCGCGCAAAGGCGGCCGCTTAACAACGGCTTTGCGTGGGGATTAGGCGAAGTAGTGCCTGTTCTTTACCGTCTGCCGGAAGTACTGCAGGCGATTAACGACGGCAAAACCATCTTTATTTGCGAAGGCGAAAAGGACGCGGATAATCTTGCCGAGCTTGGCCTAACCGCCACTACCTGCTCGATGGGTGCCGGAAAATGGCGTGCCTCGTATACCGATTATCTTAAAGACTGCTGTGAAGCCGTCGTGCTGGCGGATAAAGACGCACCCGGCCTAGCGCACGCCCATGATGTGGCAAGCGATTTACACGCGGCGGGCATTGCGGTCAAAGTAATCGAGATGCCGGATATTGAAGGCGCTCATGTCAAAGACGTCTCTGACTGGCTCTCTAATGGCGGCACCTATGATGAATTTATGGCCATTGTGGATAATTGCCAGATGTGGTCAGATTTAAAACCGTCGGAGTTGATCGTAAACGCCGAGCTTCAAGGCCTCATCAAAGATTATGGCCATCCGTATTATTTATCAAAAGACGGGGCTGTGACAGCTCTAAATCAAGTATTCTGGGCAAGCCTGCATCAAGCAGAACACATTCAGTTATTCGAACCGGATGAGCGCGTCTTCTATCGCTATGATCCGGCGAACGGGCTTTACAGCGTCATCTCCGAGGATGTCATCAAGCAGGAGATCGCAAGCCGCATTCTTGAGGTCTCGCGCGAGCTTGTGCTTCCGTCCTTGGAACGCAAACGCACCAATAGCAGTCTCAATCATATCGTGGCGCACTTAAAAGGCATCAGCGAAAAGAAGAACGCCTTCAGGCGCAATAAGACTGTCGTGCATCTAGCCAATGGTGTGATCGTGTTTAAGGATAACGGCGAAGCGGATTTCTGTTCGTTCTCGCCGGAGTTTTATTCACGCAATCAATGCCCGATACCGTTCGACCCAACGGCAAAATGCGAACGGTTTTTAAATGAGCTCCTCTATCCGGCGGTTACGCCTGATGATGCCGTGCTCTTTCAGAAATACGCTGGGCTCTCGCTTTTGGGGAATAATCTTATCCAGAAATTCCTCATCCTTGACGGTGAGCCGGGCCGCGGTAAGTCAACGCTTGTCTTGGTCATCCGCGCGCTTATAGGGCAAGACAACACCACAGAACTACGCACCAAGCAACTCAATGAGCGCTTTGAGCTTTTCCGATATCTTAAGCGGACTCTTCTTACGAGTGTCGATGTGCCGGGGAACTTTCTCTCTGAAAAAGGCGCGCATGTGATCAAGGGCTTGGTCGGCGGCGACTGGTTTGACGCCGAGCAAAAAGGCGGAACAGGCAGTTTTCCTTTTCAGGGAAATTTCTGCATCCTGATCACATCCAATTCGCGCCTGCAGGTGCGGCTTGACGGCGACATCGGCGCGTGGCGGCGCAGGCTTCTTATTATCCGCTTCAGCGCGCCTGAACCTGCCAAGATCGTGCCTGATTTTAACGAGGTCTTAATCCGCGATGAAGGAAGCGGCATTCTTAACTGGGCGCTCGAGGGATTGGGCATGCTTCTTAAAGATATTAAGGATCGTGGAACAATTGTTTTAACCGAAGCACAGAGAAATATCGTGGACGCGCTTCTGGCTGAAAGCGACAGCCTGCGACAGTTCCTTATTGAAAACGTGGTCAGTGACGAAGACGCGGACCTAACCGTCCCCGAGATCATTGAGGCATACGCGGAATACTGCCCGCTTAAAGGCTGGCACCCCAAGCCGATCACGGTCATACAGCGAGAACTTGAGCGGCTCATGCTTGAGCTTTTTAAGACGACGAAATCCAACTCCATCACGCGCGAGGATGAAGACAGCGGAAAGGAAAAAAGCCACCGGGGTTTTCGCCGGGTGAATTTCAAGAAAGAGGAAAAACGGCCATGGGATTAGACATATCAAAACTTGAGAAAGTCCGACAGAACGGCCCAAACACCATTGCCCGCTGTCCTGCCTGCGCTGAAGCCGGGAATGACCGCAAAGGCGAGCATCTTTACATCAATAACAGCGGGCGTTTTGGCTGTGTGCTTAATCCCGGGCCGGGAGGATCAGCGCACCGGCGCCGCATCTTTGAGCTTGTCGGGATTAAGGAGGATAACTTTAAAGTAAGGACTGTCCTTCCCCCTGCAACCGGTGTTTCGGTCATTCAAAAGGATGTTTTGGGACATCTGGGACGGTTTTCACAAACCCACGCACGAAAGAATTTTGAGCTTCCTCATGGGGAAGATAATTGTATAGATAGAGGAAGTAGGCATGTATCCGACCCAAGCGTCCCAGAGCAGGACGATATCGGGCCAAGGCCATTTTGAAAGGAGATTTGTTCATGACCACAAAGAAACAGATCGAGGCAAACAAACAAAACGCGCTTGTTTCAACCGGGCCACTGACTGCAGAAGGCAAGGCGCTTGTTTCGCAGAACGCGGTTAAGCATGGCATATTTGCCAAAGACTTGATCATCACAACCGGAGACGGCAAGGAAGATGCGCAGGAATACAAGGAGCTTTTAGACGGCCTCATCTTAAGTCTTAGTCCTTCCGGACAGATGGAATGCCTATTGGTTGAGAAGATTGCGGTTGATTACTGGCGCCTGCGCAGGGTATTGCGTTTTGAAACCGGCAGTATTCGCAAGCAACTCGATACGGCAATCAATGATTACTATGGCAAAACCGATTATTTTGGCAATAAAGAACACAAAACCAATAAGGAAATTAACAAGGAAATGGCCTCTTGTAGGACATGCAGTGACACGCCCCGGCTTGCCGAACTCAAACAGGCCAAGCGTAAGAATAGATATGCCGAGGAGGTCACAGTCAAAATAAGCAGTTTGCCTGCCGAGGATGATTGGAATAAGGTCATTAAGTACGAGAAGGCTGTTCAGCGGTCAATATTGCAGAACCTTGCGCTGTTGAAGCGGTTGCAGTCGATGCGGTAATGGGAGGAGCATGGGTTTGTTTTGGCGATTTACACGTCTTAGGCTTCGGGTCCTTCCCAGCCGGGTTTGGGCTCGGGTCAGCCGAGGCGCAGTCTGTGAGTGATTTAAAATTTCAAATGTCATGTCATGGTCATTGGGCAAAAAAGAATTCTTTTTTTAGAGACGACAAAGGACTTGAATCAAAGTGTGGCGCAAGTTATAATGTTTTATAACCTTAAAGGAGAAAAGCTATGCCAGAATATTTAACCATCTGTGAAGCGGCGGAATTGCTAAAGGTCACCAAGCAGACCCTGCGTAACTGGGACAAGCAGGGCAAGCTCAAACCCCATCGCCATCCGCTGAACAATTACCGGCTGTACAAGAAGTCTGATATGGTCAAGCTCCTCAACAAAATAGAAAAGAAATGATCAGTCAGCCTGTCAGATATTTTCTTTACGCCCGCAAGTCATCCGAGAACGAAGACAAACAGGTCGCCTCCGTCCCCTCGCAGATCGAAGAGCTCAAGAAACTCGCCGAAGAGAAAAGCCTTAACGTAGTTGAGATATTCACCGAGGAGAAATCAGCCAAGGCCCCGGGCAGGCCTGTCTTTAGCCAGATGATCGAAGCCATTCACAAAGGTAAGGCCGAGG
>Ga0172381_10004723_pt1 | contig 14005 bp, 15 predicted proteins | sample Leawel6488metaG_FD_119754 | JGI IMG/M metagenome (GOLD analysis project Ga0172381, IMG submission 119754) | Leachate microbial communities from a municipal landfill in Southern Ontario, Canada - Leachate well 64-88 metaG | ecosystem: Engineered > Solid waste > Landfill > Unclassified | place... | reverse complement strand
TTAAAATTTTAACCATATTTTTATAAACCTCTTCTGGATTAATATCATAATTTTTATCATCCAAAAAAGTAACTTTTGTTTTTAAAATATTATAAGTTATTGTATGTAATTGTTTTTGATGACCCCATTCCAGAGCATGAACTCCAAATAATAATGAAATATTAGGAATTGCTGATTGTGATCCAACTGTTAAAATCGCTTTTTTCATACATTCCATTGTCAATCCGATTAAACTTGAATTAACATTTTGTTCCATATAATTAATATCTAAAAATCTCATTTTTTTATCTGGAACATAATCTGGATTTTTTCCACAAATAATAAAAGAATATTTATTTTTTAAATTTTCATCATTCCAAATTAGATCATATAAATTATTCCAATATTTCCAATTTCTTCTAAATCCTTCTCGATATCTAGGGGCTAAAACTACTAATGGTTTTTCACATAAATATTTAGATAAAATTTTTGAATTTTCTTCTCTTGGTTTAAAATCATAAACACATTTATTTCTTGAAAATTGGTTTCTGTTTAAATATTCATTTTTTGAAATTTTTGGATATATGGTTTCTAAGATATTATATCTGTTTTTAAATTGATTTTGAAATATTTTTATAATTGCTAAATATTCTTCTTCTGTAATTCCGTCTAATCTGAAACAATTTGGTTTATAATTATTTTCATTTTTTAATCTAAATGGAACAAGAATAGAAGCGTGTTTTCCATAGATGTCAAACCTGTCTTCTCTTGTAAGTATTATGAAATCAATATCATTTCTTTTCTTATATTCTTTTAATCTTTTAAAAATAATGTATGGTGCAAACCTGCCGAGCTCCCACCATAACTCCCCCAAAACTGGGCCAACCAAAACACAATTTTTTTTCACGTTTCACCACTTATATAATTCTTTATTTTTTGATATCTCTTTATAAAACTCATCAAACGACATATCGTCTATTCTTTTTTCTTCGGCTTCAAATTTAATTAATTCATTAAGATTTTTCTCTTTCGTATTTTTATTTTTAGTTAAAACATTACAAAGACTTCCAGTAATACTTCCACAATGCATTGCTAATTTTGTATCTATTCCCATAATATAATCTTTCCCTCGTGTTAGTTTGCACATTATTTCCCAATAATTTTGATCGTGTTTCTTATTCTGATTAATTAAATTTTTTATAGGAAGATAACCAACATCGCTAAAAAAATTTTTTTTTACACACCAAAATCCGCTACCCCCACACTGACCAGTTTTAGCCGAAAATCCTCCAATTTTTTCATGAAAATCATGTTTTTTCATGATGCCGCCAGGAAGTTGTGTTATAATTTTAATGTTATTTAATTTTAATCTATTTACATCTTCCCAAGATTTTTTAATTATAGTATCCCATCCAGGATTTAAAATCATATCATTATCTAAAAAAACAAGAAAATCATATTTATCTCTTTCAGGATCTTGTTCGTGTGAAAATCCAAAAGAATTACAACTTACAGCTTTTGAAAATGCATTAAATGTTGATTCTTTACTATTAAAAGTAACTTGAGAAATCAAACCCTTTTGAATTAACATTGACCAATATAAAAAATGTTCATCCACCAAATAATTTGTAAGGTTATCATATACAAAAATTTTATGCGGTATTGAAGAGTGTCTAATTAATGCAGTTATAACTTTAGTTGTAATGGCTAATCTGTTTCTCGCAGTTATTAGTATTTTTATCATTAGTCAACCTTTAATAATTTTTCAATCTTTTCTATGGTTTCTTCATAATTAATATTATCAAAACATGTCACATGACCATTACTAGAATTTTTACATAATTTAGTTCCATGTTGAAAACAAGGGGCACAATCTTTTTTAACATCTATCCAATCACATAAGTTTTTAGGATATGTAGATAATCTTAAATCCCCAGGAAATGGCCCAAAAATTCCAAAAGTTTTAACTCCTAAAGATGCAGCAATATGATTCAAAGCTGAATCAACTGAAATTACCAATTTTGATAAAGATGTAAGTGCAATTGTATCACCAATTGTTTTTGAATATTTGCAAAAATTAAAAACTTTATCTTTATTTTCTAACTTTGAAATAAATTCATCAATTTTATAATCATTCTGTGGTAAATCTGTTAATAAAATATTATGACCTTTTGATGTTAATAAATTTAAAAGTTTAATCCATACTTCTGGTCTAGGTGTTCTGATTGGAGAAGATGCTCTCATTTGAACTAGAATAAAATCTTCTTCTAAAACTCCCATTTCTTGAATAACTCTTCTGCTATTTTCTAACATTTCTAAATTAGGTTCTTGAAATGGAACTAGTGATTCATCTGATAAATTTAAATTCATCCATTTTGTAAATAGTCTATATGCGTTCGTTGTTTCTGCTTCCTTGCATCTCTCAATTACACCTTCAAAAATTACATGATAATCTGATCTAATTAATTCTCTTGCATTAAATGGTAGATCTAAAACTTCATCTATAAATGACCATTCTTTAACCATAGATTGATATTGCGGACCACATGCAAACTTAATTTTACAAGATGGATATTTTTTCTTTAGGTGAATTAAATTTGGTGAGATGAAAAGAAGATCTCCAATACCACCAGTTCTAAAAACTAGAAGAGTTTTATTATCTAAATTTTGTCCTTCGTATGGTTTGTATACACCTTTAAATTTTAATTTGGATGGTTTTAAAACTTTTAGATTCACTCGTGGATCATAGTGTAATTGAATGTATACTCCTAATCCCATTACATAATTTACTTTTTTATCTAATTGCTGTTCTCTAGATTGGTTTTGGGTAAATCTTACAGATTTTTGACATTCTCCAATTACAATATTTGGCGGACTGGTTTTCAAATCATCTAATGTTTCAACTAATTTTAAACTATCTGATGATATCCCAAGATTTGATAATTCCGTATTTGATGGGTGTTTCAATTCATTATTACCATTCACTTTTTAATATTTCCTTTCTTTTTTAAATATTTTCTATTTTTTAATTCCTACATCACTCATAGTTTTTATACACAACCCTTGAGCGACAGCAGTTAATGGATTTTTAGCTCTTCTAATTTCTGAAATATGGAATGGCAATTGATATTTTCCAATAATGGATTGAAAGATTTCTAAGAATCCATTAGGAAGAGAAGTTCCTCCCGAAATGATAACTGGCAGATCTTCATCTATTTCAACTTCAACTTTTTCATTAAATTCTTTAATTATTCTTTTAATTGTATAATCTATCATGCTAGTATAATAATAAGTTAATGATTCTAATATTCTTCTTGTCTTTTTATTTGGTTCCTCATCAAATCCTTTTTGTAAATCTAAAGATTTTTCCTTAATTCCTGTTACTCGATTTTTAATCATATTTAAAGATTCTGCTGTATTTTTATCAATCCAATCTCCACTTCTAGAAATAGAAAATTTAAATGTTTCAATTCCTTTGTATGAACAACAAATATTTGCTAAACCAGCACCAAACGAAATTGCTATTCCTGTATATTTTTCTTTCTCACATTCTGAATAAATTATTGCAGACGCTTCATTAAATGGTTTAAAGTTCACACCTAATGCTGAAAAAATTCTAGAAAATACTTTTTCATGATAAGTTACAGAACGAGATTCATCCACTGCTTCCGCTGGGATACTATAAGTTACATAAACTTCTTTTCCATTAATATTTCCAAGAAGTTCCTTAACCATAATGGTAAGAACATCAATTGCATTAATCTCTTTTGATGAAATTAATCCTTTCTCCATTGGTCTGCTAACTTCTTTTCCAAATATATTTGCTAATCTGAAGGCGTCATCTCCAATAATGTAAATATTATTATTGTCACCTTCTACATAATTGATTTCATTTAAATCACTAATATTTATTTCATCCTTGTTTAATTCTAAAAAACAATTTCTTGTGATCTTTACTTCTTTAGAATCACTCCTTGCTACCTGCATCGTCATTGTGCCGCAATCACATCCTATACATAATATATTTTTCTTTGAATCCTCTAATTCTAAATTAATCTCTTCGGACATTTGAAATTCTCCTTTACCTTTTAAAATTTCCTTTTATACTTGATAAATTAATCTCTGGTATAAAATCTTCTACTGAATCATCAAAATCATCTTTCTTTTTTACTTCTTTAATCTCTACAGGATTATTTTTTTTCATATTATTCAAAAGATTATTCAAAAGATTTTCAACATTCTCAATTGAAGTTTGTTGTTTTTGAATAATACCTTTTAATTCTTCAGAATTATCATTTGTATAATAATTGTTTATTAATTTTGTTGGATTTACAATTTCATCTTTCACAATATCTTTTTTTTTAAAATCTTCTTGAGATATTGAATAACTTTCGATATCATATTTTTTTAATTCTCCTCTGACAAGATTTTCATCTAGTTTAGAAATATCTATTTTTGCTGGAGTTCTAAATTCAGGAATTCCAGGAATATTTATAATAAATCCGGGTTTTGTAATTTTTAATTTTTTAACCATTTCTTTTGTGTTTCCTCTATTACTTCCTTTGTTTTTGGATAATTAACTATTTTTTGATCAAGATTTAAAACATGGGAGATGGTTTTTTTCATTTCTGAAGGAACTAATAATTCAATTTCTCCCAGTGAATACACCCACTTATATTCTGAATGTTCTTTAGAAAGTTTAATTTCTTGATTAGGAGAATCTAATTTACAAAGATAATTATATTGTGTTGATTTTCTTAGTCCATGATCTGCAATATATTCATATTTATCAATATATTCTTGTATTTCGACTTTTAAACCTGTTTCTTCCTTTACTTCCCTTTTAAGACATTCATCTAATTTATTTTTATCTCCTTTATCACATTTCCCCCTTGGGAACTCAAAAACTGAAGGCCAGTGGTCATCAGGTGCTCGTTTAATTAATAATACTGATTGTTTTCCTTCTTCATTGTTTTTTACAATCACAGCACCAGCTACATTTACTTCTTTAATAACTTTATCATCTTGTCCTAATAAAAATTCTTGATATAATTTCATAATTTAACTCCCATTAACTAGTATATTCATAAACATAAAGTTCAAGAATATCTCCAATATCTAATTCCACATATTCTTTATCAATTGTTAAAATGGTTCCATCAACAGACAGAACATAGTGATCACCATAAGATAAATTTCCATATTTTCCATTTAATCTAAATAGATCTTTATCTAAAATTACTTCTGGTAAATTAATTTCAACCACACTTGTAGAATCAAATTCCTCCTGTGTAACTACATGATAATATCTGGTTTTAAATATTTTTTCTTTTTTGTCTCCAATAGTTACAGTAACATCACCAATTTCTGAATTTGAAGTTGTGTCTAAATTATGATCTACCTGGACATTTATGGAATCTACATTTACTGGATTAGCTGATGAGGAATATATGTTGTTTATTGTGAAACATGATTCATACCCAATATTTATAACCAGGTTTTCTGCCAAATAATCTGATTTTAAAATTAGATAGGTTGGCAATTCAATTTCATAAGATAAAGTAAAACTTAATCTCCAATCTGCTAAAGAATCAGTTCCTCCCAATCTGGTGGATGCATCTGAAATTCCAGATAATTTATATCTTGGTTTTATATTACAAGGATAAACCAATTCATTTCTATTTGTAGTTTTTATCAATGTAGTATAAGAATCTTCAAGATTTAAATGATATGTTTCATGAGTTACATCATTATAATATTCATAATTTACAATTTCTTCTGGAAGAACAATAAATGAATTAAACCATTGAGGGTAAATAAATCTGTCAGATCCACCAAATATTAAATTCAAAAACATCCTCATATCAGTATATTCATAAAAGGACGATAATAGTGCTATAAAATTAAATTCCCCAATTACTCTACCAAAACCCACTGTAATTAGAATATTTCGATCTTGATAAATTGGATCCCAAACATATTTTGCAAATCCTGGATTTAAATTTGGAAATCTGTATGCTAATTTTCCATAATTTTCATCCAACCCAAAATCACCACTTGGGTCTAAAATAAGAGCTGGTCTTAAAGGTTGATCAGGTTCTCTATTTAATTGCTGTTGTTTATTCAAGAATTCTACAGCCTTATCATAAGACCCGATAATCTTCCAATTTCCGAATCTTGGGTATAAATAATCTGCAAAATAATCCATCGTATCCTTGACAAAATGGCCGAAAGTATTGTGAATATAGAAATAATTATATCTTTCAGGATTTAATTCTGTATCAGGATGTGGATTCCAACTCATTAATTTTTACCCCTATTATAATTTGATTATTTCATCATTTTTATATCTTTTTGTAACATCTAATTTTTTACTATTTTTAGCTTCTTCATAATATTCATCTATTAAATCTAAAGCTGGTTTTGTTGATATTTGAATGCCACTACTTCTTACTATTTTTTTTGATAACTTTGAAATAACATTTTGTCTTTCTGCAATTAAAAATATAAATTCGTTGATGTAAGAAGTAATAGTAAAACAATACAATGTCAATGTATCATAAAAAATATTTTCATCAAAATTTATTTTTGATAAAGATAATGTCTCGTTAAATACAAAATTAATATCTGATGTATAATTTGGTTTTATTTCTTTAAACTGATTCAATATATCTAAAGAACTACTTTTATAATTATGTAAATTAATAAAAGTTTCACAAAACTTGGATGATTCAATATTTTTAAACATGTTAACTTTAGAACTATGTTTTAATTCTTTAGATTTTGTAAAATCAGAATCCAAACCAAACAATAAAAAAGATGATTTATTATTAAAGAATATTTGTATATTATAAAAACCATCTAAAAAAGGAATTCTCAAATTATAATTTCTATTAAATGAGTGACCAAGTGTTAACAAAATTACATTCTCCTCTCATTTTTATTCATCAAAATTCCAAACATCTTCTTCTACCTTTTCTTTTTCTGGTTGTTGCCGATATTTTGTAATAATTAAATCTTTTGCCATTGATAAATTTTCCATTCTACTTCTGTATTCTGTTAATTGTTCATTTCTATTATCACTTTCATTCCAAACATAAAGAGCTTTAATTATATTTTCACCAAATTCATCAACCTCAAACTTATTAAAATCAACTCGATCATATTGAATTTCTTTGAGATATTTTAGAAATTCTTCTCTTATTTTTTCAGGAATCTCGTTATTATAAAATTTAACAGTTTTTATAATATTTGATTCTTGTTCTTTCTTTCTACTTGTTGTTTCTTTTTTCTTAAAATATAATTCTTTAACTTCATTTGAAAATAATTCTGATTTTTTCATTAATTCATCTTGATTCATTCCACATTTTGATGCTATTTCTAGTGGAACAACTTCATTTATAATTTGTTCTATAGTTAAATTATTATCAGATTTTATTTTCAAAAAACCAGAGTTAAATAATTCTTCATGTTTTTTATCAATGTTAATATCTAAAACATTGCTTGAAAATAATTTTGTATTTAATTCATTACAAAAATCATTAATATCATTTATTGTTATTTTTTGAAAACCATTCTCACTTAAAATTTTTTGATATTCATCAAAAAATCCGATTTCATTATACATTTCAAAAAATGTTTTTACATTATTCAAAATTAAACCATACTTACTCTTATCCAAAAATGAATAAACCAAAGGATCTAAAAATGATCTTAATCTCAAATAAAAAATTGAACCATTTTTATTTGCATCTGATTCTCTCGATTCCATCATACTCCTAAAACTTTTGATAAAACCAAAAATTAGTAACAAATCATAAGCTAATTGAAGATTTAAATCATTTATTTTTTCTTTAGGTGCGTTATATTTTAAAATAGTAAAACCACTAGGAATTGCTGTATTATTTGTCAAATAAAAATTTAAATGAAGATCATGAGTCAATTTAGAAATATACAAAAATGAATTTAAATCTCTTTTAGGAATTTCTGGTAAAAATGAAAAATTTTCATCTAAATTCATACTTCTTCTAAAACCTTCCAACATACAAGTCATAGGATCTGGTCTTGTAGCCGAGGCATTAATCATAGATTCTAAAACAGATAAATTTTTAGTTAGTGTTTTTGTAATTAGCAAACTATTGATCTGAATATTTTTTGGTTTTTCACTAATAATTGATTTGTCATCAAAAGATAGATTAATATTCTCCATATCTTTTCCCAAAAATTTATCAAATTCATCAATGGTATTTTCTATTGAATTTGAATCTACTTTATCAATTATTTCTAAAGTTTCTTCTTTATTAATTTTATTTAAAATATTTTCTTTTTCCTCATTATTATAATTTTTAATCTCAACAATTGAACTTGGAAGACTTCTTAATAAGTTAGTTGATTGTCTGTTTTGTTCTAGAATTTCTGTAATTAAATTTCTGTTGGAAAGATTTAAAGTAATATTAATATATTCGTTTACAAAATACTTTAAAATTCCTACAGTAAATGATAAAAATACAGAATAAGGAACTATCACTTTTGTAAAATCAGAAGAATTTTGAGTTATTGTTATTACAACTACTCTATCACCATTATTCTGAATTTGAATAAACTCGAATTTTAAAGTTCTGTCAAAGTGATATTTCTTTACTATTGAGTTGGATCTTCCTGTAGAATAAATCGAATCAATATTGGATAATACATCTTTCAAAGTTGTGAATAAATCAACTGAATTTGGATAATTTAGAGAGCAAACTTTTCTTAAGTTGCTCTCTCCAATAACTGAAATATGTAAAGTTGGTGCTGAAAAGGTTTTGAAGTCAGTAGTTGTATTACAGAGATTAATTTCTAGGTTTGCTCCTGAATTATACAAGATATCTTTGTGAAAAATTAAATTTTGATTGAAGTAGATTCTGTCATTATTATTTCCTTGATTCATCTTTTTTCTCATTCCTTTCAAGTTGTTTTCTAGATTGAAAAATATTCTTACGTTTGAAATTATATCTATCTAAATGTTTGTTCTAATATTTAGATATTTTATCTTGTAAATTTTTAAAATTCAAGTTGAAGAAGATTCACCTGTGGCTCCCACGCCCGACCGTGGAGGAGCGAATAGGTGGAGGTCTTCTTCATGTAATGAACTTATAGATTTTCTCTTTTGAAATAAGAACAAATTATAGAATTACTTTGCGTCTAATTTAATTTTTAATATAATTTATATTATAATTTAAATTTTCTTTTATAATATCTAGTAATTCAAACATTATTTTAAAACGTTTTAAAAAACCGCGGTAGGATAACCCACCCTCTTGGTCCGCTCCCTTGCGGGCGTCCCCAAGGGCGGTTACCGCGAATACTTCTCATTTTTTATCTATTATTTTAATTATTTTTTAAAAAATTATAAATTCTTAAAATAACGGTTTAAGGTGGGATACTTAATCAAGTATTTGTTCTGGAGAAAAAAGAAAGTTTCCTAAAAAAATAATTTCTTGTAATATTCAAAATTTTACTGAACAAATATACAAAAATTACTTTGAAACTCACAACTACTATATATATTAATTTTAAAGAAAAGGAGGATAATTTCATTTACGTTGTAAAATAAGAAACGGAGGTAAAAAGAATGATTAGAAAAATGTTGTTTCACGGTTTTAAATCAACCGCGAGAATCATTATGCTCTTCATTTGCATAAGTGTTATAACAATGGAGGCAATTCAATTTAAGAATCTTTTAATTCCAATAAAGGAATTTGAGGATGATAAAATTATTGCCAGAATTGAACAAAATTTAGGAGATTTGGGAGCAACTGAAAAAGAAATAAAAAGATATAGTAAATCAATAAAAGTTGCTTCAGAAACAACAAACATTGATGACAGAATTATTGTTGCTGTAACACAACAAGAATCAAGTTTTAAATTGAATGCAGTATCACCAAAAGGATATAAAGGATTGATGCAAACAAGAATAGCATCAATGGAGCATCCAGAAGTAGATATTATGATGGGTGCTGTTGAATTGAGAAAATGGATAAAATATCGAGGAGGAGATTTAACTTACGCATTAGCAAGTTATAACGGCGGAACTAATCCTCCAAAACAATCTTGGGAATATGCAAATAAGGTAATTTTTCTAGCATCTAGACTTTAATGTAGTTAAACCCAAAACGAAAGGATAATTAAAATGACGGAAGAAATAAAAAAGGAAGAAGTCAGAAAACAAAATGTTTTTGAATATCAAGCTCTTAGATTCTTCTCCTGGTTATTCAAAACAATTCAAAGATCTCTCTTGGCAGGGTTAGTTGGTTTCATTTTGGGAATTGGCGCATCTTACTTGTTCGTAAATTTTGCAGTTCAAGAGGTCCTGAATCTTGAAAGGTTTAGATATAATGAATCTAATTATCAAGTTAGTTATATAGGGCCTCGAAAGAAATTTGATGTATCTTCAACAAATTTGATAATTCCTTCAGAAGTTAAAATCACAGCTCCGGCTCCAACAATAGCTCCGATTACGGAACCTATAAAGGAAACAAAAAAGAAAAAATGAACAGATTAACTAGTGATCAGCAGTTTGTTTTAGATCAGATTATGTTTCGACTCGGTGGAGGAAATAAATCATTTTCCTCCACCGAGTTCCATCCAGATTTTTCTTATGTAACTATTGGTGGTTATGCTGGAACTGGGAAAACATATTTGATTAATGAGATTAGAAAAGAAATTAAAAGTAAATGGAAAAATATTAATGTAGCATTTGTAGCATTTACAGGAAAAGCGAGTAGTGTTTTGGGTGTAAAATTAGAAGAAAGTAAAACTTTAGAGGAATTTGATTTTTGTGGAACCATTCATTCATTAATGTATCAACCAGAATTCCATTATGATAAAAATTTAAAAAGAATGGTAATTACAAAATGGATTAAAAAGTCAGGTTTAAAAGATGCATATGATTTAATTTTTATAGATGAAGCTTCAATGGTAAATAAGGAATTATGGAGAGACATATCAGAATATGATATTCCAATTATAGCAGTTGGTGATCATGGACAATTACCTCCAATTGGAGATGGTTTTAATTTAATAGAAAAACCAATGTATACTTTAACAGAAATAAAAAGACAAGCTCTTGACAATCCAATAATTCAATTGTCTCAAGATATTAGAAATGGTAAAGAAATACCTTTTGGTTATTATAATGATCAAAACAAAGGAGTTTTTAAATTATCTTGGAATAATCCAGAATGTAAGAAAATATTTGATAATATTAATTTTAAAGATGAAAACTTAATTATTTTATGCGGAATGAATAAAACAAGAGTTATGTTAAATCAAATGGTTAGAGATAAATTAACCTTTAATCGTCCTGAGCCATACCCGTCAGAAAGACTTGTATGTTTACGAAATAATTATAGAAATAAAATAATGAATGGTCAAATAGGAACTCTTTTATTTTTGATGTATGAGAAAAAGAATATATATAATATCACAATTCAAATGGATGGTTTTTCAGAACCTCACGGATCAATAATTCATAATTGTTGTTTCGGAAAAGAAAATTATGATGAAGCATTTGCAGAGTTACATGAGAAAAGTAAATTTTATAAAAAAGTTGTAAAAGAATCAGGTTATGATCAAATAGATTTATTTGATTTTGGATATTGTGTTAGTTGTCACAAGGCGCAAGGCAGTGAGTGGAAAAAAGTAATTTTATTTCAAGAAAGATCATACTACTGGGATAATGATTTTTATAAACGCTGGCTTTACACAGCATCCACAAGAGCTAAGGAAAAATTATTTATAATAAAATAAATGAAGGAATAAAAAATGATTGATTCATTAAATGATATCTTAAATTCAATTACAAATTATGAAGATCTTTTAAAAAAATATAACTATGTTAAAAATGAAGAAGGTGGTGATAAACCGTGGTCATTTAGATATGATCATGATGATGGAACAAGGATTGAATTTAGAAGTTCTGAGTGGACTTATTATCTTAATGGTGTAGAAATCACAATGGGAAAAAATGCTGAAACTTTAAAGAAATTTTTGGAGGAAATAAAATGAAATGGGTGATACAACAAGATAGATCAAATGATAAAGCTGATGAAAAACTATATAAAATTTTTAGAAATTTGGTAGTTCACAAGCTACAAATTTTTAATTACAAACCATTCATGAATTTGAATGATATAAAAGATGAAATATTCAAAACAAATGAATCAATTCTTTGTCTTGGATCTATTCCCTTTATTTCTAAAATTCAAAGAATCCCTGATCTTATTCCTGGATCTTATTGCAATTTTGAAGCTTTTGAATGCAAAAATTATTATCCAATTCTTGGAAAATTAATGTTAAATAGTGATTATTATATTACCACATGGAAAAAATTATTGAAAAATAGATTTGAAGGTGTTAGATTTATAAGACCAAATAGTGGTAAAAAAATATTCACTGGAACAATTACAGATCATGATCATTTGACACAAGACGTTGGATTATCCATCTCTAACATTCAAAATAATACATTAGTTTTTGTAACATGGGTAAAAGAAATTGAATTTGAATGGAGATTTTTTGTTTCGAGTAAAGGTGATATTTTATCATCTTCTCTTTATCATAAAGATGGTAAATTAAAAATTGAAAAAGGATGTAACGACCATAACGCAGTAGAATTAGCCTCCAAAGTTTGTAATAATCAAAAATTAAATGAATTGATAAAAGATCCCGTTTATGTGGTTGATATTTGTAAAGATGAATTTTGTGAATATAAGGTTGTGGAACTTAATAGTTTTTCATGCTCAGGATTTTATGATTGTGATTTAAGACCAATAGTTGATTACATCAATAAATAAGGAGAAGATATGGAAGAACCAGAAGATATTACTTGTCCATTTTGTGGGGATGTTGGTTTCGATAAAATAGGATTAAAAATGCATATACAACTTTGGTGTAATGAATATAAAAATACTACATTGCCAGAAAGAGTTATAGACCTATCTAAATTTGTAAAGGAGTAAATTTGTGTATTTTTTCACTGGGGATGAACATTTCTCCCATAAAAATATTTTAAAATATTGTGGTCGTCCATTTCCAACAATAGAGGATCATGATGAAGAAATAATTAAGAGACATAATGAAGTTGTAAAGAAAAATGATATTGTAGTTCATAGCGGCGACTTTACAATGAAATCCTCCTTTAAAGAAGTGTCTGAATATTATATAAACCGTTTAAACGGAACTCATATTTTTCTTAAAGGAAGTCATGATAAATGGTTAAATCAAAGTAAATCTCATGAAATTTGGGAAAAGACTATTTATGGTCAACATATTGTAGTTTGCCATTATGCAATGTTGGTTTGGCCAAGATCGCACTATGGAAGTTGGCAGCTCTTCGGACATTCACATGGAAATTTAAATCACCCATTGATGGGAAAACAACATGATGATGGAGTTGATAATAATAATTTTTATCCATTTTCATTGGATCAAATTGTAGAAATTATGAAAAATAAACCAAATAATTTTAACCTGTTAAAAAATCATGGTATAATAATAGAACCTTTAGAAATAATAAAAACACAACAAATAAGTGGTTGAGATTATTATAAAAAATTGATGATAATTTTTATGAACAATAATTTTAAAGAATAAGGTGATAAAAATGGATGATATAAAAAATGAAATTGCTGAATTATTGGACGTAGGAATTGATGAAATTCAAAGAAAAGAGTGGGTAGATACTTTTAACAATGACAACAAATTAGAAGGATTTTTATGTACAAGATCTGATCATCGGTATGGGTGTTTGGTCATAACAAAAGTAAATGATTGGGATTGTAGACAGGTTATTTATTGCACTCCAAAATTACATTATCCGTTCGATAAGGCTGGAAAATATAATTGGCCAGATTGTAAACGAGTTAAATTTTTTGAAAAACTAGATGGAACAAATATTTTAGCGTATTGGTATACTGATGATAATGGGGGTTTCGTTGTAAGTTATAAGACAAGATTAACTCCAGTTTTGGTGGATCAAAAATTC
>Ga0172381_10004722_pt1 | contig 14006 bp, 16 predicted proteins | sample Leawel6488metaG_FD_119754 | JGI IMG/M metagenome (GOLD analysis project Ga0172381, IMG submission 119754) | Leachate microbial communities from a municipal landfill in Southern Ontario, Canada - Leachate well 64-88 metaG | ecosystem: Engineered > Solid waste > Landfill > Unclassified | place... | reverse complement strand
TTCCCGCCGGTTTCCATTTGGGTTCTTGTCCTCTATTTGATGGGCCAGAGAAATGATGAGACTCATGGCCTCTTGCGAAGTCACGCGCAACATATACCCATCAAGTTTAGCTCGCTTATTGCCATCCTTGCGTAGTTGTATCAATTCCATGATCACTCCTTTGCCTTGGCTATGGCTTCCTTGATCTGTTTTATTGTTCCCAAAATCACCACATATCCGTTTTCTTCGAAATCCTTGATCACTTGTTCTAGGGCGGCCAACATAATTGGAGCAGCGGCTTCTAGCTTAGATGTTTCCCATGCACGGGCATAGTAATCGTGGCTATACCCTCTGAGGATCGTTGCAATCCGCTCCCGATCGATTCTTCCGTTATCGTCGCTGACAATGCGGACATATCCCTCCTCGTCCGTCAACTCATCTCTCTTTAATGTCCAACCAGGGGGCAATGGTCCTTTCATGTTCTCTCCTTTTTCTGATCTAAATATCCAGGATACATTTCGTCTGTAATTGACAGCAGGGCATCAAGGATGTGGATTTTATCTTCTTTTGCTGCTCTTGATCTAACATCTTCCGGGATCCAATAACTTATTCCAGGCCAATCCCTGTTGTCCCATGCGATTAAAACGCAATCGCGGATAGTTCGCACGTGTCCAAAAAGGGCAGAATTCAGATCGAAAGGCCCATCAGTATACGCCACCAACGCTTGCGCCGCTCTTCTGATTTGTTCATCGGTCGGTCGTTGAGGATAATCCACCGTCCATCTGCGGATAATTTTTTCAGCAACATCAATTGTCATTAGTTGTTCTCGTACAGATAAAAATCCAAATCAAAACTTCCCGATTGCTCTGCGGACAGCGAATGCCCATACCCGCCAATGTGGGAGACCAAAGCTCTGGCAGCATCATGCACCTGATCTTTGGTCGGCTGTGGCCAATAGTCTTCTGTCCAATCACGAATTATCCGTTCAGCGTCTTCAATGGTCATGATAAATGTCATTGTTGCTTTTCCTTAATCTTTAACGGATTGCATGATCTTAACGGCAAGGTTTAACATCCCCCGCTTGTAGTTAATATGCTCGGTCATGGCGTGGATGTCGTCCTTTTCCTGTTGGGACTTCACATCATTTTTCATGGGCGGGTAATCGTGCGATTCTATCCGTTTTAAAACTTCTTCAAACGTCTCTTCCTCCCACTTAGTCTCTGCATCTAGCGTCTTTTGTACTAAGTCGATTATCTCATTTCGTGTCATGATATCCTCCTCAGTAATATCCGCCGCGTCCTTCGGCTCTGTCGGCGCACTCGTCGCATTGATAGTGGCGTTGCACATCGATCTTTGTCAGCCGATTTGGTTCTCCACATGTGGGACAAGCATAGATGCGAGGATTGCTCCGGGTCTCTGCCCTCAAGGACGACTGTCCACCAGGATCGGCAAACCCCACGCCATCAATTAGGTCGTCATCATAATCGTCGTAAATGCTCATGATGCTCTCCTTTTAATCTAGATCAGGTGATTATACCGTCTCCTTGCGCACAGTATACATTGGACGGGCACACTCACCGTGGGACATGTAATAGACCTGATTGTCGAGCTTCTCGATTTCCCGTCGGGCCTCTGCACGGGATTTGTACGTGATAATATGCCCCATGGGGTCGCAGTAGTACCCCACGGTCGACGGTATGGCTCCGTAAAAATACCTCCTGACCCTAATCGCATAGACCTCTTTCGTGTTCCTTTTTTCTGTTGCTTTCATCTCATTCTCCTGTTAATGTCTTGGCAATCAAATCTATTATTTTGATGTCTTCCCGATTCGGCAGACGCCCAATCCAATTCGGGCGTGCGACCGGGAACGGGGTCTGATGGCAGAACCGTTGGAGCTTGTAGTCTACGATGATTCCGGGGCCGTAAAGAAAAGCTCCCCTCTGCACATCGCCCAATGCGTTGCTTGATTTGATGAGTGTCGGCCCCGTTCCGAATGCGCAATATCGCTTCATGTGTTTCATCTTATTACTCACAGAGGCTGATTCTTGACAGGTCGTATTCGGTCAGGTCGCGTCCGTTGAGAAGAAGGTTGGTGCGATGGCTAGAATTTTTGAAGGACGCCAACCGCTCCCGCGCCTCGTCCATGAAGGATCCGAACCCGTATCCATAAGTGAAGTTTATGGCTTCGCCCAATTGCGAAGCGGTGGAACCTTTGCCCTTCGTGACCCACACGGTTCCGAGCTTGTTCCCCTGCCCGATGCTTCGCTTCATCTTCTCTTCTCTGATTTCTTCTTTCGTCATCTCATTCTCCTTATTCCATCTCAGACATAATTCGTTCGACTGTCCTGACGTTCACTTTTTTCCCCTTGCTCGACATCAGGCACTTACAAATTAAAGTCTTGGACTCGAATCCCGCAAAGATAGCCATCCGAACCATATCATGAGCCTCTCGACTCCAAACATCCGGGGACATCATTGGTTCTCTTGCCATCTTCGCCCTTGCGTTGAACTCTGCATCCGTTATGTTTGTTTCTCTCATCTCATTCACATGACCATTATATACCTAACAAAATGAAAGTAAAGTCAATGACCAAAACTTGTGCAGTTTTTTCTTCGTAAGTTATTGATAACAAAAGAATAAAAAATCTTTAAAAAAGATTCATTTCTACTCTTGTTTTTTTGGGTAATTTTTGAGTTTCTGTTCGGCCCTGACTGACCTTAGATATACGTCTAATTCTCCCTTAACTTTTCGGAATGCATGTACCGCTTCTTCGTATACCGTTCCGACCCCCACATATTTTCCGTAACTCATGCCGAGTTCGACCTGCAGAATTTTATTTCTTCTCCGGCATTCTTCCAACACATAATCAGAAAATTTGACTTCTTCAATCACCGCCGCTTCCAACTCTTCGAAGTCCACGTTATTCTCCCTTAATGATTTTTTTGATCACTTCCTTTATTACCGCCACCAACAACACGGCACTTGTTCCGCCAATCGCTCCCCACATCGAATCTCGAACTTTTTTAACTGCGGATGCGACGGCCATATTTTTTTTGATTTCCAATACGTCGTTGCTAACTGCGCATAATTGTTCGTGATTTTCTGCTGTTTGTTTTTCGATGTTGGAAAATTTCAAATTAACGATATCTCCATATGAATTCAACTTGGTTTCTATATTTTTTTCCAGTCCTTCGACTGTCGCTTTAATGAACCCTCGGAATTCCGCATCTCTTTCTTCGTTCTCGCCCATGTCATTCTCTCACTCTACACATCTGGATCGTCTTCAGAACCTACCAAAGTGAATGGCAAATTGCCTACCGGCTGATCAGTCATGTCTATCGACAATATTGATTCAGACCCGTCCGCAGGAATAGGATTGATGCTGAACGATTCCAAGCCTGCTATGCCAGCCAAACGCAAATATACGGGTGCAGTAAATCCTTCGTCTCGCACAATTCCTACAGTAAATTTAGCAACCATGTCACTATCGTCCTTATGAATTTCCACACTCGCCGGATTAATCGTAAGACGAAAGGAAGGCACGGCCACCACCGAAACCGATCCGTCAACTGATTTCATTTGTCCCATGTTATTCCTCTATTATAAAATTGGGTCAAGCAAGTCCCAAATGGTTGTTACCATAAAGGGTCCATACAATTTTCCAACCTGACCTTTAATAAAAGTAATATCCTCGACTGTTAAATTAACCGATTCTTTTGATAAATAGGTCAACTTGTATATTCTTTCTGCCAGTTTTCCTCGTCTATATTTCTCAGCAGGCTCAACCTCCTCACCTCGTTGGATAAAGTCGATAGCTGTTACGCAGACATCACACAACGTTAAAGGTTTGTCGACGTAACTGACCTGACCATCCGTGGTCTTTTTCTCCTCAGGAACCTTGTGTGTCAATTCCTGATCCTTGCGATCTTTTAAAACCTGTGAAAAATCAATGATCATTCTTATTCTCCTTTTAGGAATTAGCCGTCATATCATATGCTGTCTGTTCGGCAGTCGTAAAATAATCGGCCACTGCCGCAATGTTCCACGGACCGAATCCTGCAATTGCTCTGTCATATAAGAAATTGAACGCTGACACCGTACAAGACTTTGAGGCGTCATCGATTGAGCCGTATAATTGGATAACGTCTCCCGCGCCCCACAGATCAGTAGAAAAATCTTCAGTGAAAGTGGCACCGGCGACTGTCGTGACCTGTCGTAGTGTTCCGATGTTTACACCATTCCTCCTTATCTGAGCTTGAGCAACATATCCGGACTCAGAAGACCTCAACAGAAATGATAACCGTACACCCTTGACCGGTTCCCCAAGAACCCACGCTTTGAGCAGCACGTCTGTAATTTCATGTGTAGCGACTGCCGCCGCATTGGTGTTGCGAATATTGGCTGATGGCTTTGAGTAAACCTTGACCAAACCAACGGCACCGGCCATAGCCATCCATGAACCATCACCGCAAAATACCTGTGTGGCCACACCAGATAATTTGGGACATAGGCCATGCATAGATGGCGAGGCATCGCCTGTAGTATTGTTGGCAAATACGAAAGCACTCTCCGTTACTGCAGGATCTATTCTGCTCCAAGTATCCGAATAGGCTGTGTAGCAATAAATATGTCTAGCACTTTCAGTGCCCGTATATCCTATAGCCAGCACTTGCTGATAGTCAACAGGAGTTTCATACCTCCACGTACTGGATTTATATATTGCGAGTTGATTGTCTTTTCCTGACCAAGCACCTGTGGCTCCTACAGGAATGACAAACCTATACTCCCGGCCAGGTTCTGCGGCGTTGAGGTAGGAAATTGCATCTGCGTAGTCAAGCTCCACCGATACAACATTGGTCAGTTCAGTCTCATGAGGGGACTTCCATGATCGAACACCGGCGGCCGAGGAGTGCAGTATAAAGTTGTCCGCGTCTGGATTTCCCAATACCGGCTCACCCGCATCAACAAATTCCAGACCATCCTCGGTGGCCTTGACCGCCGCTATTTTTCCACCAGCTCCGGAGTAAGAATTAGGAACATCGCTCAGTCCAGAAAAAGCAAGCGTGATGAATTCCAAGGCATCTTCGGTGGCATTAACGGCAACCAACTTGCCTGCCGCACCCGTGTATGCCGCGGGAACGTCCGTAAGATAAGTGAACGCCATAGTTCCATCGATAAATTCCAAACCATCTTCGGTGAGGCTGACCATCACGAGCATGCCTCCGGCCCCGGAATAGGATGAAGGAACATCTGATAAATCAGTAAAGGCACCTCCGCCTCCGGCATTGATGAATTCCAAGGCATCTTCAGTGGACTTAACGGCAACAACTTTCCCGCTCGCACCCGTGTATGAGGAAGGAACATCGGATAGATCTGTGAACGCAGATGCACCTCCGCCTGTTATCGCCCCGATTCTCTTTAGATAAATCTTGAGCAACGGAACGAATTCCGATTCGGTAATGAATTTAGAGCTCATTTATAGCGTTTCCCCCAAAGCTCTCCCGTTCTGGCCATAGCGACCAAGCTAATCTCAGACCACATCTGCTGAAAACGACAATGATTTTCCAGAATGATTTTCCGGTCTCCACATGTCTGGAAATTCATCGCATTGCACCCACCCCTACATCTCCATTTTGCAACGCAGTTCCTGCAACTCCCGACTTGCGGGGACATATCTTCGCGCTTTAAGCTTTGCGTTTCAGCTAATTTATGTTCCTCAAATCCCTTCCAGATATCTCCAATCGCCAAATTGGGATCGGACATCGATGCGTACCTCTGGCAGGCATAAAGTTTCCCGCAGGAGTCGATCGCCGCAATTCCCCGGGCGATTCCGCAGACGTGTCCGGTTTGCTCCTGATTGCCAAGGGCGACCAAGCCGTCATCGATAAATTTCATCCAAACTTTTTGGCCCGATGTTCTCCGCTCCACATAGATATCTGCCAACTCCTCATACATTTTTCTGGCGTCCAGAAACGAAACAGGGGACCAATCGGCCTCGTATGCGACCTCTGTAGCGACGGCGTAAACACCATGAGAGTGGAACCACAAGAGATCCTCCGCCCATCCCCTGGCCGTTTCTGGGGTTATCGTTGGCCTGATTTCTATGTCTGGAAAATATTTCAGTATCATATCAAGGGGAATAAGATCGAACGATCCGCTTCCTGTGACCGTTTTCCTGTGACAGTTATGAGTCTCTCTTCTTCCATCCAATGAAAGAAGAGGCTTCAGGTCATGGTCCTTGAGAAATTTCAATCTATCTTCTGTAAGCAACGTGCCGTTTGTGGTCATTCCCCATTTGATTTTTCGCCCATACAGAGACTCATAATCACGAGAGAATTCTCTGACAAATTTTTCTAAAGAATTCCACCGCAGAGTTGGCTCCCCGCCGAAGAACTGGATATTCAGTTCGTGTTCGCCCAACCGCAGATCCTCGCTCTTGGTCAGGAACGTTTTCACTTGCTCTATCGTCTCATCGCTCATGATCATCGGAACTTTCGTCGCATAGCAATAATCACAACGAAGATTGCATTCGTTGGTTAAGAAAATAAAATAAGTAGAAACTGGAAGATTATTTCCTGGTCCCTTGGTATATCCTTTCTCGCACGCATAGCATTCCGCACAGTCCGTGTCCTTGAACCATTCCGGAGGGATGTTTCCTTCCAGTCGCGCCTTTTGGAACATCTCAGCCGTGACCGATTGGATGACCCCTTTTTCGCAGGTATAGCAATTCAGGCATTTTTTATCTTCCATTTTATCTCCTAAACATATTGTAGAGTATTACATTGTTCGCACGTAACACAGTATTCGCATGTGGGGCATTGACTAGCGTAACACGTGACCTGGCAGGCATTGCAGATCTGACATGTGGGACATTGGCTTGCGTTGCAAATCTGGCAGGCATTGCAAAGTTGGCACGTGGGACATTGGCCGGAATAACAAGAAGCTTGACAGGCGTTGCAGAGTTCGCAGGCAGAACATTGGCTGGCGTAGCAAACGGCCTGACATGCATTGCATATCTGGCATAGGGAGCAGTTCAGGGCGTTACAGCTTTGGCAGACATCGCACGATTGGCAAGAAGCGCAACTCATTAGTGCAACCCTCCATAGCATTTTTCGCACGTAAAACACCGCTCACAACTATTACAAAGTTGGCACGAATCACAACTGGTCTCTCCAGAAACGCATTTTTCACATGCAACACAGACTGCACATTGGGTCGTTTCGCATGTATTACAGCTTTGACAAGCGTAACACGATTGACAAGATGCGCATTGGCCGGAATTGCAAGCCTGACAATAATAACAGGTTTGGCAAGACGCACATTGGCCGGAATTACAAGCCTGACATGAATAACAGGATGTGCATGTCCCCGTTTGCGCTTCGACGCACGTCTGACAATGATAGCAGACTTCGCAGAATCCCGAACCAGAGGATTGCAAATCGTCCCAGGCAACAATGGTTGTTGCTCCCGATCTCAGGGATTTTTTAAGAGACAGAAATCTATAGGGGGCAGAAGACAGAACGGAATAGGAACTGCCGTCGGGAAGCAACCTCGTTTTTGTGATGATGACTTTGCTTCCGGGATAAGAACTGAATATGGTGCTTGGCATAATCCCCGTGACTTTTTTAAGCGGTTCTTGCAGAACCCCTATATAATAGTCGGCCAATTCTTCTGCGTCAGCTTTGATTCGGAGAGAGGAGGTTATCGATAATGTCTCTTTCGCATCGTGTTTCCACTCCGCTTTGTTGGATGATTTTTGAGTACTGGAATATGTCCCTTCGCTGGGGACATATCCGTATTCGACCTTAACCGATTTGTACAGGGCATCAGTATCGTTCTCGATCCCGAAATCTCTGATCTCCGATCCATCAACGACCGGCGTATCAGAATCCGTCCCCTCGTAGTATCGGAACGCCCCGAGCTTCCCGTTTAGCAACGGAACCAGATGGAAAAGAGCTGAGGCCTGTAAAAGTCTGGCGACCTCAACAACTTTTGTCACAGTATTCAGATAGATATGATGTTTTTGGGACCTTCCGCCCTGAAGGGTCAAGAAAGACTTCAAGTCTATGTCTTGCGGATCGTTATCCCCCCACGTGACCAGAAGATCGTATAGAATATCTGCGACGTTTTCTGAATATGTCCCGTCGGCTATGGCGCATTTTCGACCCTTGACGTGGCAGACTATGAACGCCTCGCCGGGATTGTTGGCCATCGTGAATTCTCCGTTGGCCAGGTCGGGGGTATAATCCGTATTTTCTGTTTGAAGCACCCCGTTTTTATATACCTCGACTATGGCCTCCAGAGCGTGGCATGCCAGTTTGAATTTATAGGTCGTGGTGTCAATACATGTGGGTACGATTTCCGCGAATTCCCCGTATATTATCGGGATCGGTTGGTCATCGGCCCCATCTTCTAAATGCGGATAAGTAGTAGCATCGTAAACCGTATTCGGGATCGATTTGTAAGTATAGATTTTATTGTCCGTGACTTCCAAGGACACCAAAATATCTGTAGTTTTTGGATATCTTACAACGCCCCGGAATACCTCTGCGAAGTCCGCAAAATTAGATCCACGAGCACCAAATCTTATAACGATTTCCTTGAATGCCCATGTATAATTTTGCAACTGATCGTACCACCATCCGTCATTTGCGAACTGTATAGTCCCAAATTCCATGACCAAAGAAGATTCGTGGAACGGGGAGACCGATTGCTGAAGTTCGGGGGTTCCGGAAGTAGTGATGTACGGCAAGTACGTATTCTGTTCCCGATTGATTAGCAATGACGCATCGTCGAAATATATCGATAGACCGGCAGCGGAACCATTATACAATTCTATGACATAATCAGTATATCCTGAATTGGCGTTGAACGACAGAGTATACAGGGTGGCAATCGTTTGTTCCGTTAAATCGATTTCAGTATCTGACGCTTGCCAATTCCCACTGCTGTCCAAGAACACGTTGTCGCCACTGTCCTTGATCCTGATCTTCGCTCCGGCCCCAGTAGACATCCAGTAATACAGCATTAACGTACATAATGCCCCAGGAACGGCCCTGAACGCCCGTGAAACCTTCGCTAGGCTGTTCGAGCCATCTATGTCCAGTCGCACGCAATACGCCCCGCCATGGGCCTCTGACGAATCCCTGTTGACCGTTGATGTCCCTGCCAGGGTCGAAGTCCATTGGGCAAGCACGGTCGATGATGTCCACTGCTCGAATTCTCCATCTACCAACGCTTGGATTTGTCGGGAGAAAACAATGGGATAATCCGTATACTGTGCGTTCGTGAAGTACCGCCAGAAATAGGCTAAGATCATGTAGTCATATGCCGGAGCGGTGGTCTGCAAACCGGGGCTGTCTGTGTTTTTCGTATGGACGTATAATGTTTTATTATCGTAGTCGAAGTAGAACGATCCGGCTGTCGAATTGGCCTCCGTCAACGAATAGGCCTCCAGATATTCGACCCCATTCTCCGTCATTTTGGACGGAACCCCATCCGGGATCGAAGATCCGCCAAGAACCGTCCACCAAAGATTAGTATAGGTCAGGTCTTGGGTCCAGACCAGCCCTTCGATTTCTGCGCAAGGCCGCACTTCGACAAGGAACGCCCTCCAAGCATCGGCCTTTTTCAGGAGTGCAGAAAAATCCATTATCTCAGTTCCTCGATCGACATCGAAACGTTATATATGTCATCCCTTGCGACATGTGTTATCTCAGGATCACCCGTTATTCTAACATATTTCGTAGTGGTCGTCGCTTGATCACGGTCCAAGGTCCAGAACAGATTAAGACTCGACCCAACGGCCAAGAACATCTCATCAAATTCCGCCTCATCTAACGCCACTATGTTCTCAAAATCCATTCGTATAGTCCTGTACTTGGTCTTCTGATTCGTACTGATCTGCCCATTGTCCGAAAATTCGATGTCCGACGGATCTTTATAAGTTTTCGTATATCCGTCGATCAAATTGACGGACGGGGAAAAATAAGGTCCAAGGAATGTTCGATTGAACTCCAAATACGTTGTTACGGGATTGGAATCTACCGCGATCACCCGCCAATATCTGTATGTCTGTTCCGCGGTCCAGAAGTAGGTTATAAGATCCGCAAGGGTCAGCGTGACATCCACGGAAGGGGCGGTCCAGACATCGGATGCGTTCCCCTGTATCTTTATCGTAGCGGACGAAGAAAGATTATGCCCCTTGAGGATGAACGCTTGAACGGCCTGAGCAGAACCCAGGTCTATGACGCAACTTGCCGTCAGGGTCCCGCTTGAAACCACGGTTCTCCAGGTCTTCGACAACCAACGATGCTGAGTATTGATAGCGGGGAACAGCGGGTCTTGGGAATTGGGGGTTATGACTACGGCCTTGTCCCACAAGTTATTATACATGAACGTACATCTGGTCATAATTACCTCACAGCGTTGGATTTGAACAGTATCCGTTCATCGCCGCCCGCTTTCTGGATCCACTCGATAACGAACGACTCAAGGGCCGAATACGGAATAACTATGGGTTCGAATGTGAAGTTCGGGCTCAGGTTGACCGTTTGTTCAACAGGGGCATTGGCCGTCGGAGATTTTTTCCCGATCTTAACGGATTCCGTGATGCCAGGTTCGATGTAAAACGTCCTGGGGCCGGTAACGACGCCATCAAATCCCATAGCAGCACCTGTCGTTCTCCCGCACGTCTATTCCTGTTGCGTTCCTCTTGGTCCGCTTCCTTTTCGTCTTCCGTTCTTTTGTATGTTCCTAAATCTATCAGTTCATCCAACCGCGAAACTATATCCGCAAATCCATTCTGAAGCAGAACAGAAATGTCCTGGCCTTTTTCCGTGTAAACTCCGGCGGCCTTGGCCTGCTCTATAAGACTTTTCGTGGCATCATCCAACGTCAGTCCGTATTGATCGGCGTAATACGCCAGATCTTCGAGGGAGGGAGCTATCGTTGCGAGGGCCTGCTGGGAGGTCATTCCCGCTTCGGTCAACTGATTATAATATCCGGCTGTTTGGTTTGCCAGATCTGTCAAGGTCTCGGCGGTCATGAACCCCGTGTTCCCCAACGATTCTATAAGGTCCTGCGTTCCGCCTATTGCGCTGAACAGGTTCTCGTTGGCCTCCGCGATATCGCTCATCTTCATGAGTTCCTGTATGGCTGCCCCGCCCGTTATTCCCAATTCCTCATATTCGGACGCCAGATTCGTGATCGCATCCCCCATCTTGTCCCAGATATCGGTCACGGACATCCCCTGTTCCAGGTATGCGTTAAACGTGGCGACGGTCAGATTGCTGACCCGTATCAACTCCGGCTCTAATTCGGATGCCAATTGGGTCTTCAATGCATCATAGGACACCTGAAGGTTCGCTAATTCCTGCTGTTTAGCAATATAATTAGATTGTTCCGAACGCGTGGACAGGTTAGATGTCGACAACGTGTCGACCTCTTCCGCCAACTCCGCGATCTTGGATTTGTATTCCAAAAGCTTGGCATATTCCGCTCCTCCAATGTTTGCGGCCATCGATGTCAGGCCCTCAGCCCCCGCATCCAACTGATCATAAACATATTCGTTGACCTCCGTTATCGAGACCCCCAGTGCGCGGACATATTGAATAAACGAAACGATTTTTGCGTCCCCTTCGCGCCCAAATTTTTCTGCCCAAGTCATGATCGCAGAGAACGCTTCTCCGATGCTGGAAAGGCCCTCATACGCCTCGACCGATCCCTGTGCGATCTCCCTAAGGGATACGCGCATCTGCATCAGATATTTTTTCAGCGTGGTGGTAGTCACCCCCACTTCGCTTATAACGTCGGCCAAGGTCTCGATCGCCGCAGTCTCCCTATTCACGTCTTCCGTTATTTCCACGATTTTTTGGGCCAGCGAATCGGATATCTTCCCGAATCTTTTATACTGGTATTGAATGGCTTCAACCTTATGGGCCAACTTTTCTTCCGCAGTTTCCCCGCCGAACATCGAGCCAATAACGGAAATTAATCCGGAGACAACACCGCCGACTACGCTTCCGATAGGACCGGCCATTTTGCCCAAACTGGAAAGCGTGTCGGTGACTATGTTTCCAACAGCCGTTCCGATCCCGGTTCCAAGAACGTTGAATGTGTTCTTAACCACATCCGCAAACGTTGTGGTTCCGTTGATCATTTCCGTCAGGCCATCTTTCCACGCATTCGCCATATCTTCTGCGACCCCCGTCCAAATATCCTGCTTGGCCGCCTTTCCCGCCCGGATGACCTTTTTGTATTCTTCAGGAACTTTCAACCCCAACAGGGTATATAGCGCAACGAGGTTGCTAACCGCCTTGGCTTCGTCTTCTATCGTCATCAGGCTCACAACCCCTTTTTCTTTTGCCGTTCTTTTAAGGGCCGAATACGCATTTTCCATGTCCTGCAGATTCTTTATCACTTGGTCTTTGAGGGTGGCTCCTAAAAGATCCGCCGCTTCCTTCGCACTTTCGAACCCGCCAGGGAACCAAAGGGTAGAAGAAAATTTAGTGGGGTCAAGTTCAGATATTCGCTTCAGAACTTCACCAAGATTTTGGGCTTCGGGGCTTACTGCGTTGAAATCCTCTCCCAATCTTTTTATGCCGTCATCGATCACAGATATTGTGGACTCGAACCCCACAGCCTCTTTCTGTATCCCATCTATTCCCTTCTTGTAGGTCTCCAACGATATATTCCCGGACAGGTATTCTTTTCTGAGATCCGACAGTTTGGCAGAAAGCTTCGTAAGTTCTTCCTGCGATTCTGTTTTGGTCGACAGGTTGAAATCGGAAAGAACAGAACTCGTGAACCCAAGAATGACGCCCAACTCCTTGACATCCTTTTTGATCTTGGTCAGGTCGACCTTTGTCATCCGGTCCCCGAATTCTTTTATTCCTTCTTTCAACGTTTTATATCTATCAAGAAGATCCGTTTTCAGGTTGTAGCCGTATTCTTTGAGCTTTTCGAGAAGCAGGTCCATTTGGGCCTTGCCCCCATCCCCGGCGGTCTTCCCCGCATTACCAACTTCCTCTATTTTTGTTTTTACCCATCCAAGCCCCTTGGCCCAATTGTCCAAGGCGTCGCTTCCAAGCGTCCCTGTTTTTTGAAATTCGGCCTTAAGTGCTCTCAGCTCATCTATGTTCCAAACCGTCGATTTTTTTCCGGATATTTTGTTATATGCTTCAAGGAGAGATTTCTGAAGCTCTTCCGAAGCGGCATTATCTGCCAGGACTCCCGTGCCCTTATATTTTTCGTCAAACTTAAAGAGGCTGGTGATCAGACCTTCGATGGCCCCCTTAACGCCCCCAATCTTGTTTATCAGTTTTCCAAGTTCCCACCCGGCAAAAGCAGCTATGGCAATTGGTCCCAGATTTTTGAGTATTCCGCCCAGGCCGCTGATCTTGCCGCCAAGACCGGAACCTATCAATGTTCCCAAATTACCGATCTTCCCGGTCAGGCCCTTTCCTGCGAAGACCAAAGATAAAGCCGCGCCGAAGTTCTTGGCTGCGCCAAGCATACTGTTGAATGCGGTAATGGCGATGGTCCTTTTTTGCCAAACATACCAAACAGCGTAAACCTTTATTACTGCCAGTATCGCATCCCTAAAATCCCAGATTTTTTTCACGACATCCGCAATGGCCAAAACAGCAGTTGAAATGCTTTGGCCGATCTTGACGCCAAGGGGATGCAGAGTTTTGGCCCAAGATTCAAACGATGCCTGCGCTCCTTTTTGGGTCTCTATGGTCTTGAATATGTCTTGGGTCAGCCCCTCAAAAATTCCGATCTTCCCTTTTTCCATCGCCTGTTTGATGCTTGTCAACCAAAAGTCGGTTGATTTTTTATATTTGCCAAAAGCGGTCGCAGAGGCTCCCGCAGAATTGCTCATTATCTCCAAGTCCTTCGAAAAATCACTAGCGTCGCCTCCGGCAATACCCAGGACTCCGGACAAGGCGCGGACATTTCCGAACAGCTTATCCAACTTCTCCGCACTCCCCCCGGTTTTGTCCATGACATCTTTCAGAAATCC
>Ga0172381_10004720_pt1 | contig 14007 bp, 8 predicted proteins | sample Leawel6488metaG_FD_119754 | JGI IMG/M metagenome (GOLD analysis project Ga0172381, IMG submission 119754) | Leachate microbial communities from a municipal landfill in Southern Ontario, Canada - Leachate well 64-88 metaG | ecosystem: Engineered > Solid waste > Landfill > Unclassified | place... | reverse complement strand
TCCTGCAGACCAAAAGGAAACTTGGAGTATTCTTATAAACACGGAGAGTTTTCTGCACCAAGTTTTGAAGCAGAAATCCTTGATCCTGGCAGAGTAGATGGTGCCGTATTAACATATGCCTTTGGCACTGAACCGGCAGGATTGACACTTACTTAAACTATTAGGAGGGGGATTGTAATTTCCCCCTCCTCAAAAAAAATAGGAGGAATTATTAATGGATCAGGTAAAAGGGTTAGAACAATACACCCAGGCAAGAGACATATCCTTTCAGAAAATGATAGGCATGGGAGGAGTAGAATTTACAGAGTATAGAATGGAAGACGGCGTAAGACTTTCCATCTCTCACTTTGCATTACCCCTGGCAATTAAAGACACAAAAATAATGGAGTCTTTAGGTGAACAGATTGACGAACTCACCTATAAGTTCAGGGAAGAGGCGGACAAAGTATCAAAGAAAATGTCTGACTGTCAGAAAAAAATCACCGCAGAGAACCCGGAAGGCGTAATGAAAGAAATAAATAAGTTAGAAAAAGAGTTCAAGGTAATAGAAAAGAAATATCTCCATGCTATCCGGGAAAAGAAACTTGACATTGCTGTTCTGGTATTTAAGAGAACAGAGAACTCTAAACGGGAAGAAATAGAAGAGTGGATAGATGTAAAGACTCTTGATAGAATATATGAAATTGCTCAGGGGATAAGCTACCCCCCAAAGCAGCCACAGGCAGAACTGGAGATGATGTAAAAAAAGATAAACCGGGTAATCACTGGTTTACCTTACTATTATTACACATACTTGGAATTAAATGTAATGAGATACAAAATTTAGATTGGTGGCAGTTTTACGGGTATCAAAAAATCCTTGACGAGTTATTAAAAATATACTATCTTTTTGAGGGTCATATAAAGAGGATTACCCGTTTATTATTTATAATAACCTGCAGTCCATATGTGGCAGGTAACACTCAGAAGATAGAAGAGTTCTTTGACTTTGAAGAGAAGATTGCTAATGCAGGCACAGAAAAAGAAGGAGAAGTAAAAGAAGTAGATCCGTTAGAGGGCGAAGGTTCATGGGAAGTTCAACCAGACGGAAGTAAAGAGTGGATATATAACCGTAAGGGTATAACAAACCTTACGAATTTCCTTGACAGGTTTAAGGGTAGGAGGAGAATATAATGGCAGACTCAGTATTTTTAGTAGGTAAGATTATAGAAACTGCAGAGGCGCAGGGCGCAGCAAGTAGTATTCAAAGAGAAATAAATAGTGCAAAATCTGCAATAGATACTTTTAATCAAAATAGTAAACTCATTATTGATATAGACACAAAAACTGCAGCGAGAATATCAGTAATGAAAGGTAATCTTGAAACAATAACAAAAGGATTAACTGAATTAAAGCAGGCATCTACCAGTTTTCAGAATATTGAAATTGGTATTGATAGATTAATAAATTCTTTTGATTTACTTGGAAATACTGCTAAAGAAGTATCTGAATTAATGATCCAGAAGATAAGACCTGCCCTTAATATTCCTGATACTACAATAAAAAGTGTAGAAAGTTATGCCGCAGCCCTTCAGCAGATAGCAAATAACGCCGGGGCATTAAGTATTATAAAGAAAACCCCTGCCGTATCTGTTACTACTCCCACAAGTCCCACATCTGTTCCTACGGCAATCCTTCCTATGCCTGCAGGAACTGGCACCGGTGGAACAAATCCTGCATCTATTTCAGCGAATAAACAGGCGGCGGAGGATTATAAAAACACATTAGAAAATCTTTACAATACTTTGTTTAAGGTATTTGAACAGTATAAAAAATCCAGTGGCACTGATATGTGGAAACAAAATAAACAAGCCACATTAGATGCCTTGGAAGCATTAATGAAATTTCATGAAGAAACCAATAATGTTTTTGCTCAGGGCAAGCAGTATGAAAAGGCAATGGCGTTAATGCGTAAAGAAGGTGTTTTCCCAGTAGAAAGAGTCAAATCTTTAGAAGAAGCTATAACAAAATTACAAATCCGTGTTAATAGTGGAAAAATGACAGAAGAACGCATGGGAGAACTCCTTAAAAATAGATTAAATAATCTGCAGAAGTTAAAAAATATAGACGAAGATTCAATAGCGAGACAGGAAAGAATATTAAAATTAGTTATCAAAGAATCTGATGCAAGGGCAAAATCTGCAATGTCAGCAGTAAAAACAACCGCAGATACAAATAGAAAGAATTTTTATGCCGGGGCAGGTAATGCTTTAAAAAGTGGAGATGCAGGTGTTATAGGTCAATGGAAAGACGATACGGAAAAAAGAATATTTGATTTAAAAAAACAGGGTAATATAGAAAACGATAAAGAGATACGAAATTTAGAGAAAATTTTAGGACTATTAAAAGCAAAAAAAGAATCACTTGAACAATCGTTAAATACAGAAGCAAAAATAAATGCAAATCTCGCATTGTCAGATCAATTCCTAAACGGAAAAACACAAAAAGAACGTAATATTGCCGGGGCAGCATTAGCAGGGTTAAAAGTTAGAGAACAAGAACTTCTTTACGCTGCAGCTAAAGATAAATATGGAAGGGCAGAATTAGATCAGTTACAGCGAAGATTAGGTCTTCAGCGTGGCGTTTCTGCAATGCTCATGGATGAATTAAGAAACTGGCCTGCTATGCTTGGAAGGCAGATAATGTATGGCATCCAATGGACTGTGATATTTGGTACCATCCATAGAATACAGCAACTTTTGGTAAACAGTTTAAAGTTATTCGGAGAATTTGAAAGAGGCACCTCTAAAGCACTAAGGACAGGGCTTACGCCTGCACAACTCTCCGGGGCGTTTACATCTGAAGCAAATAAAGGCACAAAAGAAACAGTAAATCACTACAGAGAACTCCTTCAGGTTCAAGCAATGGTATTTACATCAAAACATAAAGCCTCTGTGGAAGATTACATGGGGGTTGTGTATGAACTTACCTCTGCTAATATGAGTCTTGCAAAAGCTATGCAGTTTGCAGATACTACCATGAAGGTAAGTATTGCTGCAGAAGGTAATATGAGAGAGACTGCAAGAACAATGGCAGGTATGTATAATATATATGGAAAGTCCATTAAAGGTGCATATACTGAGAAAGAGAAATTTAATCAGATTGCAAATGTGGTATTACTTACCTGGTCAAGAGAACAGATGGAATTATCTGAATTAAATAACGCTCTTAAATATGTGGCAGCATCAGGCCGTGCTATGGATATAGATTATAGAGTGTTAATTACGACTATAGGCCACCTAAACACTCAAATGGTAAGAGGTGCCACAGCAGGCACAGGTTTACGTCAGATGATGGCACAGACCTCAAAAGACGTAGGTGGCATAAAAGAGTCCTTTTCTTCCTTCTCTGATGTATTGGTTAAATATTCTCAGCAAGAGAAGATGGCATTTGATCCACAGAAACCTATGGATTTTATCAACGTCTTATCTGTAATGAGAAAGAACTTACTTAAAGGCCGGAAGGATTTTGTTGACTATGGGCAGGACATTGTATTTACCGCAGATGAACTCTCAGAGGCATATAAAATTATGTCTTTAAGAGGTGCTAATGTAGGTCTTACATTACTTAGAACCTTACCGGAACTTAAAAAGAAGTTAGAAGAAACCTTAAATCTCACAGGAGATTATATAGATAATTTTATCAAGATGCAGGAAATGAACATCCCTACTCAGTGGGGCATTATGGTAAAAAATCTCACTATGTTACCTGCTGCCTTCTTACTCGGTGCTACACATACTCAGAGTATAGCGGAAGCAATGAGTAATATAAATGAAAGTATGGCAAATATTATAGTAGGTGCTTTTATTGCAGGTAAGGTAATATCTGGATGGGGACAGTATTTGACAGACGCTACTGCAAAATTAGACAGTTTAATGGAGGGATTGTATAATTTTTCAACATCTGGAGTTGGAAAGTATTTACCTATTATTGGTGGTTTAGGATTTGGAGGACCTGGTTCAAGTCCTGGTCTTTTGCCTGCTATGTATATGTCAGGTAAGCAAGATATTGCAAAGAAAAAATCAGAAGTAGAAGACCCTAAACAATTCATAAAAAACATACAGACTTCAGCAGGGGAACTGCTTAAATATATTGGTGTAACAAAAGAGGCACAGAAAGAAAGTGATAAAACTTTTGATCTGGGAAGTAAGAAATTCCTCAAGAACCTTGAAGAGAGAATTACAAACACCAACATAGAAACAGAGTCATGGATTAAAAAAGGAGATTATATATCTGCTGCTACTGGTAGTTTAAGGGGTTATACTCAGATATACAAAGAGTTAAATGCTGCTTATGATATTAGTAAGATGGGCAAGGTTGCAAAAGAATTTGAACGTCAAACTGCTTTAATCAATGGGTTAAATAAAGCGATGGAGGGGCAGGTTAGGATTTACGCTGAGATGAAATCTGCATCAAACGAGCAAAGAACCGTTCCGGGATGGCAGGGAGTAAGAGATGCTAATATTCAGGATAGGCAGAAATTACTTGACGATGCAGGGATTGCTGAAAAGATAAAAAAGATAAAAGACTTGGAAGATAAAGATAGTTATTTATCTGGTTTCTTACCGGTATCATCAAGCTCCAGGATGGCAGGGAGAACTAATAAAATAAAAATAGCTGATTTAAAAAACCAGGAAGCTGCACAGTGGAAGTTACTTCCAGAATTTGAAGCAAAAATAAAAGAGGCAAAAGCAAATAACGAACAAAGAGAAAAATTAAATAAAGAATTATCTTATTATGCCAATGATTTTGGACTTAATCCAGATTCTAAAAGTTTACGGGGTGATTTTAGTAGTAGGATAGATGCTTATAAAGAAACTGATGATAGAAGACAATTTTTAGGTAGCAGAATAAATGATATATATAATAAATTAAATAAAACTCCACAAGCAAATATAGAAAAACTTTATGAAGATAACAAAAATTATATTATATCTCAGAGAAAAAAAGTAGGAATGGATTTATCTTCTGCTAAAAATCAAATCCCTGCAGATTATTTTATGCTAATAAAAGATAAAGCATTATCGGCAAAAATGAAAAAGCAGGAAGATATGTATCTTGAAGCACACGAAAAGTTCTTGAAAGAAACAAATCCATTAATGAAGAGTAGATATAAAACTAACATGGATGTGCTGTCAGATAATATAAACACTCTTCTTTTGCAGTCACCACAGTTTATGTCTGTAATAAGCGGTGTGCTGTTAGGGGAAAAAGAAAGCGATAAACTCCTGGCAGAACTCAGGACACAGATGGATATTAATGTGTCAAAAACAGCAGATCTCCATAAAGAATTTAGAGATAAACTTTATAAAGAAATAGGTATGCCTGGACTCAACAAAGATCAAAAGGAAACCTTAAGTTTAAAGGATCAGCAGAACTCTACACTCGGAATGTTAAATGCTACCATTAGAGAAAAAGCACAGAACAGGCAGAATTTAGCTGATAATATATTAAAAAATACTCCTTCTCTTGCTGCCGTAGACCAGAAGGGAACTATTGAGATGCAGTCAAACAGAGAGTATTATTCTAAAATGCTTGCAGAGGCAAATGTGGATTATACCGGGTATTTAACTATGCGTCAGCAGTTACTTACAGAATTCACTCTGCAAGATAATAACCTCCAACTTGACCAAAAAAGAAGGTTCGATGCTTTATTTCTTACTGAAGATGGGAAGAAGAGAGAAGCAATAAAAGAAAACTATAGAAAGCTCATGGATGAATACAGGGGCGATGATGAAAAAATAAGACAACTCCAGAGACAACAGAATAAAGAACTCGCAGAACTTGCAGTAGAACAGGCAGACAAGTATATAAAAGAACGCCAGAGAGCTTTAGATGAAGTAAAGAAGATAAAAGAAGAAGAGATAAAACATGCACAGAAAATGGCAGACCAGGCACTGGAAATTGAAAAGCAAAAGAATTTAGGCATGGTGAAAGCTGCAGCCCTGGCAGAGATAGAAAGACTAAAGGCAACCGGCAAAGCTACTCCTGAGAATGTAAAGAAGATTATGGAGAAGATGGATGCCTCAGTTGAAGCTATGACCGGGAAGTATGACATAAAGGGTGAAGAGTTAAAACAAAGTCAGGCAGAACAGGACATAATAGAAAAACAAGGGCAAATGGCAGACCTGAGAAAAAGATATAATGAAGAAAAAGCCCGTATGGAAAAAGCCGATAAAGCATTAAAAGGAAAACGTTTACCTAAAGAAGAAGAAATTGATACTCAGGAATATAAAGACAGAGAAGATGCAAGGAAGAACGCTAATGATGCAAGGGCAGGTATGTTAAAATTAATAGAAGAAATAAACCAGGCAGGAGTAGACATAGAAACTTCAAAAGTAAAAGTAATTGATATTAACACAAAGCAGGAAGAAAAGATATTAACTGAGACTGATTTGAAAAAACAAAAGATATTAAAGGATGCCTATGGAATCACTACTTCTGTAAAGCCATTACCTGACTCTTCCGGGAATGTTCCATCAGTAAGACCTGGTACAGGTGGAGGAGGTTCCGGCACCATTCCTGTCACCGCAGGCATAGGCGGAGGCACATCTTCAGTAGATGTATTTAATAAATTTAAAGAGATGGAAAATCCCTGGAATAAAGAAGAGATAACTTTAGGCAGGTTAAAGACGGCAAGAGAATCCAGATTAGAACAGTTACGAAAAGAAATAGCACTCATGGGTAAGATTGGAGATATGCAGAAGTTCGGTGATATGGAACTCGGAAGTTTTAAGAACGTGGGAAAAGTCCCCGGATCTATCGGTCAGTCCTTTGCCAGAATACTTGCAAATCAGGTGCCTGTTCCGAAACTGGCAGGAGATTTATTCTCAAAAGATAAAGCATTATGGCAGATTGACGCAGCTATAAAAGCAAAAGAAAACGGTGGACTTGATGCAGGGTCAAAAGGAGGGGTTGAGATTAATATAACCATAGGAGATAACAGCAATCCTTCTAAACTGCCGGGACACATTGAAAACAACCTTACAATGATTGGTAAGCAGATTACAGAACACTTTGAGAATTTAGGAGTGGGATAAATGAGTTATACACAGATTACCGGGTCAGGATTAAGTCATAAATTCCATGTGAGTAAGACGGGGTTTACAGATGTAGACTATAACCCTGTAGATATTATAGACCAGGCCCCTCCCTATAGAGGGTCAAGCAGGCCCACTATAGGAGGTAACAGGGTTGAACAGCTATTCGGTTCTTATGTCTGTGACGGGGTGATAACTTTTTCCTTATACCTGACAAAGGCAGAGGTAGATATATTTAAAGCTGCCTATGCTACAGGTAACACTTATACCCTGGTAGATTATACAGGAGGATCATACACGGTTTCTTTTGATATGGCAGACGGGTTTAAGGTCGGTCAAAAGGTGCAGACAAACGATAAATACTGGTGTACGTTTAAATTTAACAAACACTCATGATAAATTTAAAGATACTTAACACAAGTGAAGAAGAGATACAGGCAGTGAACGAAGGAAGCGTAAGTTATCCTTATTCAGCAGAAACTAAATTAACACTGAGAAATGAGGGAACTTATAACGCTTTAAATGTCACTGTAAGTATAGCAAAGGGAGTAACTATACAGAATTACTCTACTCCTGCTATGATAAAAGAGGCGAAGATAGAGGTACCTGGATATGTATTTCCCTTAGAATATTACGACTTTATTACAAAGGAAGATTATATAATAATTGACATTGCTAACTTCCCCGGATATGAAAAAACCATAGCGATAGAGCAGGATGGGTATTCAAGGAACTTAATCCCAGGCATGGCAATATCATTTAACCATCTTTCTAAAGGTGCAAATTCCGGTATTTTTATATCAGAGGCATATTATATGTGCGGAATGGCACCAGATGAGTCAGGAGTAGCAGGAGATTTTACAAATAAGGTGAACTTTGAAAGAATTGCCATAGGTGAAGAGGTTTCTTTCTGGTATAGATTTTTTTTAAGGAAAGATGCGCAGGCACAGAGAAACCCCAGAGTATTTAATTTAACCGTTACGGGAGTAGAGGATAAATAATGTTACACCTTCATAATGACATAGGATTGTCGGAACTGTCAAAAAGAAAACCGCAGGATATATTCCCCGGAGACGGAGTAACTCAGTCTTTTCTTTTTTATAACTTAAACCCTGACATCCTTTCCAGAGTATTCTTAAACGATATATTTAAACTGCTTAACACTGATTTTTATACTTATTGGGTATATCCCATAGGCACTTCCTTTATCTTCTTTTATACTCCTCCTATAGCAGGCACGGGTCTAATAGGTACGGGATTAATCGGTACAGGTCTTATGGGTACGAGTAATATATTCTGCCAGAGTGACAGTTGTCTATACTTCCCCGGAGGCACCTCTGACTATGGATTTTTAAATGCCTGCACCGGCGATACTATAGACCTGCCTTACTATATTACAAACGATGATGCCCTGTTAACCTACAGTAACGTTTCAATATCCTCTGTGTGTTTTGCAGATAATGAAGATCTCTTGTCGGTAAAGATTGCACCATCTCAGGCGGCTTTAGATGAGGTAACAGCAGGAGAACCCTTAAATATAGGTGATATTACAGATAACGGTACAGCCCATGAGTTCTGGGTAAGACTGACTGTTCCAAGAGATTACATAGGCCCTAATATGTCGCTATTTAATAAAAACGATTTAACCTTTATGTTATCTGCAAATGAAATAGACACCCAGACTTATAATGCGAAAGTAAACTTATCAAACAACATACATCAGTCCGTGCTAGTAACTTATAACGCAAAGGAAAGACTGACTATAAACGGTTCTGTAAACATTTTACCTTTTCTTTCTTTTACCGGATTACCTTTTTCTGATGCAGGAGGAACTTTATAATGGGAGTAGTAATAAGACAAATATTTGACCAGGCCCCGGCAACAGCACCAAAAAGACTTTTTCCTGTGGTGAAGGTGCAAAGAGACGATGAAGTAGTGGACTTAAACACAGTGACTGATTTTGGTATAACAAAGTCAAGAGAAAACATAGGTGACTCTTTCCATATCTCTTTTATCGGCCAGGATGAATTTGAATATCTCCACCCTTTAACCTCTCTGTCAGAATATGCTATTATCACAGGTTATATGCAAGGGACTACAGAACACACGAAAACGCAGGTTATAGGCATACCTTCATCGAGAGGGCAGAAACTTATATGGAATAACTTAACTACATCAGGAAGCTTTATTACAGGCGTAAGGAAGCTCGTAGCACCGTACGCACAAAAGATATTTGTAGATGTATTTCTGGAGAACAGATCTGCTATACAGTCATGGGATGAAACAAAACCATTAGAACAGCAGTTATCTATTACGACTGCTTCAGAGTTGATTGCTTTGATATTAAAAGACACAGGCATATCTTTTACTTATGCGGCATATGATTATAAAATTTCTAATTATCAGAGAAATGGATATCCGATTGAGATTATAAAAGATATAGTTGATTTTATCGGTGCCTATATGGTATTTGACCATGAAAACGGCAGGCTAGAAATTAAAGATAAAAATAGTTTCAATGGAGATCACTATGATTTTCTTTATGTAGATAACGGGGACATAATTGAATTAAGCCTTGACAATACTTCCGGTGACTTTGTAAATGCCGTAATGGTAAAAGGAATATTACCTGACGATTCTCCAGAGTATAAAGATTTCTACGATAAAGATGCAAAGAAGGAAGAAGATAAGACCGATGAAGATAAGGGAGATAGCGGTTACGGCACCGGCACTGACGATCAGGATTATCTGATAGATACTATACAGGGGACAAAGAAAGCACCGGCAGATCCATATAGGAAAGAAGCACCGGTGGAACTGATAGAAGAGAAATTTTTTAACACTCTTTTGAATTTCGATATAGATCCGAACTCCATAAAAGTTGAAGGTGGATCATGGGATGCAAAAGAGAAGAAATATACAGGTGCCTCTTTTCTGGGATATGGCGGTTTCGTTTCTTCTTCCTCTGTATTGGTTACTGATGTAAATGCGGATGCAAGTAAAATTCAAACATCAGGTCCGCTTCCCCCTGGAGAAGGTAAAGTAGGATTTCCCTGGAACTATGAAGAAAATAAAGATGGTGACGGGAAAGGTGAGTTTACTTTAGAAGATCAGGTATACAGAAAAATGACCCTGAAAGGCAAGGTAGTAGATAACCTGCAGCAGGATTTCTTTATAAACGGTGCTTCTGTTTCCGTAGACTTCACCACAGCAGGCGGCGAATGGCAGTACTGGAAGAACTCAGCGAGTAAACTTGTGGTTCTGTTTTATATGCCATCTGGAACAGTTGAGGCAATTTTAGGCAACGGATGGACTAATGTAACGGCAGATTACCCTTCTATGGAACCTCCTGCAGACTTTCCTAAAACTGCTATTACCGGCAGAGGACCGACAGCAGAATCGGAAGAGTCAGAGTCAGGTGTATTTCTTTTTACAGAGATACCACTTTCTCAGTATACCGTTACAGTTAACTGCATAGGCTATGACGAAGGCGAACTTGACGTTAACATTGAAGCATCTTCTTTTGACTTCCTGAAAGAAGGCAATGAAAACAAAGATACAAACGCCAAATATAAACTTATAGATACTCCTTATTATGTAGTGATATATGGAAAGAAAGCCCCTCCAATTTCCTTTGGAACACCTGTAACCGGAGAAAATGCAGATACTGGAGATGAAGATGGAACAGAACAGTATACTGAAGATGCAAAGGTAGAATCTTTAAAGCCTAATAAGAATATATCTATAGACCTGAGATGTAGGAGAGGTATAGAATTGGCAGGTGGAAGGTTGATATATGCTTCACCTATAACAGACAGTAGAATTATATCTGAGGAGATTGCTGTGAAAGCCGGTTCACATTTACTGATTAGTTCAATATCAAGGTCCGAGGTGGTAAAACTTAAACTTCCTCATAACCCCTGGGTGGAGGTTGGGAATATTATCTGTGTGCAAAGTTATGTTAAGGAATGGGTAGGAGAAAATAAACCTCTGTTAATTGTAGAGGATATCTCACCGTCATACGGCGTGTCAGACGGCGAAGAAGGGATCTATGATGTAGTTACAGGTTTTAAAAAGATATGAAAAATTTCGTAAAAAAATTAGTAAAAGATAAGGAAAAAGTTCCAACTATCGAAAGTGGAACCATTGTAATATTGGTTGCACAATCTCAGTCTGTGGATTTTTATGATTTGAAAGTTAATGGGATCTACTACAGTTCAGTCCCTTGCCCGATACCCATAAATGTCCAGGAACAGCTTAAGTATGATCAACCTAAAGGAATACAGATTACCCAGAATAGAAGAATAGCATTACAAAGGAAACCTCTCTTTGCACCAAATGAGAGTGTGCAGGTGATATTTGAAGGCGGTAATAAATCTTCTATTAAAATCAGTATAGAGAACTCTATCATAAAATTTGAGGAAACAAAAATAATATATATTTAACTGGTATATATACCAGGAGGGAATTATGCAGATAGTAAAACTGAAGTCACAGAATAAAGCGAATGTGGGACTGAACCCTACAAACAACACTGTCTATATGAGTCAGACTGCAGGCATCCCTTATGTAGAACTCTCAAATATTTCCGTAGCAGATTGGTATCAGAATTCTCATATTAAAGTTCTATCTGGTATATATACCGGAGGCAGGCCCGCTTCTATAAAAGTAAGGGATCATTATCCACACAGTATAGGATCTGATTGGTGCAGGTTAAGCAACTTATTGACTGCTGAAACTACTTCAGGCAGGGTAAATATTGCAGGAACGGCAATTGACATTACAAAGGAATTTGTATCAACTATTTTTAAGGATAATTATTCCTGCCTAAAAGAAACCTGCTTTTATGGTGCTGCTAATACCCTTTTAACCGTAAATGAAATTGAAGTGGCAAGCAGTATGCGATATGACACCATTGAACCTTACGCCCCGGAAGAAGGGGATGTTAATTATTATGGTGATAGGATTGCCACAACAGGGGCAGTTTATCCTTACGGAACCATACCTGCAGGATGGGAATATGCAACTATTGATTACGACGAACAAACATGGGAAGTAGAAATTACACTTAATCAGTTTACTTTATTTGAAGGAACCGCTTTTCAACAAACTTCTAATTATTGGAAGCCTTATCATGTGTCTACTTATCCGAAGGGATTAAATTACGATCCACGCCTTCATGCTATTGAAGTAGATATAACTTCAAGTTATAACGGTGCAACTATTCATGGGAAACGATGGTATTACATATGGCATTTACCACAGGCATGGGTTGCACCAAAGATACCGCAAATTGAATTAACTACAGGAACTTATTCAGGACCATTTAATCATCATATATGCGGTGGTGGGCTTGGTGCACAATATGACATAGGATATACCGCTAATGGTGGAACGGGAAAAGTTGAACTTCAAAAAAATGAAGTGAAATATGAAAATTTATTATTTCAATTATATCCTTCGATACCAATTGACACAACGGACACCTTAATTAGCCCAATGCAAACCTGTATAGATAGCGGTGGTAATTTTTATATTACTTCAGGGCCTGCAGCCCTTGCGGATAGGGTTGTAAAAAAATATGATAGCGGTCAAAATTATATATCCACCTTTTCCGCAGCCGGTGCTGAAGAAATTATTTGTATTAATGATTATTTATATGTCGCGCAATGGTGCATGATAAGGAAATATGATACCAGTGGAACCTTACTGCAAACAATAGGCAGTAGTGGAACAGGTGACGGGCAATTTTCAAGTATTGCACCCAAGATTGAATATTACGATAATCATATATGGGGCTTATCTTATACAAAAATTCAACAATTTGATATGGAAGGTAATTATATAAGTAAAATTACAAAGCCTACCGGAATATCTTATTTTATTGATTTTTGTTTTGATACAGTCGGTAATTTATATGTTGTAGGGTTAGATGGTTCATATTATCAGCATTTAATTTTATATGATAATGAATTTAATTTATTAGATAACATAAATTGCGGTCGCGTAACATATACTACTATTAATTATTATGATGGGTATTTATATGTTAAAGGTAATTATTTAGTAGATCCCGAAGCTGAAGAATATGAATATATCAGTGGTGTTTTAAAATTTGATACAGATGGAACATATATTGAAATACATGAAATAGACATATCCGGGTTATTTTTTATAGATTCTTCCACTGGGTATATATATCTTTCCCCTACTGGATATAATAAAATTAGTGTATATAACTTGTCATGGGTGTGGCAATTTGACATAGGAACAAAAGTTAGTACTAAATATGTTGAAAGAAACATAAGGGATAATGGCGGTATATGGGATTTAACGCAACTAAAAAAAGCCTATGCAGTGGTAACGCCAAATAACTTCGACCCTACAAATCCCTCCACTTATTCAGAAATGACTGAATATACAGGTGAAGATTTTTCAAATATAACTTTAACAAGTGGTGGACTATTAAGGTTTAAAAATTTATACCCTACAGTCACAACGCATTATATTTATATCATTGCAGATTTTCTTCCTGTGGGTGAAACTGAAATGCATTATAGTTATTGTTCATGGGCATATTCAAGTACTGGTTGCAGTTCTGGTATTGGCAATCAAAGAAGTTACTTATGGTTTACCCGTACGCCTCACTGTACTGAAATTCCTGCAGGTTCAGTTACGCAATACTGTAATCAATTATACCAATTTGAAGAAATAATGACTGATGACAGGACTATTGAAGTAAACCTTGATGATTTTGATTTTGGAACGGATTTAGATACAGCTACTTATTATTATTATTGGTTATATTGGTGCAGGGTTCATTTATATGTTTCCGGTTCAGATGGTGGTAGGACTAAATTCTGGACTGCCTTTACTGATAATGGGGTAAAGAAAGATTATAATGAAATGAATGAAGCAACTAACATTG
>Ga0172381_10004719_pt1 | contig 14008 bp, 12 predicted proteins | sample Leawel6488metaG_FD_119754 | JGI IMG/M metagenome (GOLD analysis project Ga0172381, IMG submission 119754) | Leachate microbial communities from a municipal landfill in Southern Ontario, Canada - Leachate well 64-88 metaG | ecosystem: Engineered > Solid waste > Landfill > Unclassified | place... | reverse complement strand
GATGTCTACGACAGCAAAAACCGGGAGGTAATATTAGCTATGGTTCAGTCGATGGTGCTGATATCTCCCATGGCGGCCCCGGTTCTGGGCGCTCTCTTGCTTCGCATCACTTCCTGGAGAGGGGTATTTCTGATTTTGGGAGGCATCGGCTTGCTGGCGCTGGCGGGAAGCATAGCTCTGCAGGAGACAACAGATAAACGCTATACTGGAACGGCAGGGCAGGCCTGGGGAAGACTTGGCAAAGTGGCGAAAAACCCAGGATTCACCAGCTTGCTCCTGATATTTTCGTTGCTCAGCGTGTCCAGCATGGCTTTTATAGCTGCATCTTCGTATATTTATATAAATAGATTCAGCCTGAGCGAGCAGGCCTACAGCTACTATTTCGCATTCAATGCCCTGGGAATGATCACTGGACCCGTGCTTTATCTGCGGCTGGCCCGACGTTTTTCGCGGCGATCTATTATCATGTCCTGTTTTGCTGTTATCTCAGCCAGCGGACTTCTTATTGCTCTCCTGGGAAGCATCAAGCCCATCGTATTTGCCCTGGTGCTGCTGCCCGCCACGCTTATGGCCAGTTGTGTGCGCACTCCCGGCGCAAACCTGATGCTTGAGCAGCAGGAAGAGGATACTGGCTCAGCCTCAGCCCTGATGAGCTGCTTTGGCATCTTTATGGGCAGCGTGGGAATGACCATCATTTCTCTGCCCTGGAGCAATACCATCATGGTTTTGGGCGCGATGAACATCCTCACCGGGATTTCATGCCTGGCGCTATGGCTGCTGTTTTCCCATAAGTCGTTTATAAAGCAGATTCCTGAAAGCCGGTTCAAAGCAGCTTAATTTCATTCTGAGCCACGACTATTCTGTAAGCTGCCCGCAACTGGCGCGCGCGCTCTCGCTAGAGAAACTGCCCACGGTTTTTCGCGCCTTTTAACTGCGGGGAGTATGTACAACATGTGAAGAGTTCCATTTTTCCCATTATTTTCAAGACTAGTACAGCGAGGCCGAAATTAACCAATGTTTTGACTTCGCGGCTTCGCGCCTTCGCGTGAAACCTGACCCTGTTGAATCTTGCGTTTAGGCGCAAAGAAGGATCAGCTGTTTACAAAAGACTTCAGATATATAAAAATAAAAAAGGTCAGTCCAATTCCATCCTATCCCCTCATATCCTTTTTACCAGTTCGAGCAGGCAATATTGATAGGGCAAGCCCTCGGGTTTTTCATAGAACCTGTCTTGCAGCCGTCGATAAATGTCTTCGATCAGCTCTTTGTTATCTGCGTGCAGTCCAATGCGCATCGACGATTCACTCCAGGCCCTGACTACATGGGCCAGGGTAGCGGCAAGCATGGACCGTTCCCATGGGTCGTCCAGCCTGTCCTGCGCCTTGGTAAAATAGGCGCACGGGACGGTCAAGGGATCAATGGCGTTGACGGCAAAACAACCCATAAGATCGTCTTCATCCAGCAAACCTGACATTTCATGGGGCGAGGCAAAGTAATCCGGTATAAAAATAGCCTCTAGCTCTGCTTGGGAAAGCTTTTTCTCCACATACAAATCCTGGCAAATGTCCCGTAGATTGTTATACCCCGGCGATGCCGGCCACCGGTCGTCTCCCAGATTGGCGAGATTAGCCAGAAACAAAGCACCTCCTTTGACCAGTGACGCCCTGCATTCCTGCAGAAACGTCCGAAAATCTGCTTTCCATTTTTCCGAAAATTTTCTACGTTCCAAATCAGGCAACTGGTTGGGCTGTATGCAGATGGGATGGCGAAAATAATCAGGTTCAACCGTTTTGGCATTCATCCAGTGCAGCGCAGTGGAGGAAAAACCGATCTGAAGTTTGCCTCTTATCTCAGGAAATGGCTCATAAAAAGACCGCTGAATGTACTGGGCCTCTACGTGCTCTGATTTTGCTAAAGCCGAGGTTTCCCAGAACGCCACGAAATTCGCCGGATCCCCTAGATCGATATAGACCAATTTGACGGTCAGCGTGGGATTCACCTCGTGAATCTGGCGGATGACCTCTTCAAACAACTCGCTGGAATTCACGCCGTCTGCGGCGCCGTAATCGGCTATTACAAACACCTCGTCGGCGTTCATGGCAGCAATCTGCGGCGAGATGCTGCGGATGTAAGAGGCCATCCTGGGCAGTATCTTTGCATTCACTGCACGGGCCGTATCCGAAATCCGGCTGTAATCCTCAGTCATTGTCGGCGAATATTGTTGTGATGCGTTCTTCATGGGCATTTACCTCAAACCAATCCTCAAAGGCTGGCGCGATGAACATCCTCATCGGCGTTGCCTTATAGCTGCACTTATTTAATAAGCTATTCATAAAACCGATTTCTGATACTTAGTCCAAAGCTAAATGATTAATATTGTAGACATTAAATAATTAAATATTAATAGTAGAATAATAGATTTTAAACCTCATAACAAAAAAGCTTAATTAGGTTAAATTTCATTTGAGGAGATAAGGACAGGAAATAGGCCTAATATTTAACGGGAGATGCATGGTATCATTCCTCTTTTGGAACTTAAATAGAAAGAATATATCAAATATTATAACGAATATTGCTTTATTGTATGATATTGATATAATTATGCTCGCGGAATGCGAAATAGATCCTAGTGATTTGCTGAGCAAACTGAATAGGTATGAAGTCAATTACAATTATGCAACAGGAATTACTGAAAGTAAGATAAAAATATTTATAAAATTTTCTGAAGATTTCTTAACCCCCATTTATGACGATGATAGAACAACAATAAAGCACCTGCGTTTGCCTCTCAAGGATGACATATTATTAGTCATAACCCATTTCCAGAGTAAATATAATTTTGACTCTGAAAGCCAAGTACTTGAATGTGCGAATTTATCAGATTATATAAAATTATATGAGAACCAAATTGGACATAAAAGGACGATCCTAGTTGGAGATCTGAATATGAATCCCTTTGAAAGCGGAGTAGTCGGTGCAAAGGGACTTCATGCTGTCATGGCAAAGTCAATTGCTAGAAGTGGTAAGAGGCAGATATCAGGAAGATCTTATCCTTATTTTTATAACCCAATGTGGGGTTTTTTTGGTGATAATACGCGAGGTCCGCCGGGAACATACTATTATCGTCGTTCTCAGCATGTAGCATTTTTTTGGAATATTTTTGACCAAGTCATGATACGCCCAGAGCTATTAGATAAGTTTAAAAATGAAGACCTATATATCTTGGATGATGACGGAGAGCGATCTTTGCTTTCAAGAAAAGGCTTGCCAGAGATATCTGATCACTTGCCGATAATGTTTAAAATTGAGCTAGGATAAAGGGGGAGATACATATGGAAAATCTTTGGTCTACAACTATCCAGAATGCAAAGAATAAAAATTCGCCGTTATATATTCTAAAAGTGCAAGCGTCACAATTAGGATCAATTACAAAAAATTTAGTAAGAGCTGAAATGAGGATGAAAAAGACTCCCTCGTCTTCAAATCAAACGATATTGGCTTTCGACTTTAATATTGTGGCAAGTTTATTGGAAAATTATAGATATAGGCTTTTCTCGGCTGGAATAGACATCTCTGAAAATTATCCATTGGTATTAAATTTGCCAAAGAAGTTAATAATAGAATTAATTGGAAATGATGAAGAAGCGCAAACAAAAGGCATTATTATTAATAATGAATTGGAATTGCTGGACTGGTTAAGAAGAATTTTTGGAGCAGAGTATACAATAAATATTATTTCTTCATTAATTCAAACAACCGAAAAGGGAAGTAATTAAAATATATTATTAAATTTATAGTAATTTGACCTTAATCCAATCATATGCAAGCCTTATTATCTCAGAAATTGAGATGGTAAAGCATGTTCAAGAAGAGACATGTGCTCACCATGCGGGAGTTCTCCAGAGAGGAGATCGACTCAGTCCTCGATATGGCCGCATCCCTAGAGCCTTATGCGCGAGGCCGGAAGAGCGATATGATGGCAGGCAAAATCCTGGCTCTGCTTTTCTTTGAGCCCTCCACTAGAACGCGCATGTCATTTGAGACCGCCATGAAACGGCTGGGCGGAGGCGTCATCAACCTGGGGCCCGCGGAGGGGTCCTCCATCTCCAAGGGCGAGTCGCTGGCGGACACAGTGCGGGTCATTGGCGGCTATGCCGATGCCCTCGTCATCCGTCATCCCAAAGAAGGCTCGGCCCGCCTAGCCTCTCAGTTCTCGCCTGTGCCCGTGCTCAACGCAGGCGATGGTGCCGGGCATCACCCTACTCAGACACTTCTGGACCTCTACACCATCAAGAAAGAGAGCCATCTGGAGAATCTGAGCATTGCTCTTGTAGGCGATCTGAAGTACGGCCGCACCGTTCACTCTCTGGCTTATGCGCTCTCGCTCTTCGGAGCCGATATAACTCTAGTGTCTCCCGCCAGCCTGAGAATGCCTGATCCCATAAAGGCGGATCTCTCCAGCAAGGGCACCCGCGTTCGCGAGACCTGCGACCTGGGTGAAGTGATCAATAACGTGGATGTGCTCTACATGACCCGCATTCAGCGCGAGAGGTTCCCAGACCCGGTAGAGTACAATAAAGTGGCCAGTTGCTACAGGATCACGCCCGAGTTCATGACCGGGGCAAGAGAGGGCCTCATTGTCATGCATCCTTTGCCGCGGGTGGACGAGATTGCCCCCTCCGTGGATGGGACACCGCACGCTCGCTACTTCCAGCAGTCCTTTTATGGCGTTCCCGTTCGCATGGCTCTTCTTAAAATGCTTATCGGCAGAGGTGCTTGAAATGTCCGAGATCAAAGATGTGCCAAAGGGACTGCGGGTCAAGCCCATCAACAACGGAACGGTGATTGATCACATTGCCGGAGGCCAGGCGCTAAATGTTCTCAAGATCCTGGGGATATACGGCATCACAGACGCCACAGTTTCCGTGGTCATGAACGTGGAAAGCAGGAAGCTGTGCAAAAAGGACATCGTCAAGATCGAGGACCGCGAGCTGTTAGAGGAAGAGGTCAACAGGATCGCCCTCATTGCCCCGGCCGCATCCATCAATATCATACGAGACGGCAAAGTCATTGAAAAGCGAACTGTGGATCTGCCCGATGAGATCGTGGGCGTGGTGCGCTGCCAGAATCCCAACTGCATCTCCAATACCCTCGAGCCCATAAAATCCAGGATGCTTGTCAAGACCAAGAACCCGGTCTTGCTGCGTTGCATCTATTGTGAGCAGCCTCTCACCGACAGAATCGCAGAATACCTGATCTAAACGAATGCGAAAGTATAAATCAGGTTTAGGGCATGTCTTGCCCCGGATTAGATGAAGTTCACTCAGGCTTAGGATGGAGTAAAAGATGACTGTGAAAAATGGCGATTTCATCAGAATTGATTACACGGAGAGCGTTGAAGGGCAGGTAATCGCTGCTACCGATAAGGACGTGGCGACGGAAAAGGGAATATTTAATGAAGAAGCCCAGTATGGGCCGCACCTCATAGTAGTTGGCGCAGGCCAGCTCGTGAAGGGCTTCGAAGAAGATCTAATCGGAAAAGAGATCGGCTACTGCGGCAAGGTAGAGATACCACCAGAGAGCGCTTTTGGCCTTCGTGATCCCAAGAAAGTTGAGATCGTCCCCATAAACCGGTTTAAGGAGAAGAAGCCGGTTCCCGGCATGCGCGTCGGCATAGAGAATAAGGTTGGAACCGTCACCAGAATATTCGGGCGAAAGGTGAGCGTTGACTTCAACCACCCCCTGGCAGATAGGACCATCGTCTATGAGTACAAGATCAATGAGTTCATCGAAGATCGGCAAGAGAAGCTCAAAGCCCTCATCAAGACCTTTGCCCACATGGATTTTGAAGCGGAAATAAAGGATGATGTGGCTATAATAACCGTTCTTTGGGAACTCTCCTATTACAAGGAGTGGCTCATGATCAGGCGCGGCCTGGCGGATATGATCATCCAGCACCTCGGGCTGAAAGAGGTGGACTATGTTGAGAAACATACCGGCGAACGTGTCACGGCCGAGCTAATCTCGCCACCGGCAAAGGAGCCTGCCGCAGAAGGAACCGGACCCGAAGAGCTGAAGTCTGAGGATACAACACCAGCCTGATAGGGCAGCGAATCTTTCTTTTTTTGATAAATTAAAAAAATAGCATATTCTCCAGCTTCAGGATTTTTTGCATATAAATCACATTTGATTCATGTTTAAAGGAGATGATGCTACCGGAAACTCTTTCCGGCAGCCTTCTATGAAATTTCCTTTCTTGAAGCTGATGCTGCATTACTCATCGAGCGCTACATTCGTGGCCGGATCTTTAGAAATAGAATCCGCCATGATTTGACCAGGACCAGCTATTGGAATAGTAGTAACTCGCTCCACCCCACCCATAGACATTGGCTCCATACCAGGGGTCATAGACTACCGGATTGTAGTAGTAGGGATAAGTTGGATAGACCACAGGCTCAGGCGCTGTGTAATAGTAAGTCGGATAGGTGTACGTATATGTTGGATACCAGGAGTATGAGCTATAGGTTGGATACCAATAGCTGTACGAATAATACCCTCCGGGATTCAACCAATCGTTATGTCCATAACCATCGAAATCATGATTACCGCCATGACCATCGTAATCGCCATGATCGCCACCATCAGGTGCAAATTCGTGACTTCCAGGTTCATCAATGGCAGCGCCTACTGCAATTAGCATTCCCAGCGCCAAGATTGACAACATCAGTTTTATTGAGTTGATTTAGATTCCTCCAAATACCATTGTCCATTTGCTTAATATTAAAAGGTGATTTTTATGTAGATATCACCTAATATCTATATGAACCCTCTATGTAGCAGCGGATACCTAAAACGCCCATCTCAACGCGCAGATGGAAAGACCTCATTAAAAAGACTGGATTTTGCGGCCTCAAAAGCGAAACCGCGGTGGCGCACCCGCGCAGCAAGCTGCGAAGTATTGCGCTAAAAAATAAAAAAACACTGACTTTGCGGCGGCACACCATCTTTCCTTGTCGGACATCTTTGCCCGGCAAGAGGCCCGCGAAGCCCATGAACCCCGCGACATTCTCGCCTGAAGAATTTGCGGGCCTCTTTTCCAGGCCCCCGTCCTCTTTACATCAGTTCTTGGCCCTTTTACCTTTTACCGATGGTGTTCATGACTGGTTGATGGGTGGTGACTGGTTAACTGGGTCGGTAGACGCGGCGTCCTCTTTGGGCACTTCTACATGCAGGGTATTGAGCAGATCCCTGACTATCTCCCAGGGGAAGGTGGATATGACGCGGCAGTCTGTCCTTCCGCGATAGACTCCATCCCCATAGGCTCTTCCATCCGGAGAGTAGCTGGCCGCGACGACCAGATCGCCCTCCTGGTATTGCCCCTGCCCCAAAAACTGTCTTTCAAACCTGAAATTGCCCAGCACTCCCGGCTTTCCGTCTATCAAAGGCTGGTAGAGATTGGGCTTATCCGCCCCCGCATCTATAAGAGCGTTGTACACAATATATTCATTAGCGGTAATATTAGCTACCATGGGCTCATCATAACGGGTAAGGATCAGCCAGGCAAGGTAATCGGCGCTGTCTATGGTAAGGTTGTACCTGACAAAATTCACACCCAGAGAGGTGACACCGCTAGAAGGCGCTTCAACGATGACCCTGTACTCCATCGTAGTATTCATATCAAAAGAGACGTTGTAGGGCCCAACCGGTCCTGATTCGTAAGATGCAAATGCTGGCGCCGCCATGGAAAGCACCAGGAGCAGGATTAATTCCGCGCGCATGACTATTGCCACTGATTTCATTGCGGCCTGGTTTTGTTGCCGAATACATTTTATCCTTTTGGTGAAACCGTCCGATCCCAATTTCCTGACCCGCTGGGCGCTAATCATAGACGGGCAATGTGATAGAATGCCTGGCCGATCATGCCGCACTCCAAGTAAAGCTGGCTATAATACCAGGGGCTATATTTTTGCAGCGGCTCTTCAAACAGAGCCAGCAGATAAAGCTCCATATTTAGAGGAGAAGGCCGGATGATTCTCTCTCCAGAGGGCCAAACGGGCCGGGCCCACCTGAACAGCCACGTGCGCACGCAGGCACACGCACGCGGGAGACTATGCGAGAGCCGCCGTGAAGGACCGGACGGCCTCACGTCTCGCAGCTCTCCCCCTCTTCGCCCTCCTCTGGCTTGGCCTCTTCCGGCTTGATCTTGCCGATCTTCACCCAGTAGTTCTTGATGGCCGCATGCAGCGCATCCGCCCCAAGGTTGGAGCAGTGCATCTTCTGCGGCGGCAAGCCGTCCAGCTCGTCAGCCACATCCTTGCGGGTGATTTTCATGGCCTCGTTCAGAGTCTTGCCCTTGGCCATCTCTGTGACCATGCTGGAGACGGCTATGGCTGAGCCGCAGCCGAAGGTCCTGAATTTGATGTCGTCTACCCTGTCTTCCTTGACGGTGATGAATATCTCCATGAGATCGCCGCAGACGGGGTTGCCTACTTTGCCGTATCCGTCCGGGTTCTCGATCACCCCCACATTCCTGGGGTTCATGAAGTGTTCCATAACTTTCTTGGAGTAACCAATCTGTGCCATTTTGTTTTCACCTTTTATAGCGGAGAGAGGGCCCTCAGCCGTTCTACTGTCTTTTTCGCCGCATGGGCGATGAATGGTATCTGACCGGGATTGCTCTGCCTGCCCAGCGTCATGATCATGGAGCCATGCGCCTGCTCATGTCTTAAGCCTATGGCTAAAAGCACATGGGAGGGCTCCAAAGTACGTGAGGAGCAGGCCGAGCCTGTGGATACCTGAATGTTGAACATGGCATCCATGGTGAGGAGAATGCTCTCCCCCTCAATGCGGCTGAAGCGGAAGCTGGCGTGATGCGGGAGCCGCTGCGTCGGATGACCGGTGAGGTACGACTCCTCGATCTTGAGTATCTCCTTGATCAGAGCGTCCCGTATGGCCTGCAATCGCACTCTCTCCTCTTCCTTCTCCAGTTTCGCCAGCCTGGCCGCCTCGCCAAATCCGGCCAGTGCATAGAGATTCTCGGTGCCGGGCCTGTAGCCGCGCTCCTGTCCGCCGCCGAAAAGAACGGGCTGAATGCGAACGCCCGATTTCACGTACAGCGCGCCTGCCCCCTGCGGCCCGTAAAGATCATTCGAGGAAAGGGTGAGCAGATCGATGCCGTCCTTTTGCACATCGATCGGGATCTTGCCTGCGGCAGCCGACGCATCCACGTGCAGGAACTGCCCTCTCTCATGCACAAAATCGCTCACCTCTTTTATGGGCTGAATGGTGCCAATTTCGCTGTTGGCGTACATCACCGATGTGAGGACCGTCTCCTTGGACAGCAGGCTTTCCAAAGCCGCCAAATCGATGCTGCCCATGGCGTCTACCGGGACCAGATTGAGGTCAAATCCGCCCTTCTTCAAGTCCTTCATGGGGTTAAGCACAGAGATGTGCTCGATTTGACTGGCCAGCAGCTTCTTGCCCTTTGCCGCGTTCCTTTGCACCGCCCCCCGGATGGCCAGGTTGTTGGCCTCAGTGACGCCTGATGTGAAGACGATGGTCTCCGGGTTTTCTGCATTTATCAGCTCCGCCACTTTTGCCCGCGCCTCTTCCAGAGCGGCTTTAGCAGCCAGGCCCCGGGAATGCAAAGCAGAAGGATTACCAAAATCGCCGGATAGATAACGTTCTGCAAATTCGGCAGCTCTGGGGTCCACGGGAGACGCAGACTGATAGTCGAGATTGATTCCACACATATTTTCCTCTTGCCTCTAGAATGTTCAGCTCTTCAGGTTGCCACACATCCGCCTAGAAGCTGATAGTCGAGTCTGCATCCAGCGCCAGGTCGTTTAATGTTCCTGCTCCGGCAATTTTTGCCTCAGGTATGAAGTCACCCCTGGCGATGCCAAGGAGCTGTGTGCTCTGCTCGCAGATGTACATCCTCACGCCGGAGGCGAGAGCCTGGTCGATGACCTCTTTGAGAGAAGGAAAGCTTCCGATCTTGATCTTCTCCGCCTCGCCCTTCTTCATGGCGGTGATGCCCTTGATCATGAAGAAGATGGAGGCCTCTATGTCCATAGCTCGGGCGGTCATTCCAAGGATAAAAGGCGCGTAAAGTCTTTCCGGCGTATCCAGGCCGCTGGTCTGAACGTAAAGAATTTTGCTCATAATACGATCACTGCCATATTAATTCATTTATTGTATTCTGTGCTTTTACTTATTCCTTCTTATCCAGAAAGTTATGATATTTCCGGACTTCTCAAGCCCCAGAACCTCATGGCCCGCTCGCTTGGCCCAGCGGGAGATGTCTTCCTCGGCAGCAGGATCGTCTGCTTCTACTTTCAAGACCTGTCCTACCTCTATGTTCTCAATCTCTTCCTTGGTCTTCGCGATGGGCATTGGGCAAAAGAGGCCTACGCAGTCCAGCTCTGCATCATGAGCCAAATTCTGATCAGACATCAAACAACCTCATCGATGCATATTGTTAGGTTCTATTCTATATGTAGCTTCTTGCAGCATTTTAAAAAATCTGCATTACTAAAACAAAATATTTATATTTAATCGCTGATGCAATAGTAATAATTAAAGCAGTAATTAAGAGGACATAACGATCATAACTGCGCTATATTCCAGCAAAGCAAACGCAGATGGCAAATCTGGACGCATCCGACGGATCTTCCGAAAGATATATCAACATAAACTATTATTTATGGCAATCATGGAATTCACTGGCCGCATGCCAGCTGAGAAAGCATTGCTGAAAGCTGAGCGAGCCATAGTGAACAGCAAAACCCAGTATGAGCAGGTCATCTCGAGGATACCAGAGATCATCTGGCGTCATGATGTCAATGCCAATGGAGAGAATGTCGGTTCCTACATCTCGCCGGTTGCAGACAGGATGCTGGGCTTGCCGGATGGCACTATCGGAAACAGCTTCAATAAATACAGTTCCTATGTTCATCCCGATGACTTGCTGCTCGTACGGGAGATACTCACCAAATGGATACGAACGCAAGGAACGGACAAAGCTGCAGAATACCGTCTGCGAAAGGCTGATGGCACAATGATTTGGGTTCGTTCTATTGGTTCTGCTTATTCCAACCAAGACGGCCGGGTTACAGTCTTTGGCACGACAAGCGATATCACCAAGCAGAAAGAGGCCAATGAAGCACTACGGAAAAGCGAGGAAAAATACCGCAGACTGATCGAAAACAGCCATGACATTATCTTTACATTCACACCAGAAGGGAGATTCACCTTCGTTTCCCCAAGTTGTTCCACACTCCTGGGGCACCAGGTAAACCAGATAGCAGGAAAATCATTCCCGCAATTCGTACATCCGGATGATACTTCCAGGTGCATGGAATTCATGCGCGCAGTAGCCAGAACAGGACAACGACAAACGGGCATCGAACTGCGCGTGCAGCATGCCGATGGAACGTGGCGTTGGCTTTGTGTAAATGCTGTTCCTTTGAAGGACGAATCCGGCATGATCGATGGTATCGAAGGGAGCGCTACTGACATCACCGATAGCAAAAGGACCCAGATAGCGCTGCGCCTCCAGTATGACCTCAGTCTTGCGCTTAATTCCAGCGACGACCTGCACCAGGCACTTGAGCGCGTCCTGGAGGTAGCTCTGCAGTTAGAAAGCTTTGACTGCGGAGGCGTTTACGAGGTCGATCAGGTCAACGGCATGCTCGACCTGGTGGCGCAACGCGGGCTATCGCCGCAATTTATAGCGCAGGCCTCACATTATGCGGCAGATTCTCCGCATGCACGCCTGGCCAAAGCAGGCGAAGCGCGCTTCGGGATCTTTGCCAATATCAGCCCGATTGAGAACGACATCCTTCTGCAAGAGGGTCTGCATGCTATTGCCATCATCCCAGTTCTGAGCCAGGGTCAATTGATCGCCTTGCTAAACCTCGCTTCGCATACTCAAAACGAAATACCTGCCAGCACTCGCAACATGCTTGAGATGCTTGGCCTGCAAATAGGCAATACCTTGATGCGCCTGCGTTCAGACGCCGCACGAAAGGAGAATGAATTGAGACTCAGGACTATTTTCGATACCTCAAGCGCGGGAATAATAATAGTTGACCCAGAGGGACAGATCGTTCAGGCCAACCAGCAGTTAGCCGAGCTGTTTGCATGCCCGCTGGAGATAATGATCGGCACCTCATATACTGCCTTTGTTCATCCCGATGAACGCCGGGTGGGAACAAATAACCTGCAAGCGATGCTGGAAAATAGGCTCGATACTCTCTATGTAGAGCGACATTATCTCCGCAGAGATGGAAGCGATTTCTGGGGATATTTAAGCGGCCGACGAATGGTAGGATCAAACGGTGTGTTCATAGGCTTACTGGGGGTTATATCGGATATCACCGAGCGCAAGCAGGCTGAGGAGGAACTGCGATGGAAAACAGCACTGCTTGAAGCTCAGGTCGAAGCCTCTTTGGACGGAATTTTGGTAGTGGATAACCAGGGACAACAGATCATTACTAATCAGCAGCTTCTTCACATGTGTAAAGTGCCTCAATCAATCGTCGATCATGTGGAGGACCAAACCCATCTTCAATATATTGCCGGCAAAGCCAAGAATTCAAATCAATTCCTTGAAAAGATAATGTATCTTTACAGTCATCAAGACGAATCCAGCCGGGATGAGATCGAATTCAAAGACGGAACGGTTATGGACCGATATTCTTCTCCCGTAATCGGTCGAGATGGGGAATGCTACGGTCGGATATGGACATATCGTGACATCTCCAGGTATAAGCAAGCCGAGGATGAGATGAAGAAAACCAATTTGCAGTTGGTGATGGCCACCGAGCATGCCCAGATGATGGCTGCAAAAGCTGAGCTGGCCAATGCAGCAAAGTCCGAATTCCTGGCCAACATGAGCCATGAGATTCGCACCCCCTTGAACGGCGTCATCGGCATGATTGGATTGCTATTGGATATGGACCTGAATACCGAGCAGCGTGAATATGCACAAATTGCCCGTATTAGCGGCGAGAACTTGCTGTCTCTCGTTAACGAAATCCTGGACTTCTCCAAGATCGAAGCCAGCAAACTGGAGCTGGAGATCCTGGACTTCGACCTGCGCTCTGCGCTGAAGGATACGACCGATTTTTTGGCCATCTGTGCCCAGGAGAAAAGGCTGAAACTGGTGTGTATGGTAGAGCCAGAAGTTCCTTCGCTTCTGAGCGGAGATCCGGGAAGGCTGCGCCAGATTCTAGTCAACCTGGGAAGCAATGCAGTGAAGTTTACCGAGGAGGGCAAGATAGTGATACGCGTCAGCCTTGAGAGCGCGGATGAAAGAACTGCTACTCTTCGCTTCTCAGTCAGCGACAGCGGCATTGGCATCCCGGCGAACCGGCAGGATATTCTCTTTACTCCCTTCACCCAGGCGGATGGCTCCACCAGGCGCAAATACGGCGGGACCGGTTTGGGTCTGGCCATCTCCCGGCGGCTCGCCGAGCTGATGGGAGGAAGGATCGGTGTGGAGAGCATTGAGGGCAAAGGATCCACATTCTGGTTCACTGCGGTGTTTAAGAAGACGCCTGCAAGGGCCATATCTGCTGCTGTGGCGCTCACTGAAATGAAGAGCGAGCAATCTCTAGAATGCTCCACGGCCTTGCCTGGCCTTTCCGAATCCCTCAACCGCAAAATACGCATCCTTCTGGCAGAGGATAATCCCGTAAACCAAAAAGTGGCACTGGCCATGCTGAGAATGATGGGGCACCAGGCAGATGCTGTGGCCAATGGTCTGGAGGCAGTCAATGTGCTCCAGACCGTTCCCTATGACCTGGTGCTGATGGATTGCCACATGCCCGAGATGGACGGTTTCGAGGCCACCCGCACCATTCGCCGCGAAGGATCAAAGGCTCTCAATCCACGCGTTCCCATCATTGCCCTGACCGCTTCTGCCATGCAAGATGACCGAGAAAAGTGTACTCAGGCCGGAATGAGCGATTTCCTTGCCAAACCGGTCCTGAAAAGAGAACTG
>Ga0172381_10004717_pt1 | contig 14014 bp, 11 predicted proteins | sample Leawel6488metaG_FD_119754 | JGI IMG/M metagenome (GOLD analysis project Ga0172381, IMG submission 119754) | Leachate microbial communities from a municipal landfill in Southern Ontario, Canada - Leachate well 64-88 metaG | ecosystem: Engineered > Solid waste > Landfill > Unclassified | place... | reverse complement strand
GAAGTCGGCATCGATATTCCCAACGCCAGCGTGATGATGATCGAAGACGCTGATCGCTTCGGGCTCGCCCAATTACATCAGCTTCGTGGCCGTGTCGGTCGATCGGTTCACCAATCTTATTGTTTTGTCTTTACCGACAACGCTAATCAAAAAACTCTCGAGAGATTGCGAGCTTTAGTTAATTCACACAACGGCTTCGAACTCGCCGAAAAAGATCTCGAATTTCGTGGTCCCGGACAAGTCTATGGTACCCTTCAATCTGGTTATATGCCTGAATTAAGAATCGCCAAACTTAGCGATCAAGATATCAATCAAAAAGCTAAGCAAGCCGTCGAATTATTATTTAAAACTGATCCAGAATTAAAAAATTATCCAGAGTTAAAAAATAGGCTCAGACAAAATGAGCAGGGGCTGCATTTGGAGTAAAATTCAATTTCAAAACAAACAAATCATCTTGAACTATGATTCGTCTGATTACTATGAAGACTATGATTTTAGAATCATAGTCCATCAGTTAATCAGCTTAATCATAGTTCAAGACAACTCCCAAATTCTTGACTTTTCCGTTTTTTTGGTTTAAGCTAATTAAGTACTTAAAAAGGGGGCAAAAAATGTCTGGCTAACAACTCCAGTGTTGTTTATTTCGTTGTTTGTTGTTTTTTCATCTAAACTAAATCTAATCCAAAAACAGAAGGGCTTCTGAAATGCAAAACGGGACTTACGAACTCAATGGCACTTTTTTTTCTGCCCACAGAGAAGATAAAAAAAGTGGGCCGATCAAAGTAATCGGCATCTCACCATTTGACAGTCGATCAAGCATCGCTCCACCCCCAGATTTTTTAGCTCTTGGGGCAAAAAAAACCGTCGATGACGGAAAAATTGTTTTCGGGTTTATCAACAAAATACCCGAAGAAGCAGAGTCAGTTTACCCTAAATAATTCCTCCAATATACAATATAACAAGGGTCTCCAATGTGAGACCCTCAATTATTTCAAAAAATCCCGAATCACCTCACTCAAATAATCCACTTGGATTATTTTTATTTTTGAACTTTTGATTACCGTCGGACTTTTGGCAATGACCGCCGTTTTAAAACCAAATTTTTCGGCTTCTTTAATTCGTTTAGCGATTTGATTCGCCAGTCTGACCTCGCCAGCCAAACCGACCTCACCAATAAAAACCGTTTCTGAATCGAGTGGTTTATCGAGATTAGCCGAAGCGACCGCCATACAAACCGCCAAATCAACTGCTGGCTCATCAATATCGAGTCCGCCAACGACGTTCAAGTGAATATCTTGTTTGTCTAATTTTAAATTACATCTTTTGGTCAAAACCGCCACCAGAAGCTGCAAGCGATTCAGACTCACGCCGACACTTTTGCGTTGGGGATAACCAAAACTCGTCCATGAAGTCAGCGCCTGAATTTCAACCAAAAAAGCTCGACTACCTTCGAGCGTCGCTGTAATCGCCGTTCCTGAGACTTTATTTTTTCGCTGAGTCAAAAATATTTCTGATGGATTTTTGACTTCGATCAAACCTTTAGTTCGCATATCGAACACCCCGACTTCATTCGTATTGCCAAAACGGTTTTTGATCGAGCGCAAAATTCGATAAGCGTGATACTTGTCACCTTCGAGATACAAGACGGTGTCAACCAGATGTTCGAGGGTTTTCGGTCCCGAGACTTCGCCAGATTTAGTCACGTGCCCGACGATAATCAAAGCTACGTTTTCTTGCTTAGCGACTTCAATTAATTTAGCAGTGCAAGCCTTGATTTGATTAATCGCCCCTGATTCCGAATCCAGTTCGTCCAGATACATCGTCTGAATCGAATCAATGATCGCCAACTTCGGTTTATTTTTTTTGATCGTGGCGACGATAATTTCAACATCAGTCTCGCCGAGAAATTTAATTTGCGACGAATTTAATTCCAAGCGATCAAGTCGCATTTTGACTTGCTGAGCTGATTCTTCACCCGAAATATAGAGCACAGGCCCATTTATTTTTTCAGCAATCTGTAAAATCAAAGTTGATTTACCAATTCCTGGCTCCCCGCCGAGTAAGACGACACTGCCAGAAACAATTCCGCCACCGACTACCCGATCAAATTCTTCGATGCCAGTTTGATAACGGGCTATTTTTGAATCATCGTTGATTTCTGAAAAATCAATCACGGTACCCGCTCCCACGCCAGCCGTTTCTTTTTTGTGATTACTATTTTTGACAACTTCCTCACTCAAAGTTCCCCAACTCCCACATTCCCCACACTGACCTTGCCACTTGGGAAATTGGGCGCCACATTTTGAACAAGAAAATATTTTTTTGGATTTTTGCATAAATATCAATCTACTGACAACTACAATTATTAGATTTTCCGATGCTTATGTGGGTATGATCTCCTTCGAGATACGCCCAACTATTTTTATCGCATGTTTTTGCAGCAGCAGCTAATTTTGAATGATTTTCTTCGTCACCAAAGTCAACAGCATAAGATTTACCCTTACAAATTGGATTAGTTTTCCCGCCATAATGGCAAGAACCACAAGTATGGGTACATCTTGCGGCACATGCACCCGCACACAGCTCTAATTCACCATTATGCCGACTATCACCAATAGAAGTAATTCTTCCCACAGCAGGTGTATCTTTTAGTTGATCTTTTACACAATTTAAAAAACTAATCAAAGCTGGTGAAGCGTCTCCCGCGTCCAATTGAGCCTGCATTTCAGATGAAAGATTCCATCGAGAATCTAATGTAGTAGAATTATAACTTGAACTAAGTTCAGAATTACCTGTAGCAACAACACTAATTCCATTTCCACCTTCCGTACAAACCGTGGCATAAGAAATTTTATCGGCATTACAACTAGCACCTTCACTTATTATCATATTTAAATAACCTTGAGTTTTTCTGACATAATTACGAGTTTCTTTAAAACCTGTATTTTCTTCTGTATGAGCAGCATTATCCCATTCACATTGCCATTGTTTTAGTCCCGGACAGTCTTCACTTGAATCATTAGCACCAAGACCAGCATTGTAGCCCGCTGCAATTAAATTAAAATCTCCATCAATTTTACTATTTTGAGATAATTGAGCCACATATTTAGCCCCGGCATTAAGATTTTCTTGAGCTAAAGTTTCGCCAGACAAACATCTATTTCCAAATCCCAACATGTCGGCTGTACCTGGCAAAACCTGCATTAATCCGCAAGCTCCCATAGGAGAAATAAGATCTGGGTCGCTATAAGACTCTGTCAGCATAATCGCTTTCAGATAATCACAATCAATATTATTACTTTCGGCAGCTGCTCTTAATTGTTCATCCCACTGATCTCTTTTTGCGTCACCAAGCCAGCCAGTACTATATGAGACTGCATCCCCCATCATCTGCGTACAATTTCCAGAATTTCCCCCACCACTAGCTAAACCCAATAAACGAACAATTTTTGGAATTAAAATATTACTACTCAACACTGCTGGATTAACAAGCTGTAAAAGTAAAAAAGCTACTCCGACTAAAACCAATCCAAAAATCGCATTTTTAATTCTCTGTTTGGCCTCACCAATTCCTTTTTCATTTCCACCAGCAGTAATCCATTGAAAACCAGCAATCATAATCATCACGACCGCGATTATCGAAATCGCTCCAATTGACCAATCATAAACGAGTTTAAAATACTCGTTCATACTATCGATATGTTTAATTGTTTCACCGGAAAGATTCGAAACTGGGATTTGTAAATCTAATTCAATGTCTGGAGTATCACCAACTGTTATGGTTTTGGGGAATTCACATTTTACGTTTTCAGCTATCATTTTACCATTACAATCACACGGGCCCCAACCTTCTGGGCAAATTTCGCCATCTTTTAAAATTGGTGTTTCATCACCAATATATCCCCCAGGACTGCCAAATTCTGCCAAACAAAAACTGCTCACACTAAAAAAAATAACGACCGCACACAGTCCTTGCAAAAATATTTTATTTATTTTGCTCTCAAAAAATTTCATACTTTCAATATATTTTTATTTAATCTTTATCTTTTCCAATAGACCAGTTTTGATATTTTTATAGTAAAGTTCATTATTGTTTGAAGAAATAAATAACTCGTCGATTGTTGCCATATTATCTGGATAAGCAATGATACTTTTTTGACCAGTTTTTAAATTAATTTTATAAATTGTATCGGCCACCGTATCAGCCAATTCAGGAAACATGCCACTACCTTTTTCAAGCGAGCTTGGGACAGCACAATATAAATCGGTTTCATTAGAGCTAAAAGCACATTTTTTGGCCCAAGTATTTATTTTTAAATTAACATTACTCGTACCCATATTATCACCTTGACCGCTCGCTATCCAAAGAGTTGGATTAAAATTTGAATCAGAATTATAGACACTATATAATAAATTTTTACCATCTGGCGACCATTTTGGCTCAAAACCTTGACCGTTGACGATTAGTGATGGAAAATTCTCATCATTTTTACCAATCGCATAAATTTCTTGGAGCCAACCTCCCTTTGGTTCGCCAGTCTGTGAAAAGGCAATTATTTGACCATTTGGTGACCATGAAGAAACTACCTTATCACCATTTTCTCCTAGTTGATTAATAAGATTAACCTCGGTGCTGTCTGGGTTTGAAACGGCTAACCAACGATTATCTGGATTAACATCGTCATTCATAAAAACAATCTGATTGCCTTGATTTTCAAAAGAAAAGTCATGCCAATTTTCAGGTACCGTATATTGTTTTTTGGATGTAAAATCATAAAAAATATTTGTCCCGTCTGGATATTCTAAAATTGCTTTATCTTGATTCGATGCCCAAGTAATATTTTCGACACCATAAAATAATTCGCCACTCAAAGGAGTGACTACTCCATCAGATGAAACTCGATAAAATTTTTGATTTTCAGGACTATAATATCTGAGACTACCATTACTACTCAAAGAAACATTTTTAGCTTCCAAAACACTTAGTTGTGATACTTTGGTAATTCCACCGTTGGCGGTTTCAGCTATTGCTGTTAAATCAATACTGCCTTTTTGATTAATTTCAGTCGTCGGCACATTCTCATTTTCTGGTAATTGATCGCCAGGTTTGGCTACATTAGGCTCACCACCCTCACCAATTGTCGGTAATTTACCGGTTTCTTGTTCTTCGGGTGTCGTCGTTGGTATTATCGGATTACCAATAAAAAAATAGTACATCAAAAATCCGATGGCCCCGACCGCCACTAGAAAACCAAGTATAATTAAAAGTTTTTTCATGTTTATATGATTAATCTGTTATACAATTAAAACCAGCTCCGTCACGAATACAGCTTTGACCAGTCGGACAACTATCAAAACCTGTTACACAATTACCATCGATACTAAGCGACATACTTGTAAGCTCATCTAAACTTTTGCACGTTGGGACCATATCTGTTTCTTTTAGACAAACGCTACCAGTATCAGCCCCGGTACAGCCTGCACCAAATTTGCATTCTCTAGTCTCGGTATCATAATAATATTCACCACACAAAGCTTTATTGGTAAAACTCAAATTATATTGCCCAGCACAAGTATATTCATCTTTACTCTTAATATTCAAATCACTTTTGACTTTATAAAAACAATCACTATCTCCTGCACAACAGGCACTTTCCATTGATTCCATTTTTTCATCAAACTTGTATTTACCATTTTCTTTTCTAAGTAAATAACACGTTGAAGAGCTAAGCGGCCATCGACTACAATCAGACCCAATCAAAACTTTGTTACCAATCAAAGCAGATAATGTCGGCGCAGCTATTAAAGACAACCCTCCAGTTGGAATAATTAAACCTGTGCTAACAGCACCAACCCCACCGACAACCGCATTAGCCAACGTAGAATCACCAAACATCCAAGTCCCACACTTACCCGTGTCAATGGTTACATTAAAGGCATCATATGTACTTTTTATCATATTTGACCAGGCAGAATCAAACTCGTTTGAAGACATTGAAGAAACACAACCATTTTTTGCGGTAAGATAACCATAATTATTAAACTCCAACAAACAGACAGTATTTGATTCTTCACACTTAGTACCCATGCAAGAATCTTGATTTATTATTTTGATTTCCCCACAATAAACATCAGGATATTTTTTAGGATCACATGGTCTTGGAGCAGTGTCAGTTTCTTGTTCAACTTTTGCTATTTTTACCACTCCAGGCATTTTTAAACTTAACGTAGCCGGATTAACAAGCTGTAAAAGTAAATACGAAACTCCGATAACAACTAACCCAAAAATCGCATTTTTAATTCTCTCCTTAGCTCCACCAATAGCTTTTTCGTCACCAGCTGAGCTAATCCACTGAAAACCGGCAATCATAATCATCACGACCGCAATTATAGAAATTGCTCCGATTGACCAATTATAAACTGTTTGGATATATTCACCAAGACTATTTATATTGACCGTACCTGCAATTGGAATTGCTAATGGTAAAGGTTCATCCCAAGTTGCCAGACAAGCTTCAATTTTTTTGCATTCAGTATTTTCCCGCCAAGAAACCATCAGAGATCCGATTAGCCCCGTATCTCCTCCGCATTTTTCTTTGATCCAACCATCGACACAACCCCCTTCACCACCATTATAAACACAACAACCAGTGGTCGTACTAGCCGCAGTTGTCTGAGCTAAAACAAATTGTGTTTGAATTATTGTAAAAAATAAAGCAAAAAATATTCCTAGACTCAAAATTGCTAATTTATTTTTTTTATTTTTTAACATGATAGATAAAATTATAAACCGCCTTTGATTAATTCAAATCCCACCACGACTGGACCAAGCACCACACACACAAGTAAAAGAGTATTAATCATAATTAGTATCGCCAAGATAACAACCACAAAAGCCACTCCCCCTTTTTCAACATTTTCTAATGTACGTTTACCTGTTTCCACAATCTGGCTCCCAGGAATTTTATTGTCAAGCTCACCAGCTGTATCGGCTGCTTTTTTGACACCCCCGCCGACTTTATCAATTTTAGCACTAATAGCTGGTATCCACTCTTCACCATAGCGACAAAAAAATTTAGCTGCCAAATCGCTCGGTAAAATATATTTTATAAATCCATGCAAAAGGACATATAAAAAACTCAAAATAGTTTCTGGGGTTGCTACCCAAGCCGCCTTAAGCCAAACAGCTGTTGCCTGCTGTGAAGCTATAAAAAGCGCATCCATTTTTTTAGTAACTTGCTCAAAAAAAGATAGCTCTTCTTTTTTACCACCCTCTTTTTCTTTATCTTCTTTGAGTTTACGGGCAGCTTCTTTTTCATTTTCAACATTCTGATCATTTTCACTTTTCTCAAGCGAATTATCTTTGTTGTCTTTTTTTTGATTATCTTGATTTAAATCGGGTAAGTTTTCTTTTCGGGATTCTCCAATTCTTTGTCTATCTAAATCTCGTTTTTTCTCCATATCATCAGCCCCCGCATCAAGAGGACTTTTTTCTGGAGTTCCAAACTCATTTAGACTACCTCGAGAAGCTAATGCTTCTTGATCAAAATCATTGAATTCTTGAGAATCTAATTGATCAAATACATCTGAAACAATCCCCGGCTTGCGGTTACGCAGCGAAGCTAATCTTCTATTACTAACTATTTTTTGAGAATTCTTTTTATTAGCTAGTTCTCTTTTTAAATCTTTTTCTGCTAACATTTGATAAAATTAAATCTTATCAAAAGATCCGAATTCGCTAATTTTCCATTCGCTATCTATTTTTTTCAAACCAACCTCAATATCAATATAAGCCGTTTTTGAATCAGTTGGATTCTGAAGTTGTTGTTGAATTTTTAAACTCACCGTCGCTGTCCCTTCCATAAAATTAAAATCTTTGATTGTTTTGGAAATTACTTGACCCGACGCACCAATATAATCATCGGAAATACTATGTTGTTTTTGCATCCCAGCTATCCAAGAAGCCAGTTTTGTTTGCACTTCAGGAGTAATTATATTATTTAATTTTGCTAAACTTTGATAATTATCATGATTGGAATAGCTCGAAACGATTTCTCCAAAATTCATCGCCTGACTCAAGACTGCTTGTTTATCAAGCTCTTCATTATTTAAAATAGCAGCTTTTTCGGTTACAGTGTTTGAGTTTGTAATTTCATTTGGGTTGACTACATTATTTTCAGTGGTGTTTTTTTGATTTTCAACCACTGGCTCAACTTTATTATTTTGTAAATATAAATAAATTAAGCCTGCGATTAAAATAGCGACAATAACTCCAGCGATAATTAAAAGATTTTTAGTTTTCATATTTTATTGAGAATTAAACTTGTTGTTGAGCATCAAAATCTTTTTTGGCTTCTTTGATTTCGAGCAATTGTTTTGGGTCGGTCGTAATCAACTGATCTTCGGTATAAGAAGCGACGATTTTGATCGCAGCATGTTTCTGACCAGCAAAGAAAATCCCTTCTCCCACCGACGAATCAAGTAATAAATATTTTTCACCTTCGGTTAGTTTAAATGTATCGGTAACTAAATCAATCGTGGACGATGATTGCTTCATTAACAATTGCAAAGCCGAGTTACTTAAAATTGCTTGGCCATAAGTTGAGGTCAAAAAATCATTGACGTCCTGAGTAATCGTCGTTACCCCAAGGAAATATTTGCGAGCACGTTTGACCAAAGCAAAAATAAATTTAGCTGAATCTTCTTGTTGCATTAGCCACCAAGCCTCATCAATTGTTAAAATTCTTTTCTTGAGATTTGAGCGAACCACATTCCAAACATAATTCATAATTGTATAAATTGCAATCGACTTGAGCTCATCTTCGAGATCACGGACACTAAAGACCACCATTTGAGTATCAGTTTCAATATTGGTTCGCTCATTAAGCAAACCAGCAAACGTGCCTTCGGTATATTTTTTGAGTCGCTGGACTAAACTTTGAGCTCCCTCCATACCACTTAAAACACTGTCCAAATCAGCCATGACTGGCATTTCAAGATCTGGATTAGTCAAATCGGTTTGACTAGTAATATCACGTTTGGCATAAGTTTCAATCAAGGCTCGATCCAAAATTGAGTCCTCTTCTGGCGTAAATCTCAAAACTCCATTATTGTCTGGCAAACCAACCATTAATTTCAATAAACTTTTGAGCACAATCACGGCTGAACGAATAATATCCTCGGTATTAACTTGCTCACCAACTGGTTTTGGTAAATCAAATGGATTAAGTTTACTTTCGGCCGAAAGTGAAATATTGATATAACTACCACCGACGGCTTCACACAAATGTTTGTATTCATTTTCAGGATCAATCACGATCACATCAGTCCCCATCATCAAACTACGTAGAATTTCAAGTTTAACGGCATAACTTTTACCAGCACCAGAAGTCGCAAACACAGTTAAATTCGCATTTTGGAGTGAAAAACGATCAAATAAAATCAAACTATTATTATGACGATTGATACCATACAAAATTCCATTATCTGAAGTTAAATCAGCTGAAATAAACGGAAAAGACGAAGCACAAGCCGAACTATTCATACTAAAGGCATGCTGTAACTCATCTTTACATAATGGTAAGGTGGAATTAAAACCTTCTTCAGCTTGATACAAAACTCTTTTTGAAAAAACCAATCTCGAGCCAAACAAAGTCTCGATGGTTTCGGTTAGTTTGGTCAATTCTTCTGGTGAATCAGTATAATAAGTAACATATAAAGCAAAACGGAAAAAATATTCAGTTCCTTGGGTCAATTCATCTCGAAGTTGTTCGATATCTTGCAGGGCAATTTCTTCCATTGGATCGCGCACGGTCGCTTCAGAAATATCAGCCCGAATAACCCCGACCTTATTGCGTAATTTTTTCAAAATTTCTTCAGTCGAAACTGGATAAAAAAACATTGCAATATCTAATGAGGTGTTCAAATTGATAATTGGTGCGAACCAACCGACTGACAAATAACGCGGATAAGTCATTACAAAAACCGTCCGCACATATTTGTCTCCTAATTCAATATCGCGCGGAGTAATTTTCATCGATGATGGTGAAATCAAATCTCGGACTGCCATCTTACCTTTTTGGTAGGCAATCTCCTCTTGAATTAATTCTTTCTGACCTTCGAGGTTTAGGTTTTGTTTTTTATTTTTACCAAACATTGTATATATTTATTTATCAGCTTCAATTTTTAAATCCTCTATTTTATTAGGAATTTTTTCAGAAGCATAAATTGAAGGATTATATGTATTATAATATAGCTCAATTAAACTTTGGGTATTTAAAACCGCTGACGCTAAATTCATCCCCGACAAACCACTTCTGACATAATCGACCCGCTTGAAAAGTAACTCTTTTTGTTGACTAAAATTTTTACGCCCCAAGGCAATTTCGGCTGGCGAAGAAAAAGCACCCATTATTTTTGAAAAAATACCTTTTGATTTATCTTCGCTTGAGCTGTGCGGAATGACAATATAAAATTTCTTGGTTGTAATTTGACCAATATCGACTAACTCTGATACGTATTGAATGTAATCTCGCATCTGCATCTGGAGTAATTCATTTTCTTGCACCTTGGCTTTTTCAATCAAAGAATTGAGGTAATTGTCGACATCAATTTTACGTGATTGAATCACAATCTGGATATTCCAATCATGCAAGGTATTTAAAAAATTGCGATATGACATAATAATTGCCTCTTGCTCATCTGGTGATTTCAAAGATAGATTGATTGAAGAAACCAAAATCACGGCTCGTAACGCTCCGTTTTTTAAAACCACACAATCATCTTTGATTTCAGCAATCGGCAAATATTTTTGTGCTGAAGTATAGCGCTGTTTTTGGTTTTCGGTTTTATTATCTGCCATGATATATAAAAATTAATCTTCTTTATAAGCACCACCAGTATCAATCAAAAGTGATAGTTTCGATAAATTACCTTGATTGATTGGATTTTTTGACATAAATTTGACTTCAGTTTGTTCTTCTTTGAGTCGATTTTCCTCTTCTTTAGCTTGATTTAAGATTGTCTCCACAGTAATTGCCTCTTTTCTCCAAACACGCATTGTCGGTTTGCCAATCGAAGTAACCATATTCACAAAAAATTCATGAAATTGTTGACCATTAATTTTGACAAAGGCTAACGTCCCACCAATAATCAGTGACGATAACGAGGCGGTTACCATCAAAATTAAATTAACATTTGAAACAACCAAAACCACAATCGCTCCGATCGTAAAAAGCATAATTACAAATTGGCGGACAGTCAAAAACGCAAAAATCTTGGCTTCGCCTTCAATAAATTGTGGGACGGCAAATTGCATTTTTAAAATCTTAAGGATTTATTAAGGTTACCGATCGCATCGAATTCTTCTTGACTTAGATATGGCTTTTTAGCTTGTTGTCTTTTGACAATAATCTCGGTGATCTTACTCCCAGACATCAAACTTTCTTGACCCATTTCTTGATAAAGTCGATAGACTTCACTTTGTTTCCAAGCTTTGATGCCTTCAGCTTTTTTGATCAAAGATTCACCTTCCAAAACCGCGATTCGCTTGCTAATCTTGGTAACTTTATCCATCGCCGAACCTTCGAAGCGTTTAAAATTTTCTAAATCTAGCGCTCGTAATTCTTCGATTGGCCCAACTGGTTTTGCTTTTAAAATTACATCTGTTATTTTATCAGATTTATCGCTTCTTGATAAATTTGTAACAGGTGCTGGCACCGCCAAATCCATAAAATTATTAATTTGGGTGGTTTGGTTGAATGATTCTTTTGGCTTTATATCTTTAATTATAGCTGGGGCTTCTCTTTCGGCTGGTAAATCTTTGATTAAATCTTCAATTTTTTCAATTTCAGACTTAATATTACTACTTGGCTGAACTGGTTCAACTTTTGGTAATTCGGTCGGGGTCAAATCAATCCTAGCTGTTTTTAGACTATCAATTTGTTTTTTTTTCGGTTGTTTTTTGATTTCGCCAGTCAAAAAATTTTCTATTTTATCAGTAATATATTCAGCTGAATCCTGTCGCATCCCTAAACCACCGACTTCAATCGCCTTAATAAAATATTCTTGAGTTTGAAGTTTATTGCGAATATCCTTGACTCTGGTCAAAATTATATTTCTAAATCTGTCAGTCAAAGTTTGATTTTCAAATTTTTTACCAGTCAATAAAACTATTTGATCAACTTTAGTTTTGATTTCGGCATCTATACTATTATCTTTCTCAGCAATTTTGTTACCGAGCAAACTAATTTCTTGATTATCTTTTGAAAAATCAATCTGTTTTTCAAAATCTTTTTTTACTTCAGCTGGTTTAGTTTCAATTTTAGCCTCAGGTTTTTCTGTTTGTACTGGCAAACTTGCTGAGGTTAGCATATATGAATCGGCAATCGATAAATCATCCACCTTGGTTTCTCTCTTTGGTAAACTCACATCGAGCGAGCCATCAACACTGAGATTGAATTCCAAATCAATCCCCTCGTCATACGATTTTAAAACTAAACTCAAACGCTCTTTGTCGAGCATGTTCAAGTTTTTGGCATCGACTGAATTATTCAAATAACTCATTCTGGCTGGTAAAGTACCACTTGGCATTCCGATAAAATTTTGGTAACTTACTAACCAATTTTTCAAACTTGGTTCCACGGTCTTATCAACTAATTGAATCTGATTGCCACCAATTTTTGAATTGATCAAAATCAAATTATTTTGAATTTCTGGACTTTGAATTTTACCAATTGCCTTAATCGGTCCCTGAGCTTGCTCACTCACTGGTCCCTGAGATTGGCTACTTTCTGGCACCCGAGCTTGTTGTAGAGTTGTTTCGGTTTTAATTGGTTGAACTTCAACAATTTTCGGTCCCTGAGCCTGTCGAAGGGTTGTTTCCTGCCCGTCTACCGTTGAGCTAGGTGAAGGGGCATTTATAACACTCGCTGGCACACTAAACACCTCACTTCTTTTCTTAAATATTTCGTCAGCTTTGCCAATTTTGGTTAATTCCTCAGATTTATCAGTTGGAATAATCTCCCAATTTTCTGGCGAAACACCTTCAAAAATTTCAGGGAAAAACTTGATGTTATGATACAATTTTAATAATCTACCTACTAAATCGCTTTCTTCTGCAGTAAGTTTTTTGCCATTTGGTGAGTTGGAGATATAATCCAAAATAACTAAATTATCGAATTTATCTGCTCCTTTTTGTTTTATAAAATCAGCCAACCAATTCTCGATCGTCGGGATTTCTTTTTTATCATTCATTATAAATTCAGCCGAAGTTAATTTTTCTTTGTTTTCCAATAACGCTTTTTTTAATTTACCTTGGAAATCTGGAGTATTGGCTAATAAATTAATTAAGCTGATATTAAAATTTTCTAAATATGGATTTTCTTTATCGGCTAAAATTGCACTTAGATCGCTGGAAAATGTCTCTAGTGAATCCTCAGCTTCTTCTTTCGGATCATATTCGTATTTACCGAGATCTTTCAAACTCGGTGGAACCACTACATTATTTTCTTCTAAGATTGTTTCAACTTCACCAGACAATTCCTTTCTAACAGCTTCTTTGGTAATTTGAATATATTTTGAATAATCAGCTATCAAGCCACCATTTTTTTCAAGATATTTTGAAACTTCGCCATTAAAATATTCATCGACCGGCAATAATCTCATCCCCATAATATCCAAGGCTACTTTCTTGGCAACTGTGTCATCTTTGAGCGAAAACGATTCTTTAATTTTTGGAATTAAGTCATCAAAAGATAAATCTTTGATGTACAGCCAAGTAACAATTTCACCAATCAAAAAATTATTTCCAGTTAATTTATTTTTCTCGAATATTTCATACTCCAATTCGGTACCAATATTAGAAAGTAAAACATCTTGGATGTCTTTTGGAAGTAAATCTATTTTTTGGGTTATTTCACTCATTAAACTATTTTTATTTTTTATTTTAAATAATTATCTTATGGTTTTTTATAAGATTTCATGATTTTTATTAACTCTGGCGAAGCCCCTGCTT
>Ga0172381_10004716_pt1 | contig 14015 bp, 7 predicted proteins | sample Leawel6488metaG_FD_119754 | JGI IMG/M metagenome (GOLD analysis project Ga0172381, IMG submission 119754) | Leachate microbial communities from a municipal landfill in Southern Ontario, Canada - Leachate well 64-88 metaG | ecosystem: Engineered > Solid waste > Landfill > Unclassified | place... | reverse complement strand
CCGGATCGAGGGGCTTTTTGAAGAATACAGGGCAACACGTGACGAAGAGCAACGAAAAGCCATATACCGCCGCATTGACAGTATTTCGCTGGAAGCTTCACGCTTTTCCATTCCCAACGAGTACGACAAACTCATGTCTGCTATCGGGGCGACCGGGACCAATGCGGGAACCAGTTACGACCAGACTGTTTATATAGAAGACATTCCTTCCAACCAGATCAGGAACTGGGCAAAGATCCAGGCAGAGCGTTTCTCTGACAATGTAATACGCGGTTTCCACACAGAACTGGAAACCGTATACGAAGAGATGAACATGTATGCTACGATGGACAGTGAAAAAGTGATTGAAAAGCTTTTCACGGCACTTTTTCCCTCACATCCCTACGGAACGCAAACCATCATAGGGACACAGGAACATCTCAAGAATCCTTCCATAACCAACATTAAGAATTATTACAAAACGTATTACGTTCCCAACAATACGGCCATATGCCTGTCGGGGGATTTTGATCCGGACGAAATGATTGCCGTAATAGATGAATATTTCGGATCATGGGAGCCCAATCCGGACCTTCCCGGGCGTGTGCTGACCGAAGAAGGACCAGTGCAGGGACCATTGTCTGTTGAAGTGTGGGGGTTGGAATCGGAATATGTAACCGTTGGCTGGCAGGGACCTCACGTAGCATCGGAAGAAGATGCACTGTTTACCGTTTTGGGGGAACTGCTTAGCAATGGAAGTGCCGGGATCATGGACCTGGAGCTGAATCAGCAGCAAAAGGTGCTGCAGGCAGGTGCTTTCGCCTATATGCTGGCTGACCGGAGCACACTGGTGTTGCAGGGCAATCCTAAGCAAGGCCAGAGCCTGGACCAGGTAAAAGACCTGATGCTGGGAAGCCTGGACAAGATCCGGCTCGGCGATTTTGACGAAACGCTGTTGTCGGCCATAGTGAATAATTACAAGTTCAATATGATGAGGAGGCTGGAAAGCAACAGGGGCAGGGCCAATATGTTTGTCAATTCATTTACCAACGGTATTCCATGGGAGCAGCAGATCCGGTTTGTTGAAAGGATGGAAGCCGTCACAAAAGACAACCTTGTGGCATTTGCCGGCAAATACTTCAGGGAAGACAATTATGCCGTCATTTACAAAAGACAGGGTCCCGACACAACGTACAAGAAAATTGAAAAACCGGAGATCACCCCCATTTATATGAACAGGGATACTTCCTCCGTTTTTCTGAAAGAGATCCTTGCTTCCGAAATCCTGCCCATAGAACCAGTTTTCGTCGATTTTGACAAGGATTTTGTCAAAGGGACACTTGCCGACGGGGTAGACATGGTCTATGTTCCCAATACAATGAATGATCTTTTTACACTTACTGTGGTTTATGAACTTGGCAGTATATACGACAAAGTCCTGCCAGTTGCATTTGATTATCTGGGCTATCTGGGGACATCGGAAAAAACAGCTGAAGAGATTAGCAAGGCGTTCTATTCTCTGGCATGCTCCTTCAACGCCAGCGTATCCCAAAACACATGCACCATTACCATCAACGGTTTGTCAGAGAACATGCAGCCAGCCCTGGAATTGCTCAATGAATTGCTCACCGGAGCGCAACCCGACAAGGATATATACAGGTCACTTACTGCCAACATCCTGAAAAGCCGTGCCGATGCCAAGACCGATCAAAGAAGCAATTTCCAGCGTTTACAGCAATATGTGCAATACGGTCCTGTCAATCCCATGACCAACGTGATGTCTGAAAATGAACTCAGACGTACGGATCCGGCGTCACTTACGGCCAGGATCCGGGACCTCCTGAAATATCAGGTTTCCGTATATTACTACGGTCCTCTCTCCATGGAACAGGCCGGGGAGATGTTCACGACTTCTTATCCGGTAGCTGAAAATCTGATCCCGCTTCCGGAAAAGGAATATTTCAAACCCCGTATCATCAATGAGAATACTGTGTATCTGGCACAATATGATGCCAATCAGATGTATTATGCCTCTTATTCTGCCAGAGAAAACGAAACGTACGAAACCGTTCCTTACACAGTCGCCAGGATGTATAACGAATACTTCGGTTCTTCCATGAATGCGATTGTCTTCCAGGAAATGAGGGAAGCCAGGGGATTGGCATACAGCGCGAACGCCCGTTTCAGCGAACCTTCCCGGAACGAGCCCGGGTTCCCTTATGTCTTCACAAGTTTCATCGCCACTCAGAATGATAAGATGAAAGAAGCCATGGATGCCTTTGAAGAGATCATCAACAACATGCCGGAATCGGAAAAATCGTTTACACTTGCCAAGGATGGCCTGATTTCGACTTTACGGACAGAACGCATAACCGGAAGAAGTCTGCTGAATTATTACAGACAGGCAAAAGAAAAGAATCTGTGGACCGATATGAGAAAAGTCGTTTTTGAGGAAGTGCAGCCCCTGACGTTACAGGATGTGGTGGCTTTCCAGAAAGAATGGATCAGTAAAAGACCTGCAACGTATTGTATTTTAAGTGATATCAAGGCTCTTGACCTTAAGTATCTTTCCGGATACGGGAAAGTTGTCAGGCTTTCTCAAAATGAAATTTTCGGGTTCTAAAAATTATGTTGAAGAAAAAAGGCCGTTCGTAGATGAAAACAATGCTTTCGTAGATGAAATCCTGTTTCAAAAGAATTCTGCTTGTATTTCCAGTTTTTGGAAATTATCTTTGTGACTAGGATAAATAATGAATGGTTTTTTGAACTAAAAACGTACACAAAAAAGATGCGAAATCTTTTTTACAGGTGGGAGATCTAAATCCCGCCTTTTTTTTTATTATATGTCTGGACTTAATCGTATATTCGTACATTCATTCCCTTATGGTAACAAAGCACGAATACGAAATTAACAGAGAGCTAAGAAAGCTTCGGAGACTTGAAAATCTTGTTTTGTGGGGGTTCATAGCAGTCGCCTTCATCAGCCCCCTCCTGATCCAGCAGCATGTCCTGTCGTTGTGGGCAATTTTATCTCCTTTTTTCGTAGGTCTGCTGATTCATCATTACATGTATCTGCCTTTGTTTCTTCTGAAGAATAATTACTTCACTTACTTTTTCCTGTTGTTCATCCTGTTGCTTGGGATCGTTTTTGGATGTGAAGCCATCATCGACATTATGGATGTCAAGTACGGAGCAACCTGGACCAATTTCATCCCCTATGAATCGACACTGTTAAGCAATTTTGTGATTGCCATGCTTTTGATGGGAATGAACGTGTCCATACGGATGGTGTTCCACAACATCAAGGAAAAAATGCTTTCACACGAGGCCGACAACAAACTGATGAAATACAAAATGGAATTCCTGCAATTCCAGATCAGTCCGCATTTTCTCATGAATACACTCAACAATATTCATGTATTGGTTGATTCAGATGAAGAAAAGGCCAAAGATGCCATTGTCAGCCTGTCCCGCCTGTTGCGGCATATGCTGTATGAGAGTACTCCTGACACGAAAGTTTCCCTGGAAAGACAACTTGAGGTATTCCGGGCATATTGTAACCTCAACCTGCTTCGTTACGGAGAAAACGTAAAACTGAACATTACCGTACCCCGGGACATTCCCAATGTCCAGCTTCCGCCGCTAGTCATGATCGTTTTTATTGAGAATGCTTTCAAACACGGTATTGTGTATGGCGAGGAGACGGTTATTAATATGAACTTCTGGGTTGAACCCGGCTGGTTCAATTTTTCAATTACAAATACCATATATCCGGATAAACCCAAAACGGTCAAGGCCGGAGGACTGGGCATTAAGAATGTCAGGGAACGGCTGAACTTGCTTTACGGGGATAACTACCAACTGACCATGGAGCAGACTCAAAAGGAATATATTGTACATTTGCGCCTTCCTATATAATTATATATTATGAATATCAGGTGTTTAGTAATCGACGATGAGCCACTTGCCCTGCAGCAGCTTGTTTCTTACGTGGGAAAGATCCCTTACCTGGAACTGGTAAAGGCCTGCTCCGGGCCCACTGAAGCCATGGATATTATGGCTTCAGAAAAAGTAGATGCCATATTTACAGATATAGAGATGCCGGATATCAACGGTTTGGAATACATTCGTTCACTGAAGGACAAGCCCATCATTGTCTTTGTAACGGCTTACGCCAATTTTGCCGTGGAAGGGTTCCAGGTCGATGCCACGGATTATTTGCTGAAGCCCTTCAGCCTGACCGATTTTATGAGAAGTGCCGAGAAGGTCAAACAACAGTATGAATTGAGAAATGCCGCTTCTGTAAGCAAGGACAGACCTGATGAAGTGGAAGAAGGGGAGGATGAGGAAAGCAGTAAGAAGACACCTTCGGGCTGGGACAGCGAATACGTATTCGTGAGGGCCGATTCCAGGACTGTACGTTTGAGGATTTCTGATATCCAGTATATTGAAAGCAGAAAAGAATATGTGGTGATCTTTTCTGAAAACAGTATTCCTGTTATGACGCTTTTCAGCCTGAAATCCATTGAAGAACGATTGCCGCAAGAAACTTTCATGAGGGTACACCGTTCTTTCATAGTCAATCTTACCAAAATTACGGAAGTCGTGCAGAACCGCATCGTTTTCAGCAAAGATGCAAGTGTTCCCATTGGCGACCAGTATAAGAAGGATTTCCAGAATTTTCTGAACCAGTATTTCCTGAAATAAGGTATGCTGGCAATTTTGCAAAGTACAAGACCCCGCACACTGGTCCTTTCTGTTTCATCAATTCTGACCGGAACGTTTCTGGCCAGGGAACAGGGTTTTTTTTCTTGGCCGCTATTCATTTTTCTGATGCTGACCTCGTGTCTCCTTCAGATCCTGTCCAACCTGGTCAATGAATACGGTGACTGGAAAAAAGGAACGGATAAGGAACAACCGGGTCGCAGGGCGCTCAGTCTGCAAAGCGGTAAAATGACAGAAAGACAAATAATTACGTTCATTTATATAATTGGCGGGCTTTCCCTGATCTCTGGCCTTGCCCTTGTCAGGTTGTCATTTGGCACATTACTGGGATACGGGCCGTTTGTGTTCCTGTTTCTGGGGGCTGTAGCCCTTGCAGCAGCCATTTTTTATTCTGCCGGAAAAATCCCGTACGGATATCACGGGGGAGGAGATCTGTCCGTTTTTCTTTTCTTTGGACCGGCCGGGGTGGCGGGCAGTTTTTACCTCCTGTCAGGATATCTGGACAGGAATGTCTTTTTGATTGCGACTGCAGTGGGATTGCTAATTACTGCCGTGTTGAACGTGAACAATATTCGGGACTATGAAAACGACAAGAGTTTTGGCAAAAACACTTTTGCCGTGCTTTTGTCCCGTTTTTTTAAGACAGAGTCCGATATTCCTGCAAAGATCTATCAGTTGGTACTAATTGTTCTGGCACTGGTCCTGTCCTGTTTCTATGCCGTACTATCCGTCACGGGATCTTTCACTTTTTTTGTCTCCCTCCCTTTCCTGGCTGTTCATCTTGTATGGATTCGGTATAAAAAAGGCGCCGCACTGGACGGTGCCCTTAAAATACTGATAGTTGCCATTCTGGTGTATGCTGTCTCGTTTTTATAGCCGCTTCCGTTTTGGATAGGTGATCCGGGAATGATACATTTCCTGTATCTGAATTTTTAGGGTGTCCCTTATCCTGCGGAGGTTTCGGTAGGAAATATCTGCATTTTGCAACTGGCTGTCTGAAACACGCTGATCTACCATTTTATTGACCATTGAGGAAATGCTTTCGGGTGTGTAATCCTTGAGACTCCTGCAGGCGGCTTCTACCGCATCTGCCATCATGACGATCACCTGTTCGGGCGTGGCAGGCAATTGTCCTTCATAAGTAAAATCTTCAATGTTTGCCGGATCTCCTCCTTCATTACACCAGCTGTTGTAAAAAGCTTCAGTCCTGGTCTTGCCGTGATGCGTTTCAATAAAATCACTTACCAGCGAAGGCAGTCCGTATTTTTTTGCCAGGGTTTTTCCGTCTTCGACATGCTGGATCACGATCCGGGCACTTTCCCGCGGATTGAGCAACGAATGGGGATTGAACGTGGCTGTCTGGTTTTCAGAGAAGTACTGTGGATTGTTGATTTTTCCAATGTCGTGATACAAGGAGCCTACACGGCACAGAAGAGCGTCTGCTCCGATGGTTCTGGCAGCAGTTTCGGCCAGGTTTGCCACCTGTAAGGAATGCTGCATGGTACCGGGCGCTTTTTCGGATAATTCCCTGAGTGCCTTGTTCCCGGTATCAGCCAGTTCTCTGAGTCTGGACAGGGACACAAAGCCGAAGATTTTTTCAAAGAGAAAAACCAGCGGATAGGAAGCGATCAGCAGGATGGACGCCACTCCATAGTTTCTGAAAGCGGCAATGTTCAGTTCAGTCAGTGTACCTTCCGATATCAGATGAAAAGACAGGTCTGTCAATAAATAAGCTATATAGACCAGGAGGGCTGAAAGGAATTGCTGCCAGCCCCTTCCCCAGAAGCGGAAAACGTATACGGCGACGCCTCCCACGATCATATTGATCAGTAACAGGTGGTAACTGTCCGTTATGATGGCCAGGGGGATAAGGAAAAGGCTGTAAAGGGGAAGCGAAAAACGGGTTGGGAAAAAGGAATCCAGAAACAGGACAACAACAGGGAAGGGTAACAGGTACAGGGAAGATGGTTCTATCTTGTACGCAACGGAGGTCCCTGCCACAACAAAAACGAACAGGAACAAAGTAAAAATGAGTTCGGGAATGTTGTGAAGCATCTTTGGACGAATGGCCTCAATGAGAATAAAACACATGAACAGGGTAAGTACTATCATAAGGATCTGCCCCGTGATCAATAACAGGATGTTGCCGGAAAAACCGATCTTTGAATTGTATTCGGCCCTGAGCGAATCCAGGATCTGCTCTGTAGAACCGGTAACCACCTCTCCTTTACTGATGATTCGCTGGCCGGTATGAACGATTCCCTTAGTCAGGGATATGTCCTGCACGCTGCTTGACTGTACGGCGAATGTGGTGCTTTCGTCGTACAAGAGATTTGGGGCCAGGAACATGCTCGGGTCCATTCCCGAGGACTGTAGGGCTTTTTCTTCCTGTGCCGAAAGAGCTTGCAGCATCTCTGTAAGAAAAACCTTTGCCGAGGTGAGGGAGAGAATATCGCTGTGTGCTTTCTTTTCTGCCATCTTTCCCTGAACAACTGAAAGACCGTTCTCCGGGATCAATCCCTCAAAACGGACATCATCCATGATCCCCCGGTTGTAAACGGTTTTATAAAAGGAGAGCAATTTACCCTGCAGTTCATCCGGAAGTCCGGCCTGTCCGGCTTCGGTTCCGAAAGCCCGGAGCTGTTCGGCTTCAATATCGGGTTTTAACAGAAAATAGGGTGTAAAACTTTTGGTAACCCTTTCTCTTTCGATCCGCAATTCTTCTTCGGTCTTCAGAATGGGGAAATCAAAAGAAGCATCCAGGTTTTCATACATCCAAGGGCTTCCTTTCTGATACTGGTATTTAAACTGCCCTTCCCGTGGCAAAGAAATGATCATTATGGCCGCAGCCAGGACAAAAAGTAACGGGATGATAAGTTTTTCCTTTTCTTTTTTAGTCATTGTGTTTTTCTCTTTGGCATATTGTAATAAAAGGACATTGAATACAATTATCGGTAAACTCTGTCTGGATAAAAGGAATGTTAAAATTAAACAATTCTTCCAACAGACGATCCAACCGGAAAAGAAACTCTTCCTTTACGGTTTCCAGAACCTGTGGATCGTCAAGGGCTTTTTTGTCGTAGGAGATATGGCCCGTTCCCTTGTCGTGGAAAAGAGAATTCAGATAGAATAAAAGAGGCAGTGGAAGCTGGGTGGTGCCGGGGTCTTCTCTGTGCAAAAATACATAACAAAGGATCTGGAACGTATCCCCGTTCTTCAGGGATAAACGCGTATCAAAAAGATCTTCTGTCTTTGAGAACGCGTTTTTTTTCACCCCGGTTTTATAGTCAATAATATACATTTGTCCGTTCAGCAAGTCCACCCTGTCAGTGATCCCCGAGATCATTACCTGTTTGTACCTGCCATTGAATCTTTTTTCCACGGCACATATCTTCAGGGGTGCCCGGGATGCGTCAAATTTAACAAAACGTTCTGTGTATTGTGAGGCTACTTCAGAGAAAAGCAGCCATTTTCCTTCATCACGCAGGTTCTTTTCTCCCGTGATCTTTTGCAGGTATTCTTCTGCCACACCAGAGACCAGCTTCCTGAAAGTTTCCCGGGGCCTGATCAGGTCCAGAATCTCGTCCTTTGAAATGGTTTTTCCGGTCAGCGGTTTGTAGAGGCGTTCAAGAACGGCGTGCACAATGTTACCGAAATGCATATGATCTTGACTGTCAGATAGATCGGGAGGTTCTTCCACAGACCGGATGTATTTGTAATAAAACTTCAGCGGGCATCTGACATAGGTTGCAAGAGCCGTGGGGCTCAGAAATCTTTTTTCTCCGGAGTCTGTGAATTCCTGCAATATGTCTTTTACGGAATCTGTTTTGGGTATTTGGACAGGAGCGATCCCGGGCAATTCGGGAACGTACGTGACAGGCGTTTTGACAATCGATGATCCCGGAAGTTCAAATTCAATCTGACGGATAAAACGGCTGATCTCTCCTCTTGCAGGGCCTTCGGTGTTGCTGTTCCAGATAAAAAACACATTATCGGCCCTTTGTAAAAGACGGTAAAAATAATAAGCCTGAACAGCAATGTGATGCTCGGAGGACGGCAGTCCGAATGCTTTCCTTATGTTGTAAGGGATAAATGAATTTTCCCTGTATGCTTTTGGCAGCACATTTTCCTGGGAGGACACGATGATAAGATTTTCGAAATCCAGACAGCGCGTTTCCAGGAAACCCATAATCTGCAAGCCTTCCAGCGGCTCTCCGCTGAAAGGGATACGTGCCTGTGACAGGTGCTGTCTGACAAGCCTTGTAAAGACTGTGACACTTATGTCCACCCCGGACGCACAAACCGAACGGTACAACGTGTTGAGCAACTTTCTGGTCTCCCTTTCGACAGCCGTAAGCATCACATCTGATGCAAGCAGTTCCGGGGACCGGTCAATACGATCCAGGATATACGTCAGACGGGTATACAGGCCTTCTTCGTTTTCAGGTACAGTTCTCAGGTCCTGTGCAAGATCGAGTGCGCGGACGTACGGATGCATCGCTACGGCCCCGAAATCATGTTTGCCTCCCGATTTGTTGTAATAATGCATCAGGGAATCAAATAAGGCAAAAAGAGAAGTCTGACGAAGAGGGAATCCCATCGTAACATTCATGTTCCCTTTGTTTTCATTTTGTTGGCCCAAGCCGTAAAGAAGAGGCAACAGCAGGTTTTCATCGGCCAGAACGACAGCGGTCCTGGTGTCGAACGGAAGTTTGTGATCTCTGAGAATTCCGGGAACGATCTTGGCCTGCATAACGAAGGAAGGTACCGCTAAAATTCTGATCATCCTTTTATCCTGCAATGGAGATGTTGTCTTGTCACAGGTGTTTTCGGGGGGGAATTCCTTCATGTTTTCCCGCAGGAACAAACCTGCTTCCTGAATGGGATTCTCTATGTAGTAAGGATCATAATCCCAGAAGAATCCTGCTTTCTTTTGATCTCTCAGATACCGGAACAGTTTTTTTTCGCATGCGTTCAGGGCATTGAAACCTATAAAGAAAAATTTCTGGTACTGCTCCAGAAAATCCGATTTTGCCCCCTGCCCAATCTCCGACACCATTTTTCTATAGATCATGCCTTCATAGGCATATCCCTTTTGTAAAAGGATCTCGTTGAATTTGCGGTACAGGACAGGAAGTATCTCCCAGACAGAGATGAAACTCCGGTTGAGCTGATGGTCCGGATTGACACGGAAAGAAGACCAGAACGATTGAAGGACCTTTTGTTGTTCGGCAGAGAGAAAACTGAAGTCCTGGGCGATGCGTTTCAGGTCCCTGACATTATGGAACAAATCATTTGCGTCCAGCAGGTATTTGTCTGCCTGGTCAAAATCGTGCAGCAATAAATTCCCCAGTGAATAGAAATCCTGCAATCCTTCTTCTTTTCCCGTCAATTCCTTAAACAGCAGGAAAAGTTCTGCCAGCAGAATGATCGGATCGGTTGCCTTTTGTCCGGCAACTTTTTCAACAAGCTGGCTGATACCTGTTGAGGGAGGCATCCATATTTCCCGTTCAAGGTACTTGGTAAGTTCTTTTTGAAAGAAAAGACCTGCCCTGCGTCCCGGAAAGACCAGGCAACACCGGGAAATGTTTTCCCCGTATTTTTGATAGAGCGTTTTTGCGGCCAGATCCAGGAATGAAGTCCGGCTCATCTCTTTTGTCTGAAATATTCCGCTGTTCCCCGTACGCCCGGAAATGTGCCGGTGTCTCCCAGGTAATAACCGACAGAAGATTTCATTTTGTTGTAGTAGAAAACCAGGTAATGCCCGGCCCGTGGATGTTTGTCAGAAGGGATGTACTGTGATTCCACGGTATTGTCATGTTTGTCGTAAGTATAGGCATACCGCCCGATTTCTGACCAGGTGCCAGAAGCCTCATCCCATTTTTCTTCCTTCTCACCTGTCGCATTCCCTTCTTTATCATAAAGGTACTCATATCTGAACACGGGAGTCCATTGTTGAGAGGGTTGATCCCAGGTGTCAATTTTGCCTCCCAAAAGGGTCCCCTCCTGATCGTAGGCAAAAGAATCCCGGATAAAATTCTCCCAACCCGCCACACCTGTTGCCAGATGTGCCCTGAGAACAAATTTTCCCCGCAGCGTGAAATCCCTCTCAATTTCCCCGTTGTTCCACTTTTCCCTTACAATGTATAAAAGACGTCCCTGATCATCCCGGATGTAATGATCCTTGAATGCGTCCTCCCACAGAGCCGTATCTTCCGTGAAGATCTGGTGGGTTTCTTTTTCCAGCAGGGATGTCTCAGTGGCGTACTGACAAATGATACGTGACTGCGCTTGCCATTTTCCGGACAAGCTGTCCCTTTTTTCATTCAGCGCTCCGGTGCGCAACCCGTAAATATCATACGAATAGGATATCCTGTAATTTCTTTGCCAGGTGCCGGTCGCTTCATCCCATAAATCACCTGTTTCAGTAAATTTGTTTCCCCGTTCGTCGTAGGTGAACTGGTAACGTCCCAGGGCCTGACCGGATTCAGCATAGGTTATGATGGTACGTGGTTCCCACCAGGAATCTTCCATACACCCGACCAGCACCAAAGCCAGTAAAATGAGATGCACTTTTTTCATAACAGTATGTATTTTAACCTGTCCGTATTGTGGAGATGGGCGGACTCGAACCGCCGTCCAAACAGCGCATCCAAAAGATTTCTACACGTTTAGCCTGCAATTTTTTTTCGTGACCATACTGCCTGCCGGCGGGCCATATGGTCCTTATCTCCTAAAATCTTGTTACAAAGCCGGAGATTCTTTGCAACCAGCCTTCTGTGGTCGATACCCCGTATGCAGGAATCCGGAAGGCGGAAATTTCTGCGGGATACTCGTCGCTCCGGGCCTGGCCCGGAGGGATTAAGTGATCAGCCTATGGCCGATCAGGCAGCGAGTGCGTAGTTGTTATTGCCAGTTATGGCTTGAGTCCTGAGATTTAGGAGCCGGGACACGAAGCTCCACGTGCTTGCTTTCCAATGTCGTCTGCTGTCAAAACCAAAACATCCCCATTGTAGCATCAAAGATATGAAAAAATCAATGAATCAGGATACGCAACAAATTTGACAACCCTTTTGCGGCGGCTGCCATACCCAGAAACATGATCGCGGCACCGGAAAACCGGTTGATATTCCAGAGTTGCCTGAGTCTGAATTTTTTTCTGAAAAGATTGACAAAAGTGCTCAGCAGGAACCACCATAAAGTGGACCCGAGGAAAACACCAAGCAAAATGGCAGAAATGATAACGAACCGGAAGTTCTGTCTACACTTGTTCCCAGGAAGGCAAATACCCCGATAATAAGGAAAAGACATCCGGGATTTGTGATGGACATGAGAAATCCCGTAAGGTAATCTTCCCAGAATTTTTTGGATTCTCTGTTTTGTCTCAGTTGCTTGACAGGATTGGAAGAAAAAATGGCAAGGCCTATGATCATCAGGCCCATCCCGCTTACCAGGAAGATGAGATTTTTATTGTTTTCAATAAAAGTTCTTATGAACGAGAGACTTAATATTGCCAGTGAGGCATAGATCACATCTGAAGTGGCAGCCCCCATGCCGGCAACCAGACCCGATCTGGGTCCCTTGCTTAAAGTTCTTTGAATACAGAACAGACCTCCCGGTCCGAGCGGTACGGATACTGAAAAACCGGCGATCACGCCCATAAGTAAATTCAGGGGAAAGTCATTCATGGCCGGCAAAGTTATAAAAAAACATATATTTGATAATAATTTGTAGATTTGTCTTATGAATTCCGTACGTAAGAACCTTGTGTTGTCCGTATTATCGGGCGTTCTTCTTAGTATCCCCTTTCTTGTTCCACATACCGGACTGATCCTGCTTTTCGCCTTTGTTCCGCTTCTTTGGATGGAACAGGCCTTCACCGTGAACAGCAAAAGGGGTTGCTGGATCTATTACGCCCTGACATTTGTCATTTGGAACGGATTGACCGTGTTCTGGGTATGTTACAGCACGCTTTGGGGAGGGATGCTTGCCGTATTGGGCAATGCCTTTCAAATGTTTGTTGTTTTTACCGTCTTCCGCAGGGTCAAAAAATGGTTTTTGAAAAAAGGGAAAAACACTGTTTTGGCCTATGTGTTTCTGGCTGTGCTTTGGGTTGCCTGGGAGTTCTTCTATTTTGATGCAGAAATATCATTCCCGTGGCTTGTCCTGGGTAACGGATTTGCAACCAACCTGAGTCTGATCCAGTGGTACGAAGTTACCGGAGTTCTTGGAGGAAGCCTGTGGATCTGGACCGTCAACCTGACGCTTTTTTTCATTTTCAGGAACATACAAGTAAAACGAAGCATAGTATTGCTGGCAGTTGTTGTTACTGCCCCCGTAATAATCTCAATCATAAGATACTATACTTACAGGGAGCCGGAACAGCCCGTTGAGATCGCAGTCGTTCAGCCAAACATTGATCCCTGGAAGGAAAAATACAGTACAATGCCCCAGGCGGAACAGGATAAAAAGATCCTGACACTTGCACGGGAAAAGATCAGTGCTTCCACCCGTTATGTAATTGCTCCCGAGACAAGTGTTCACGAAATCGTTCTGGGTAATTACTTTTCTTCTCCTTCTGTTGTGCTTTATAAACAACTGGTGGAAGAATATCCCGGGGCTGCTTTTATTTTTGGAGCCAATACGATTGGGTTTTATCCGGCTTCTGCGCAAAAACCCACTGCTTCAGCACGTCGTTATCAGGACAGGTGGTACGAAGTGTACAATTCAGCTGTACAGCTCGATTCTTCAGATCGGGTACAAATATATCACAAATCAAAGCTTGTGGTGGGAAGCGAAAAAATGCCCTACATTGACCTGTTCCCGTTCATTGAAAAATTATCGCTGAACCTGGGTGGGACTACCGGCACTCTTGGCACGCAGACAGAACGAACGGTTTTTTCAAGGACTGACGGAAGGGAGGCGACCGGTGTAGCCATCTGCTATGAATCTATTTACGGAGCATTTTTCACGGGTTATGTCAAGAACGGGGCGACGTTCATGACAGTGATCACCAACGACGGCTGGTGGCGAAACACTCCGGGATACAGGCAGCATGTAAGCTATGCCTCGTTACGGGCCATAGAGACCAGGAGAAGTATTGCCCACAGTGCGAATACCGGTATTTCAGCCCTGATAAATCAAAAAGGAGTACGTCTGGTAGAAACCCGATGGTGGGAGCCGGCTGTTATCAGCGGGACGTTGAACCTGAACGAAAAGCTGACCTTCTATGTCAGATACGGTGATTATCTTGGATGGATGTCCGTATTGGGTATGGTGGTGCTGGGCCTTTACTCTTTGACCTGCGCATT
>Ga0172381_10004715_pt1 | contig 14015 bp, 11 predicted proteins | sample Leawel6488metaG_FD_119754 | JGI IMG/M metagenome (GOLD analysis project Ga0172381, IMG submission 119754) | Leachate microbial communities from a municipal landfill in Southern Ontario, Canada - Leachate well 64-88 metaG | ecosystem: Engineered > Solid waste > Landfill > Unclassified | place... | reverse complement strand
TATCACAAATTTAGTGAATCTGACGAATCTGACACGGCTTAAAGCTAAATAAGTCGTGTCTACTATTTTTCATTTTTAGTTTGTAAATTAGACAAATTAGACATAAAACACGTGTATTATTTTGTCTCAAACAAGACACTATCGTGTCCGATTTACGACTAAAATGCGACAAATGCGACAGTCCTTCACGTTGCATGAAAACTGCCTAATTACTTGACAAAAGAGAATATAATGTATATAATAAAAAATGTACATTGTCAATTAGTTTGTGTTGATCAAGAAAACACCAGACGAAAGGATAGAGCCATGAAAAGCGTTCTGAATGTTTTTGTCGCGATTTCGATGCTCTTTGCGAGCTTCGACGTCCGCGCCGAGAAGATTGGTCAAGTCCATGGATTAGACATCAATCTACTCGGAATGCCGTCACGTATTCGTCTCGAGAATGAAACCGAAGTCGAACTGAAGAATGGAGAGTTCCTGACAGTGCGTTCGCCCTGCGAAGTATCTCATTTCGTGGGCGGCGGATTTGGATGGCACGTGGATCATTATGTTCCTCCGACCGTCCTCAAAATCATGCCGAGGACTTTCGACTGCGTGTTAACGCAGGCGAGTCTTCCAGCCCCGTCCCGCAGATGCAAACGGAAGGAATCGGACAAGTCAATTGTCCTGATTCAACCGCAGTATCCGCACGGCGGAAGGAGGCAGGTGTATCTGCCGACAGGAGTTCTGAATCTCGGTAGCCGTCTCACGCAAGCGGGAGCGGAAGTAGATTTCATCGATCTCAACCGCACAGAATTTCGGGACAGCCTCGAAGTTATGAAGCACAGCGACGTTATCGGCATCACGGTTCTCGGACCGCCGTACATTCCGGAGGTTATTGAAACCATTTGGAGGATTCGGCAGGCTGGGCTCACTCAGCCGGTAATGGTTGGCGGACAAGGAGTGTCTCTTCTCAAGGACCAAAGCAATTTTGGTAAATGGTTCGACGGCCTCGGAGTAGTTCAAATTAGGACTGCTCAGGATATCGCCGGCTGTTGCGGAATTGCTCCGGAGAAGATTCCGAGCGAGTACGAAGCTTCGATAGTGCCCATGCTTGAGAAGATGCCAGCGGAAGAGCTTCGCGCCTACCTCACCAAGGAGTTCCCACTTTTTCTAAGCCAGGGTTGCGCATTCAACTGCGCATTCTGTGCCGCAGACAAAGCGAAGAAAGAGAGGTATCGCACCAGCGAATCTCTTGTTGAGGAAGTGCGCTGGATATGCAAATATCTGGCGTCCATCGAGCACAAGTATCTGCAGGCATACCTTAGCAATCTCGACGGCCTTCAAACGCCGAAGGATTTTGAGGAAAAGCTGACCCTCGTAAAGGAGATTTGTGAAGAGCATGGAATCGTTCCACACCTGCGGTGTCTCGCGACTTCGCGATGCACATTCAAAGCGTGCCAGAAAGATTCCGGACTTCCGAAGCGCCTTAACGAGTGTGGCCTCGAGGTTGTTGGATTCGGAGCCGACGGCGCCGACGAAGAAGTGTGGGTAAGGCAAAACAAAACCCACAATTCAATGTCAGAGCTTCAGGCCGCTGCAAATGCGATGGAGAATGCGGGAATCACAGTGGAGTTTCTGATGGTGTTCGGATTTCAAGACGACAACATCAAGACGCTCTGGCGCGATTTCAAGTTTTCTTTGCGGGAAGCGTGGAGGGGTCGGGTCATTAGGCCTTACCTTGCCAAATCGCAAACGCCGGCCGGACGCTGGCAGATTGATGATCCGCTTGTCAAAGCGATGGTTACGGACCCGACTCTGCTCTCACGGCTTGATTATGCGATGATCGGCTCTGTGCAAACGCACCCGAAATTCTTTCACCGGATGACGGCGAATGGAGCCTATCTGGCTCTTATCGGGCTGCTTGCCCCGTTTGGCAAGTGCCCGACCCGGCCGTTGGTTCCTGTGCCGAAGGGTTTTGGACGTTCAATTGCATACCTGATCAATCGGTTCATGCCGTTTGACAAATAGGGTTTGCTTCCTGATCAAGCAAGCGACATTCATGCCCCTGCATTCACACGAGTGCAGGGGCTCTTTTTTTACAAAATCAGAATTGTAACGCCTTTCAATATAGCAAGCTATTAACACATGTGCTCTGGACTCCTTGGCGCCGTTGCGTCATTCCTTGTATATAGAAAGGTCGAATATGGGATATTAACAATTAAAACAAAAATCATGCAACAAATAACAACAACGCAAAATAGTAGACAATCCCCCGTCATAATCGCTCCTACGCTTAAATATTGCCTCTATGCGAGAAAATCTACAGAAGCTGAGGATAAACAAGCTCTATCCATAGAATCGCAAGTAAAGGAAATGCTAACGCTAGCGCAAAGGGATAATTTGAACATTATCGACATCAAGCGCGAAGCTCACTCTTCTAAGGAGGTCGGACAAAGAATCATTTTCAATCAGATGATTAATGAAATACGGGAAGGAAAATACAATGCGATCTTAACATGGGCTCCGGACAGATTAAGTCGAAATGCTGGAGATTTGGGATCAGTGGTAGATCTAATGGATCAAAAACTACTAATCGAAATCAGGACTCATGGACAGAGGTTCACTAATAATCCAAATGAGAAATTCTTGCTTATGATATTGGGAAGCCAAGCAAAGTTAGAAAACGACAATAAGGCGGTAAACGTAAAACGAGGGCTTAAAACCCGATGTGAGATGGGCTATCGCCCCGGAGTAGCTCCAACTGGCTATCTAAACGAAAAACATGTCGATAAAAAGTGCCAGTGCAGGATAGATCCAAAACGTGCTCCTTATATAAAGCAAATGTTTGAGAAAGTAGCCAATGAGCAGTGGTCAGGCCGAAAAGTATATATGTGGTTACGAGATACAGGGTTCAAAACTAAAACCGGGAAACTCCTGGTGCTAGGTAATGTTTATCTTATTCTAAGAAATCCATTTTATTATGGCGAGTTTGAATATCCAGTCGGTAGTGGTAATTGGTATAACGGTAAACATACTCCGATAATCACCAAAGAATTATTTGATAAAGTTCAAACATCCTTGAACGAGAGGTATGTCCCAAAAACAGAATCAAAGGAATTCGCATTCACTAAATTAATAAAATGCGGATATTGCGGATCGGGAATATCAGCCGACGAAAAATTCAAAAAGCTTAAAGATGGCGGAGTAAATCGCCACGTCTACTACTTCTGCACAAAGGCAAGGAATATAGACTGCAAAAATCCCGCCATCAACGAACCAAGCCTGATAGATGAACTTATAAATCTAATGGACAAAATAGATTTAGACGAACTTGGAGTAAAATCACGAATCGAACAAGAGATTGCCCGATTTAACAAGTTCAGAATTGGCGTATTGGGCCACAAAAAAGAAACACATGACTCGGATATAGATGTGAGAAATTATACAAAATATCTTCTACGAGAAGGAACACTGATTGAGAAGCGAGAACTTCTCTACTTTCTGAAAAGTAAATTGGTTCTTAAAGACAAAAGGATTGTATTAGAGTAGATATTATGATGATTTATTCCTAATGGTTTCTATTATCGCATCATTAACTTTAGTTGTAGTCCCATTGTTTAATATCAGAGTATGCATATTTCTACCCCACTCATCTTTTGACATATTAGTATTTATGATTTCAGCATTTTCATATTTTCTGCCGACCACATCTTTTTTATAATCTATAATATATTTTATTTCTTTATATAGACTTACTTGTAATCCTTCTCCTCCACCACTGCTAAAAATGCTGTTTCTAGCAAACAATTTTTCTGCTTCCTCATCTGTTATCAACGAAAATATTCTGATAAAATAATTCTTTAGATAACTAATATTATTGCTATTCATTTTAATCTCTTTTTCAAAGTCATTGATTAATCTAAAAAAAGCACCTATACCCGTTGTTTTAAACAATATTGGTTGATTAAATATTGAATATTCACCATTTTCTTTTTTACTTGGATAGTAATTTTTGAACCTTATCTTAATGACACTAAAATAAGTCATAATTATGTTATATAGTACACTTGGTTCTGCTTTTTTATTTCTATAATCATCATATAGGGTTGAGAAAGCTTTTTTGTTTTCGAACAGGCTATTTATTTTTTCAACTAAAAACGCCTGAGATATCACCCCCGAACCGGTTCCTAACATTTTGATTAATCCAAAAAATGGGCTAATTTCTTCATAATTTAAATGTTTGACGATAGAATGTGACAGCGTATATTCATTATATTCGCTTTCTGATGATCCGAATAAATCGTAATAAAGGGATTTACTCACTGGTTTTTGTTCGAAATTAACAACAGCAAATATTTTCGATTGCTCCCAAATATCATAACCAACCAAAACAGTAATTGGTAGTTCTATATCAACATTATCTATTGATATCTTTGTGTCCTCATAAAATTTTCTAATTCCTAAAAATCTATGCTGCCCATCGATAATAAAAGCTTTATATAAATTAGTGTCAAATTCTAAACACTCTTCTTTTTTATCCCATTTTATTTCTTTTTCTGTATCTATATTAATCTCATTTAAAGATATTATTATAGCAGTTGGAAATAGTACGATACTGTCCTTATTTTTTTTAAGCGAATTGTCTTCATTCAGCAGTGTTTTTTTTATAAAATCAGATATTCTTTTAATTTTATTATCATCGCTAGGTCTTTGAAAAAAATTATTACTAGATCCATTGGTTTCAATTTCTCGATATGTTATTTTAGCTATTTTATCTAAATCAGAAAATCTAATCTTGCCTACAAAAGCAGATTTAATATGATCATTATTAAGTTCGAATAGTTTTAACTTCATATTTAGAATTTTATTTCCTCTTCGTTTATTATCTCATTAAAATCATTTCCATTAATATTTTTTTCTTGAGCCATATCACACTTTTCCTCTTTCTTTTTAATATAATCGTAAATTTCAGCTCTCAACTCTTCTTTAAGATCTCTTATTTGTTTATTATTTTCTTCTCGAACTACTTTTCTAAACGATATTAGTTCTTCTTGTGCGGTTATTATACTTCCTTTTGCTCTTTGTTCATCTTCCTTATTTAACCATTCGCTTTTTTCCTTGATCATATCACATAAGTCTGCCTTTTTTCTGTCTAATTCTAAAGATAACTCCTCTTTTTTCTTAATTAATTTTTTATCTTCCCAATAACCAAAAAATATCAAAATGGAAGCAAGTATAAATCCAATACCTGCAACCCACCACTTTAAATCATTTATAGCTTTATCGTAAGCGTTTTCTTTTTCACCTGCTACGTCTTTTTTATTTTCAGTAGATATAATTAGATTCTCTATAACCTGATCTTCGATGATTTTAGAATTAACTTTTTGGGTCAATGATTCCTGCTCTAAAATAATTTTGTTTATAGTCTCTAAATCAGTACCATAAAAAGCACTTACGAAATATGGCACAAAAATTGTGCCAAGTAATATCATTATAACCAATGGTGTGTATCTAATTTTTATAGTAATCTTATCCACAAAATTAATTTTAGTTCACATAATTATTATTGATCTATTCTATACTTACCACTGAAATAGTCAAACAAAAACCGCCTTCCGGCGATTAAAGTTACAATGATCTTTATGCAAGGATGCGGGTAGTAATCATGCGTTTTTAGCCATGCGTCTCAGTAGTCTGACTTGTAATGTGACTGCTGGGGCGGTTGGATTCGAACGCGTCTCAGTCGCCTTAGCGTCATAGCTTTATTTATTTTGTCTATGTTGTTTTTTTATATCAAGATAAGTGGAATCATTTCCCGAACCTGATTCGGCTTTAGCATTTTTCTTCATGAGCTCGGCTGGATATTTTTTCCTTACAAAATCTAACTTATCCTTAATTATTTTCTCCGTATCAAGATTTAAAAGCACCGCCATATCAAAAGCATAAATAAATACATCGGCCAGCTCTTTTTTTATTTCCTCCATCATATGAGGATTTTGTTTTGCTTCTTCAATAGTAACACTTGACCACTGAAAAATTTCAAGAAGCTCAGCACCCTCTATGCAAATTGATTTTGCGAGGTCTGATGGGCGAAGTTTATCCCACCCGCGTTCTTCTAGATATTGATGAATTTCATTTTCAATATTTTTCATAATAATATGATTAAATTTATATAATTATAGCACGATGAAATTTTTTTGAAAGATATAATAAAAAAACCTCCCTGCATCGCAAAGAGGCTTTATGACTATATCCGCATCTGCGAAATACAATCATCTAATTGTTTTATAAAATATTCAACCCTGTCATCGGGCTGAAGCACTAACTGAGCTATGGATCGCAAATCTTCAATGTGCATTTCGGTTTCGTGCGACAGTATTTGTTTGGCTTCATTCTCGCCAATCCCATCTCTCTTCAGCATTCTCGAGATTTGAGTTTCCAAATCGCAATCGCAATACACCAAGAAAGTTTGCGGAAACATTCGTAGAATGTGACCGTAAATATCTTTGTGACGTAGACCGTCAATGATGAGCGAGCTATCCCAACTAATGGAAGAATGGTTTATCATCCACTCAACAAAACCTTCAAAACCGAACTGGTTTATAACCTCCTGGCCAAGCCGTTGAAGGTCTGTTCTTGCAACCGGCAACCCATTACTCGTCGAGTAATCCCTAAGGATTCTTCCGAATGAAATAATCGGAAAACCGATGTGCGAGGATATCGACTTTGCTAAAGTCGACTTTCCGCTGGATATCTTTCCGGCAACACATATTCTGAGACTCACCCAACACCTCCAAATTCTACGCCAGGAATAGAATTTTTGAGAACTACCCATCCTCTGCGGTCTTTCTTCGGAAACGGAAATGGTTTTTCAAAACGCTTGAAACTTCCTACATGAAGAAGAGTTGCGTATTTACAATCAGCCCGTTTCTTCCAGTATAGCGGATCTGCATCGGCACAGAGACCTTTACTGTAGTTTGTTTCGAGATTACCAAGAAGCTCAACGCTGAGACTCCTGAATGTCTCTACTTTCGCTACAATAAACGCACCGCACACGAGTCCCCCGCTTTCTTTCATTAAGACGACATCTCCTTCTTCAATCGCCTCAAACGGCGCGCATCGCACTCTACTGAAACGACCTTCGATGGTTTTTTGACCATCTAAAATCAAATCAAGAAAAGGCGGTGTGAATATGGCGAGATGCTGAATTGGTTTTTTGTCTAACATGGATTTATTCCTCTTGAACGTGTTGACGCAATTTCTGCAAAACAATCTCAATATCCTGCAGGGCAGAATCTGGCACAACGCCAGCAGAAAAAGATTGCTTCACATTAGAAAAAATATCAGCAACAGAAAGATTGTTTTGGATGCCCTCAACAATCTTTTCAATTGCCTTACACCCTTTAATCTTAAATCCTCGTTGCGTAGAAGTCCAGAGATCAATTTTCGCACGAAGTGGATCTCTGCGACTCACTGAAGGAAACCCAGAATCCTTGTCCCTAACATCTGAGATTTCAGGAGTAATATAGGTGTCTGGATTTTCATCCTTTACGCGGATCTTTATCTTAACTTTCCCAACGAGAAATTCAATCCATTCTTCCTTCTCGATTTGTTGTACTATATTTTCAGGCAGTCTGTTGCCCTCTGATATAAAGACAGCAAGGTCTCCTCTCCTCCAATTTTTCGCGTCAATCCCTTTCTGTTTCAAGGTTTCCTGCTCAAAATGTGGAGTTAGGCAATGAGCCACGTGCGAATCCATCGCAAAAAGACTTAGCCCATAGGACATCGCAGCTTCAAAAGATTGTTTCCGTTCTTGCAGAGACGCTGGTCTCGTCAGGATCGGGAACAAAACAAATGAAACCGTGGAATGCCTTCCGAAGGTTAGCTGAACACAGCGACGCAAAAACAAATCGTAATATTCCACATACCAAGGAGGGTCAAAGAATGCCATGTCGGCAATTCCTATCAATTCCTGTGGCAATGGATATTCTGCGTTGTAGTGTATCAAACTGACTCGGCTCGAATCCACGTTGCCGCTTATTGCATCGAGCGTTGCCTTGCTTTTGTCCAGGATATAAACACGGGATTCTGGAACGAGAACCGAAATAAATGCTCCAAACAACGGAGAGCCCAAAAAGGCAATCGTTTCAGGAACAGGCAAAGGATTGCGGTGAAGCAATATCTCTGCCATTTTTTCACGGCCCGAGTGGCTAAACCACCATTCGTAATCAAGGCAATGAGGCAAATGAATTTTTCCCATAATAGCGGAGAGCAATTCATATGCCCTATCCAAATTTTCCTGCCAGTCGGCATGAAGTTTGCGCCACCTATTTGGAACGGAGACATCGAGCACATACTCGTCGTCTTCTTTCCTAATGAAATGGCTGTTTACCATCTCGTTCAGCAACAAAGAAAGTTGATCTGGAAAGAGCGAGTGGCAATTTTCCAACAACTGCCTGAAGTTCTGCGGTTCCCTTTCGAGTGCTCGTATAACCGCATAGTGAGCAAGAGTTTTCGTTTGATGATTCATGACTAACTCCTTATCTTCACTTCTGTGATTGGGATTGATAGTTGGGACGAAGTAAAACGTTTTTGCATCTCTAACATCCATGCGTCTAACACATGAAATTGGTTCTCTTCGGCTTGTTTGTTATAGCGCTCGGCGTTTGCTCCGAATTGGAAGACGCGCAAGGGCACAATCCGCAATGGGAGGTTTGGATGAATTTTATTTTGTATTCCATCCAAAAGCCGAGATATTTTTTCTTGGGCGTTGCTGATATTCATCGCCGTCAGGGTGATGTAGCCGTACTGGTCGAAACCAGTTTTTACAAGTCGATTCAAAATATCAATCTGGCGATCAAACAAACTTTCGTCAGCTCGAGTATTGAATGCAAAAGATTCTGCATCAAAACCCTTAATACATCCCACCCGCGCAAAACCAGGTACGTTCACTAAAAACGAAAGCTGTCTTTCGCTTAGATGTTTCCAGAGAAAATCTGTGCTTAAATTGTCATCAACCCAAACGAAATGACTTTTTTCCATGCCCAATTCAGATCTGGCTTCAAGAAACCAGAGGGCGTATTCAGGAACAATGTCCGGCTGTCCACCACTCAAATCGATAATGCTTGAGTTGACATTTTCCCTAGTCATCATTTCCAAAAGATTTTTTGGAGAAACGAATTCGGAACGAACCGAGTCTGCTGAAAGCATGCTGTAATCAACAAAGCAATACCAACAACGAAAATTGCAAGCCGCAAGTTGAAATACCTGTGCGAGCATAACATTCGATGCTGGCGCGTTGAAGTATTTACATGCGGGTGCCATCGGCAACGGATCTTTAATCCATTTCGGATCATTACCCATTCTGAAATGATGAACTCTTCCAAATCCGCCACAATTTAATGGCGACGACAAGTCTGATTCTTGAAGGGAACCAGTAAGTTTTGCCATACGAATGGTCTTCGATTTGAAATCGATTGACTTCACTCTCAATTGCTCTGACATTCTTTCATAATTCCGGGTTTTAGGGTCGTTAGCTTCGCTCATATATTGCACTCCTTATTGGTTTTTTCAAGGTTCACACGATACGATATTATGCCATAGGATACATTAAATTGCAAATCGCTTCATACTAAGCCAAAAAATTAACTTAAATAAAAAACCATTTTTGAATGGCTTAATATAATCTCAGACTCTATACAAAAGTTGAACGCGTCTCAGTCGCCCTAGGGCGGTTCGAATCCTATTCTCGTGCGTTGACTGAACAAAAATTTCGTGCTGGAAATAGTCATGCGTGTCAGTCACCCGACTTAGCATGTGATGGCTGCGAGACTAGGATTCGGACCTAGATAACAGCCTTCAAAGGGCCGTGTCCTACCATTAGACGATCTCGCAATATGTTAATATAATATCACTTTTTGGCGGGTTTATCAATATTTGGGTTGTCGCACAATAGAATCGTAGAAAAAATGGTTATTTTATAATTGTTTGGCCGCCGGACTGTAGGTAGAAGGGTTTTTCGGAGAAGTCTAGGTGCTTGGTTTGTTTGTCTATTTTTACAACAACGCCTTTGCTGTTTCGCGTGTCTTCGCTAAAATATTGGTCAAAGATAAAGTTGCCTAGGGAATAATAGATTCGTTTGCCGTTGTATTCTTCCATGGGTTCAATTACGTGCGGATGCGAGCCAATTACTAGGTCTGCTCCTGCGTCGACAAATTGATGGGCTAGGGATTTTTGGTCTTCGGTGGCGTTGAGGTTGTACTCAACTCCCCAGTGGGCAAAAATAATGACGATGTCAGCTTCTGGTTTTATTTTTTTTATTTCGTCTGTGATAATTTTGGATGTGTCGCCAGCAAACTCGTTGTAACTTATAAAAGCTATTTTTACTCCGCCAATGGTTTTGACTACGCTTCTTTTTCCGTTAGGAACTCCAAAATAATCCACGTTTGCTTTGTTTAAATATTCTTGAGTTGATTTTAGTCCGGCTGAGCCAAAATTTAAAATATGATTGTTGCCCAGGTCAACCAATTTTATGTTTTGCTTGAATAAAGTTTCGGCAACGCTTGGATCAAAAGTAAAAAAATAATTATTTGTGCTGCCAGGAACCGTGCCAGAACTTACAGATTTGTTCGCGGTTATAGGGCCTTCTAGGTTTGAAACAACCAGGTCGTTTTCAGCCAGTGTTGGAGATATTTTTTTAAAGATAAAATTGTTCCCGCCGTTTTTGTTTGCGTAATATCTTATGCCCCGATCAAACATTAAGTCTCCTGTAAATAATATTTGAACATAATCTTTTTTTGTGTAATATCCAAAAACGTAACTTGTGACAGAGTTTTCGTCTTGGCCAGAAATATCAAAAGAATTTTGATTGGCTGTTAAAGAAAAACTATACTGGCTGTCGTTTAAAAATCCAGCCAAAGTCGCCAGGCATTGCTTGCAGTCATTTGTAACTTGATTAAAACTATTTTGGCTTAGATTATTTAAGGCGTCTATGCTCTTTTTGTCGTTTGCTTTTGATTGGTCTGGCGTTGCATTGTGCGTAAAGTCGCTGCTGACTATTAGCATGGAATTTTGGCCAGAAACATTTTTTAGTGATTCTCCAAAAGACAGAAAGCTACTGTCTGACAAATTACTTTTCAATACCAATGTCACTATTTTTGCATTTGGAAAAAACTTTTTAATAAAAGGTATTTCTACATAAATGCCGTGTTCCAGCCCCATTGCAGAATCGTTTATTTCTATATTATTGGTTTTTAAGAGCGCGTTTGTTGCACTGTTGTCCACATCTAAATCGCCAAATGGTGTTGTCCAGTCTAAGTAGCTCGTATAAGCAATTGAGTCTTGCTTAAAATTATTATTGTAATGATCTGGCGAAAGCAAAAACACAGTAGTGACTTTGTCGCTTGAAACCGTGTTGTAAAACTCAGCGATTGGCTGCTTTGCTAAAAAATGATGCGAAACTATACCGGCAACCGCATTTGCGTTTTTTGTTGGGTTTTGCAGTTTAGAGAATATTTCACTATATGCTTCCTGGCTGTTAAACGTGCTCGCCAAAAAATATTGCTTAGCTCCTTTGCTGATTTTATGATTCTTGTACACAAAAACACCGGCCGCTGTTATTAATATAACAACGGCCAGCGCTACAAAAATTGAAATTATTTTATTAAATCTTTGTTCCATGATTGCATAGATGGCAGTTTTGTTTTGTTTGAATAGCTCCAGTCTTGCCAGTCTTGGTCGGTTAATCGTTTGCCAATTGGACTGCTGAACTCATAATATGAGTAAACAAGTCCTTTAGTCAAGCGAGTGCCATTTGTATCCTTTACTGCAACATAAATATAATTTGGAATGCCATCGGCTTCGTAAAGTATTTTTCTTAGCTTGCCGTCAGTGTGAACATCGGCAATTATTGCAGATCGCGCATTTTTTTCCAGCTGAATCTGCGAATCCAAGGCTCCCAAAATATTATCAAGCGGCCCAGCGCTTAATCTTAATTTTTCAAAATCATCATCTGATATTGTTTTATTTTCCAATTCTGCAACAGCAATTGTTCTGTAAAATTGCAGGGTTTCTTTAAACTTATCGTTTCTGGATTTTATGTTGGACGACAGTAATCCATATTGATCTAGCCCATCATCGGTTAGATTCACCAAAGTTATTAATCTGTCCAAAAAGTCTACATTTGGCTCAACGTAGCCTTTTGCGATTGGGTTTGCGGGCTGTTCGTCTGGCCCGCCAGCGCCCTTTTCGGCATAACTTTGCTTGGCGTAAAGTAAAGTATCATGTTTTAACTCTGTCCACGAGCCCAAAAATGTCTGCAAAGTTTTTTTATTCCAATTTTCTGATTTAACAAACATTGGAAAGCCGGTTTTATTTATGCTGTCTGTAAACAAAGATTTTATTGTGTATAACCACGACCAATATATATTTTGTGTCCACTGTTGCTGGGTGATTTTGCTAAAGTAGTCTTTCAACAAAGTCATATTTTTGGCAATAACCTTGTCGGAGTCTGGAGCGTTGTCTTTAATCCAAGTGTTTAAAAGGCCGGACGATACGTTGCTTCCCATTAAAGTTGAAACCATTAGAGCGGTTGGAGTGCTTGGCAAGCTCTGTCCTGTTTCTTTGTCTGGGAGTTCGTCTCCTTGAGTCAATGTTGAAAATATAAAAGCATCGGGTGTGAATCTTTGGCCCATAAATCTAAATCCCTTTGTTGATTTTTGCAAGTCATCTTTTGTTGTACTAGTTACGCTTTCATCAACTATTAAAGACGACATTATCTGCGGATTTTTGTATGTAATTAATTCGTTTTGTAATTTGCTTATCTCAGAGTCATTTTCGTTGCCAGAAGAAAACTTAGTTGTTTTAATTGCCTGATTATACTCGTAAACTCCCAGGTCGTCTGCCTTTCCAACAAAAAATGCTGTTGGCTGATAAATTGACTCCCACTGTTTTTGCTGTTCGGTTGTTAAAAGCAAATTTATGTTTGCAGCGTCTCTGGTTAATTCTGTGCTTTTGAGCAAAAAGTTCATTCTGCCATAAAACATCATGGCTCTAAAATAGTCGCGAAGAATTGCATTTTTTGTATAATGGCTTCGCGGCCCAAATTGAGTATAGTCTTCCTTCATTCCTGGCTGGTACTTGCCCATTAACGGCGACGAAACTGCTTGATTTGCGTCAAGGATCAAATTAATTTCCTGGTTTGCAATGGTTTTAGCATTGTCTGAGACATTATTTGAAGATGCAAAGGAACTGGCTTTTGCTAAAATGGCCTGCTTTGAGTCGGCTTGCGTGTCATTTATGTAGTTTTGCTGTTTAAATTTATTGTAGTCAACAGATGCGCTGTCTAAAATTGCCGAAGTTACCAAAAAATATGCCGACAGCCGTTCGTAACTGTCTTTTTGCTGTTGATCAGTTGTTTTTGCATAAGCGCTGGATGATGACTTTAGCAAAGATTGGCTCAAGCTGTTTAAAGTCGGATAAAAGCTCGTTTCTTCTATATAAGAAATTTCGTTATCAATTAATTTATGATATGTGTGAGCTAAAAAATCAGTGGAAATAAAAACCGAGTTTTCTGGTTGTCTTTCCCAGGGATAATAAGATCCGTCGATTTTGTCGTATAAATAAGTCCAGTCATCGTTTCGGTTTGCATATTCACCATCTGCATTTTCGTTATAAAATTTATCGCTATTTTTGGTAATGAAAAAGTTGTCAGCTACCAGTGATTTTTTTGCCGAGTCAGAAAAAACACCACTGGATTTTTGGAAATTACTGAGGTTAGATATGTCGCTTAGAGATAATTTGTATTCGGGCACAGCAGGAGTGTATTTTGTTGATTCAAGCTTGTAGGCAGCAAAGCTTGGCTCAGTAAAGTTTTTTACAATCGCCGAGGTGTTTGAGTTTTTAACTTGTGTTGGCAATAAATTTGTTATAAAGTATCCGACTCCGCCAAGGAGGCCCAAAATAACCAAACTCACAAAAAAACCTAAAATAGGATTATTACTACTTTCATTCATAAAATTTTATAATTAATATTT
>Ga0172381_10004714_pt1 | contig 14018 bp, 12 predicted proteins | sample Leawel6488metaG_FD_119754 | JGI IMG/M metagenome (GOLD analysis project Ga0172381, IMG submission 119754) | Leachate microbial communities from a municipal landfill in Southern Ontario, Canada - Leachate well 64-88 metaG | ecosystem: Engineered > Solid waste > Landfill > Unclassified | place... | reverse complement strand
GGACGAATACTTCGATCTTCTGCCCGGGGAGAGGCGCAAAATAGAGATTATGATGGATTGTGAAAGCTGTTTCGCTATGGATATCAAGGCGCGGTGCCTGAACAATCTGCTGTAAGGAAGGTATAAATTGGCGAATCAAAATACCGGTTGTTACTGCCGGAAAGATGGGAACAGCCTTATATTCGGCAGCGACGCTGTCGAAGTCCGGGTAGACAGAAAGAGCGGGCGCCTGATCGATCTGCTGGACAAGACCGGCGGTACAACGATCTCCATGGGTCCGGAAGGCTCTTTCCCGGTAGCGCTTACAGCCGGATTGCCCGGTGACAAAGAGGATATATGTTTGGAAGCAGTCAGGTTGTCTGGTCATTCCGTGGAAGAGACAGAGAGCGGTTTGCGGTTGACCCTTGTTTGTGCCGAGCCGGTTTTCAACGGAGAGGCGTCGGGCATAGACCTGCGTATCTGCCTGGAATTGAAGACCGGTGGAAAAGCGCTTCTGATGAAGGTGCTTCTGGATAATCGGGGCAGATATGAAATCAGGGATTTGGGCCTGGGCTGCAGCGGCATAGGCGCTCCTGACGAGAATTCCTTTCTGGCGCTGCCCTCCATATATTTCGGCACTCTCTGGCGCAATCCAGTCGGGAATATGAAGCGCCAGACCATACTCTGGGGAGGGGCCCGGCAGCGGGCAGACATTCTGGCGTCAATACTGCAGACGGACGGCCTGGCCGATACCATTCCGAAGGATGCGCTGCAAAGGCTTCTGAATTATCAGGATGCTTCAAGCGTAGTGCTGGCTTATCCCGGCCAGAGCGAAGACGGCATGCTGGGCGGCTGGGCCGATTACTACGGCCCGGGCGGAGGCCTGGGTGTGGGATATCTTAATCGCCGGGAGTATGCCATGAAGCTGGTTGTCGGCGCTCCCGGCGACAGTCTGAGCCTCAGGTGGCACCATTTCGATCTGCAGGGAACCATGATGGGCGGGAGATATCCGCTGGAGCCCGGTGCCTCCTTCTCTTCCGACTATCTGATGATGGTGCCGCATGCCGGCGATTGGCACCGCACGGCCGATGCCTACCGGGAGGAATATGCCGGGGCTTTTGCCGGAGATTATGTGGACTGGGAAGAGACCAGCCCGCTGGCCAAAGAAACGGATCTGGTTTTTCACTATCTGGCTGCCGACCGCAACAACAAGACGGTCAACAGCTTTGCGGCTATCGCTCAGGATGTCGAGAACAAAATAAAGCTTTACGGTATCCTGCCGGAGAATGTTATGGTCTGGATAGCCGGGCAGGGCCGGCACGGCCACGATAACGGTAATCCGGATTTTTTCGAGATGAACGAGGGAGCCGGCGGACTGTCCGGAATCGTGAAAATGATGAGGCGGTTGCAGGCTGCAGGCGTGAAGGCGATACAGTTCTATGCCCATCCCTATATCTCCGACCCGGAACTGGCTGAAAACCATGTGCCTGAGGCGGATACCGGGTTGCCTTTCAATTGGGCCGGCAGGAAGATAGGTCAACTGGTCTGCCCGTATAACCGGCCCTGGCTGAAGATGTGGCGGGAGAGGATCGTCGCCCGTCTTAATGAGATAGGCGGCACGGGCATTCAGATAGATCAATCTCCCCAGCAATTTGCCGTCTGCGGCAGAGGCGGGCATCTCCACGGACAGGATAGCCTGGAGAGATTATCAGCCAATTCAAAGGGGATCCAGGCTATTGTTAAAGTTATCAGAGAGAATGCCGCGCGTGAGGACGTCTTCATAATGTCCGAATCGGCGCATGATATCCAAACCAGGAATATGGATATCTGGCAGAACAGAAGCGGTGCGGAGCAGCCGTCACAAATCGCACGTTACACCTTCCCCTATAGATTGCTGCTTAACGTGGATTGCAGCACGGCAGAGGGTTTGATGGATGCGTTTGCCATGGGAGAGATAATAGTGGGACAGATATCCCTGGGGACACTGCGTTCACCGGACATCACGCCGTTCACGGATATAATAAGGGAAACGGCGAGGATAAGGAGGGAGCTCAGAGAAAAGCGTGCCCCGGGATTTCCTTACGGTTTTGCGGATCGGTCGGGGCTGGAGATGAGCAGTTCCTCTCTTGGAGGGTATGTCTACAGAGATGATACCGGGATAACGGTGCTATATTATGCTAAAGAGCCTGTAAATGGCGGCTTGATAACGGTTGACGGAACTGCCTTGGGCTTTCCGGACCTGCGTGTGGACATCGCAGTGGATATGAACGGTGACACCATGAATTACCGTATTATATCGGTTGGAGAGTAAGCATTGAAGTCAAAAGAAGGAATATAGATAAATGTGTCGAATAGTAACAATAATGGAAGTAAAGGATAGTAAGAGATAGTAAAAGAGATTAACATTATGGAGGTTTACGAAATGGAAAAGAAGAGAGGATTCACACTTATCGAACTGCTAGTCGTTATCGCGATCATCGCGATCCTCGCATCCATACTTTTTCCCGTCTTCGGGCGGGCAAGAGAGCAGGCAAGAAAGGCAACCTGTCAAGCAACCTTAAACAGATAGGACTGGCCTGCCATATGTATAGCCAGGACTGGGACGGCTTTCTGCCGGGAAACGGCGCGTTGAATGTCGATCCTGGTGTTCCCAGGGCAATATGGGTTGATTCCTTGGAAGGATATGCGGGCGGCAGCGCTGTGGAAAAACTATTGGTCTGCCCGAGCGTTCCCAATCCTACGGCCTCGGGCGGCACTATCGCTCCTACCTACGCTCCGTTCGTTAGCCATGACGTCAACAGGCCGGCCGCCGGTGGTGGTGGCGGTAAGTCCATCAACGAAACGGATATCCCTTATCCGTCGCAGACTCCCTATTTCGGAGAGACCAACAATTCAGCCTGGGGAATGGCCATAAGTCCTAACTTTGCCGGCTCAGGAGCCACCTACGGAGATCGCCTCGTCGATATAACCAACAAGCATTTCTACAAGAACGTTCATGCCGACGGCAGCAATATGCTCTTCGTTGACGGCCATGTCAAGTATGTGCCTGTGGCCAAGCTGATCAGCATCAAAGCGGAGGCAGCCAAGATAACCTTCGGCGGCGCGGCCCTGGATGCCTGGCTGTATGCGTTCTATATCAAGCACCCGACGTACGGTCCTTATCCAAAACCGCAATGGTAGGACTGTGTATCAGCGTTGACTATCCGGATAAAAGTATGATTATATTGAGAGCAGAGTCGGCGATATGATCAAGAATAGAGCAGGGAGAGAAGTTACAGTGGAAGTGCAGATGGACGCGATTCTGATAGGGGCCGGCCGGCGGGGACTGGGGACTTACAGCGAATATGCGGAGCGCTTTCCCCACAAGCTGAAGTATGTGGCGGTGGCGGAGCCGGATGAAGAGAAACGTGAACGCTTTGCCGCGCTTCACGGTATTCCGCCGGAGCGACGTTTCCGTTCCTGGGAAGAACTGGTGAAACAGCCGCAACTGGCCCGGGCGGCTTTTATCGTCACCATGGATCGTCTGCACTTTGCACCGGCCATGGCCATGTTGAAGCGGGGTTATCACGTCATCGTCGAGAAACCGATGTCGGTTGATCCGTATGAATGCGTGGCTATGGTCCGGTCGGCCGAGAAGCACCGGCGCGTTCTGGCGATAGGCCATGTCTGCCGTTTTATGCCCTTCTTTGATGAAATCAAGCGGGCCATTGTTTCCGGCAGTCTGGGCAGTGTGGTGAATATAAGCTTGACGGAGAACATAGGCTTCTGGCATTTTGCTCAGAGCTATGTAAGAGGCAACTGGGGGAAGGCCGCTGAGTCGGCGCCCAGCATTCTGGCCAAGTGCTGTCACGACCTGGATCTGTTGCGCTGGCTGGCCGGCAGCCCCGTAGAGAAGCTGTCTTCAATGGGCGGTCTTTTCCAGTTCAAGCCGGAGCAGGCTCCCGGCCGGGTGCCGGAGCGATGTACCGATGGCTGTGATCACGAACGCAATTGTCCCTACTCGGCCTATGCCCTCTACATTGATCCGGCCAGGTTTTGGGTCAGAGAGACCGTGAGGGGGGCCGGTCCGGAAGCCGGGAAGAAGCTGGAGATGCTGTCCGAGTCTCCCTACTCAAGATGTGTCTACAAGGCCGGCAACGATGTCTGCGACAATCAGGTGGTGCAAATAGGCTTTGAAAACGGGTTGACTGCCACCCTGACCATGATAGCCCATACCAGGGACGATACCAGGACCATCAGAGTCAACGGCACCGGCGGGGAGTTGCACGGCCATCTGATCAAGAATGAAATAAGGATCAGGGATTTTCTGACGGATAAAGAGACCTGCCTGAGCCCGGAATATATAAAGAGCGGGCACATGGGGGGTGACGTCCGTCTCATAGACAGCTTTATCGACAGCGTTGACAACGGTCGTGAGGAGCATCTCTCCTCAGCCGAAGAATCGCTTGAGAGCCATCTTATGGCCTTTGCTGCCGAAGAGTCGCGTTTGAAGGGATCGGTCGTGGATATGAAAGCCTTTATTCGAGATATCGAACAGAGGGTGCCCGGCAATTCATGACGGCGATGTGCGGCCGGCAACAGCTTTCATCGCTTATAGATAACTGAAGACCTAAAATTAAAGTGAAGAAGAAGGAATACGGTTAATTATGTCGAAGTTATCTATAAGGACGATAGTAAGGGGTAGTAAATGATAGTAAGAGAAATCAAAATTGAAAAGAACAGCATCGTTCCTCTGGTAGAACAATTATCGGCGCAGTTGAAAGGCATGATTATCTCCGGCAGGCTACCCGCCGGTCACAGGCTGCCGCCGGCCGTTGAACTGGCTAAGGATTGGGGCGTATCCTACAAGACGGCAGAGAACTGCCTGCGCAGGATGGCGGAAGAGGGATATATAGACAGGAGCAGGAGTAAGGGAACATTCGTCCGTTATATGAACGGCGAAGACGGCAGGGGAATGCCCCAGTCCGGGAGCAATGGAAAGGTGATCGTTCTGTTGCCTCTCCTTAACAAGAAGGACTATCCTTATACCAGCAGAGTATTGGAAGGCATAAGATCGGTAGCAGCCAAAACAGGCTTTGAAATAACCGTCATGGGCGCGGATGAGTTTGAAAGCAGGGGCTGCAGGTGGTGGCGCGAGGTCATCAAAGAGGAACCGGCAGGCATCATCATAGACAAAGAAGGTCTGTCGGATGCTTCGGCCATACGCTTTCTGGAAAAGGGAGCACTGAAGAGCGTCTTCTTTAACAGCATGGTAACTACTCATATCAACGAGATACCGAGCCTGATGCCGGATTACAGCAACGGCGCCTTCAAGGCGGTGGAGCACCTTCTCAAACTCGGGCATCTGCAAGTGGCTATGATGATGAGAAGCCGCTTCTCCAGCAGAGAAGTATATCTTTCGGATATGCAGAAATATCTGGGATACCGGGTGGCTCACGAGCGGTATGATCATGCCCTTAACGATGATCTGGTTGTCAGCAGACTGGGTAATGATCGTGGAGCCGTGCGGGAAAGGCTGGAAGCGCTGCTGAGGAAGGATCCGTCCGTGACGGCGATCTTTTGTGTAGACGATATCATTGCGCATAATGTAATAGAGGTGCTCAAGGAGTTCGGCATCAAGGTGCCTGAAGAGATATCTGTGGTGGGCTTCAATAACTTCGATATGAGCATGATATGTCAGCCGAGCATCACCACTGTAGCCGTGCCTATGGTCGAGTTGGGTGAGAAAGCCATGCTCAGACTGGTACAGGCCGTCAGGGGGGGGGACGAGAAGGGTCAGGTAGTTCTGCCTGTCGAGCTGATCGAAAGAGAATCTTCCGGTCGCGTCAGGCAGGATATGCTGCAAATGGCTTGTAAGGTATGACAGTTGAAAGGTAAGTGATCGAGCATTATGGAGGTGTATGAAATGAAAACAAAGCGAGGATTTACTCTTATAGAACTGCTCGTCGTTATCGCAATCATCGCGATACTCGCCTCTATCCTCTTCCCGGTCTTCGGGAAGGCAAGAGAGCAGGCAAGAAAGGCTACCTGTCAGAGTAATCTGAAGCAGATAGGTCTGGTCTGCAATATGTACAGCCAGGACTGGGATGGTTTTCTGCCGGGTGGCGGGGAGACGAATATCGATCCCAATATTCCCAGGCCGGCCTGGGTTACTTCTTTGCAGGGACATATGGGCGGGGGCATCGGACAAAAGATATTCATCTGTCCCAGTATTGCCAAGATTACAGGCGGTGGCGGTACCCGTACCTATGCTCCATTTGTAAGCCATGAGGCCGCTTCCCTGGCAGCCGGCGGAGGGGTTAAAGCCGGAGGGGGCGCCTTTCTCAATGAAAGCGATATCGTTTATCCGGCACAGTCCCCTTATTTTGGAGAAACCGATAATGCGGCCTGGGGAAACTGCATATACATATGGAATGCCGCCGGCAGCACCGAACCGGAGCGCCTAACCAACATCAACCATACGCATTTTTACAAACATATCCATTCGAACGGCAGTAACATGCTCTTTGTCGACGGTCATGTCAAGTATATACCGGTGGCCACATTGGCCAGAATCGGAGCGGAGGCATCTACGGTAATGTTCAACGGCTTTGCGATGAATCCCTGGCGATACGCTTTTTATATCAAGCATACCACTCTGGGCCCTTATCCTAAGCCGACATGGTAGGCCTGTATATTACCGTTGGATGTCCCGACGTGAATGCGTCTGTGCTGGAGGCGGAGATACGATGATGAGCCGATTTGCAATACCGATAATCGTCATGTTGTCGTCTATGACCGGGGGGATGCAGCAGCAGGCAGCGGCAATTCCCATGGCTGCTGTATGCGATGAGACCGGATTGACACCCCTGCATCGGGCGGCTTACGCCGGCCTGACGGATGTCATGAAGCAACTTCTGGAGAAGGGGGCCGATATCGATGCCGGGGACAGGCACGGCGTTACTCCTTTGCATCATGCGATTTTGGCCATGCCTCAGCAACCTGAGGCGGTGAAGTTGCTGCTGGAGAAGGGTGCGGATGCCAATGCCCGTGACAACGGCGGCAGGACACCGCTACATGATGCAGGCGGCTTCGGAGGCACAGGCGGAATTGTAGAGATGCTGCTGTCAAAGGGTGCGGACGTCAATGCCCGGGATAAAAGAGGGCGAACGCCGCTTTATGATGCAGCTATGAATGGTCAACAATGGGTAGCTAAGCTGATTTTGGATAAGGGCGCAACGGTTAACATCAGCGATGAAAACGGCTGGACGCCGCTTCACCTGGCGGCGTTGCCCGGACGTGCCGGAGCCCGATTGGCAACGCTCAAGCTGCTGGTTGAGAAGGGTGCGGATGTCAATGCTCGTAACAAGGACGGCAAGACGCCGCTTGATATAGCCGCGCTGCTCGGCCGGAGTGAAACGCTGGATTATTTGCAGGCGCACGGCGCCCGGTCAGGTTCCGATCTTTCCGGAGATAAGAAGAATAATCAATGATTGAAAGTGGTGAGATGCTATGAAGAGAACGGTCGTTACCTTTATACTTTGCGCACTGCTGATGCTGACGGCCGCTTCATGCGGGAATAAAAAAGCGGCGAAGACGGTCACTTTGCGGTTCTCCAATGCCGAAAGCGGCACCGATCAAATCAGGATGATGCGTGACATCGTGGCTGCCTTCGAAAAGGAAAATCCGGATATTAAGATCAAGCTCGAATGGGGAACGACACAGCAAGCCATCCTGACCAACATTGCAGGGAAGAACGCTCCCGACGTTTTTCTGTGGTGGGGAGGGTTTCACGATCTGATCCAAAAAAACGTTCTGCTGGATCTGGCTCCATATGTTAAAAAACACGGTATCAAGACTTCCGACTACTGGCCGGCGCTTGTTTCCTATTATACCTATGGCGGTAGCCTGTATGCCCTGCCTTTGCAGCTTAAGACCAACTGTATTCTCTACAACAAGGATATGTTTACAGCCGAGGGTATCGAAACTCCGTCGGACGACTGGACCTGGAACGATTATTACAGGATAGCCAAAAAACTGACGGCCGATACCGATGGAAACGGTGTTCGTGATCGTTTCGGCACCATAACACCGGGCTTCATGGGCTGGATATATTTGAACGGCGGCAAGTTTGTGGACCCGGTTACGAAAAAAGCCGTTATCGACAGCCCTGAGACCAGGCAGGCACTTTCATTTCTGCTGAAGCTCAACCGGGAAGTCTCTCCCAGCCGGGCCGAGTTCGAGAGCATGGGCAAAGGCACCTTCGGCACGGTAGAAGCTTTTATTAACGGCCGGGTGAGTATGATCTATGCCCCTGCCTGGATGCTGCAGGGAATGAAGTATGCCAAATTCAACTGGGATGTCCTGCCTTTGCCGATCCCGCCTTCAGGCAAGAGGGTGCAGACCTTTGACGACGTGGGCATGGTCGTATCCAGCACTACCCGGCACCCGGAGGCAGCCTTCAGGTTCGTATCGTTCTACTGTGGCGCTAAAAGTCAGCGCATCTCGGCCAAGGGCAGGAACGGTATTCCGTCAAACATGGAAATAGCCAAAAAAGTCTTTGCCGCATCGCCTCCGGAGCACATGGATTATTACCTTCAGGCGGCTGAGGAGGCGACAATTCCGGTTGCCCTGAAAGTATCGGGATGGACCGAGATAGTTGATACCCTGTATAGAAACATGGATCTCCTGTTCAACGGCCAGAGAAATATGGATGAGACTTTGTCCGTTATAGATAAAGAGGTAAACCGGATATTGCAATGACGTCTTAGCTCTTTGTCGACGGAGATGATCGAGCTTTTGCGTCGGCGGGGTGCCGGAGAATGAGTCTTAAGGACCAGGGGGATATGGCTTTGTATGTAAGTGATGATTCAAGAAGATATCCGGTAACGATAATATTGTTTCTGGCTGCGGCTCTTTTTCTGTCCGGTTGCCTGGCGGTTAATCCGGTAATAGCCGCCAAGGGTATAGTCTCTATTGACGAGAGAGGGATGTTCAGGGATACGGACGGAAAGCCCTTTATCGTGATGGGTTATGGTTCGCTGCATCTTTTTCAGCCGCGATCTGAGGACCCTGCCATGTGGAACGGCTGGATCGAATCGGCCTGGTGCAATATCGACCGGGCTCCTCTGGAGGAGACGCTGCGGTATCTCAAGGATAACGGGATCAATACCCTGCGCATAGGGCTTACGGTTTATTCCGACGGTATGGCGGGTGATCTGGGCGGCAGAGCCAATCCGATGGTCATAGAAGCGCTGGAGAGATACCTGAGCGTGGCGGATTCACTGGGCATGAAGGTCATACCCGTTTTCTACTGGGGGCCGTATGGGCATTACCAGCTCTTCAACGCGGCTTACGATTCTATTCTTTATGACAAGGAGCCGATGGCCTGGTTCTGCGACCGGGAGGCCATCAAACTGCAGAAGGCCTTTATCAGGGATGTCGTCACTCGCTTCAAGAACGATCAGAGGGTGCTGGCCTGGGAGCTTATGAACGAAATATGGGTGTATTACGATTTCCATCAGAAGAAAAATATGGTGACGGTTGTAGACAGCCCGCATTTTGCCGCATGGTCCGGTGAATTGAGCGGCTATATTAAGGAGTTGGGCGTCAAAAATCTGGTAAAGCTGGATTTCAGCGCTGGTGCTGCGATTGCCGATAATTATGACAGGAAGGCCGGGGTGGATATCCTGGGCTACCGGGCTTATCCCGTGTCCAGCAATTCCGTGAGCGATTACGGCACTTACTGTTCCGCCTATGCCCGATACGGTCTTGTCTTCAAAAACGTCTGCATAGCCGGAGAACTGGGAACCGATAAGAGTGCACTCTTCAGGCGGATTGCCACTCGCGATGCCGTCTGGATGTCGCTTCTGGCCGGTGCGCCCGGCGTAATAGGCTGGGACGGCCTCTGGACCGACCCGGACGAGTTCCGGATTGCGGCCGAGGTTCTCAACAGCATCGATTGGGCTGGCTTCAGACGGGCAACCCCTCCCGTTCTCATACGGGTCAGGGGCGATGGAAAGGATCTGGACGATCTCAGAAGATACGATGAATATTTTCAACGGGCCGGCTACGATTTTGATGTGGTCGTTAAAAAAGATGCCGGTGACGAAGTTGCCGGGAAGTACGAGGCGGTCATCGACACTGAGGAGTTCACCCGGCCCAGGTGGTGGGAGTTTGAAGAACTGGATATTCCGGAGATCAAGAGCAAGCCGGTCTTCAAGTTGTCCGAAGGCTATTACGGCACATTCCTTCTGGACGGGAACAGGAAGGTCATGGTCCTTTATGCCAGGAACATGCAGGGCAAGCATACGTTTGGGGGCTTCAGGATGAAAGTGGATACGCCGCTCAATCTGACCGTGTCTTTGCCGGGAACTTATAATTACAAACTCTATGATCTGGATCAGAAAAAGGTGGTGGCGCAGGACAGCTTCAAGGACGAACTGAAGCTGGCACGCCCGGCGGCACAAACCGATTATGCATTACATATTACGCGAGGTGGTAGATAATGGAAAGATCGAGAATCGGCGTTATCGGCTGCGGAGCCATCAGCGCCACCTATTTCAAAGCATGCAAGCAGTTTGAGGCGATCGAGATAACGGCCTGTGCCGATATTGATGAAGCCCGGGCCCGGGCCAGAGCAGAGGAGTTTGAAATACCTCGTGCCTGCAGCGTAGAGGAGATGCTGGCTGATCCGGATATAGATATTATTCTCAACCTGACTATTCCCAAGGCTCATGCCGAGGTCAACATGGCCGTACTGGAGGCCGGGAAGCATGTTTACTGTGAAAAGCCGCTGGCGACAACCCGTGAAGATGGACTGCGCACCCTGGCTGCAGCCGAGGCGAAGGGGTTGCGTCTGGGATGTGCTCCGGACACCTTTCTGGGTGCCGGTATTCAGACCTGCCGCAAGCTGATAGATGACGGTTGGATAGGCCAACCGGTGGCAGCCGTGGCTTTCATGATGAACAACGGGACGGAGTGCTGGCATTCCAATCCCTCTTTCTACTACCAGAAAGGCGGCGGCCCTATGATGGATATGGGCCCGTACTACCTGACGGCGCTGGTCTCTCTGCTGGGGCCGGTGCGTCGTGTTACCGGGTCGGCCCGGGCCAGCTTTGCGCAAAGACTGGTTACCAGCAAGCAGCACTACGGCAAAGTCATAGACGTCGAGGTTCCCACTCACATAGCGGGAATCATGGACTTTGAATGTGGAGCGATAGCCAGCATGATAACCACCTTTGACGTCTGGTCATCTGAATTGCCGCACATAGAGATTCACGGTTCGGGAGGTTCGTTGAGCGTCCCCAACCCCAACGCTTTCGGCTTTCCGGCCCGCATCAGGCGTGTAGGGGCGGACGAGTGGAGTCAGGTGCCTTTTACCCATGGCTGCACCGACAACTGCAGCCGGGGCATAGGTCTGGCTGATATGGCCTGTGCCGTCAAATCGGGGCGTAAGCACAGGGCCAATGGTGAGATGGCTTACCATGTTCTTGATATCATGGAAGCCTTCAACGATTCTTCCAGCCAGGGCAGGCATATAGAGCTGACCAGCACTTGCAGCCAACCTGAGCCTCTGCCTATGGGCCTGAAGTCGGATTATCCAGGCGTATTAAAGCCTACCATAACATTCGACTGAGCCACTGATTAATCGTAGTCGAATTGACCGATACAATGCAGGAGGATAACCGGAAATGGATCATATTGAAGTCGCTCTGATCGGATGCGGAGCCTTTGCCCGGGGGGTGCATATCCCTAATTTGAAAAAGAATCCAAAGTATCGCATACGCGCCGCCATGGATCTGAACGAGGCGGCAGCCAGGGAGGTGTCCCAGGACTGCAACGCCGATTACTGGACCACCGATCCGGACAGAGTTCTATGCGATGGCGGAGTCGATGCGGTTTTCATCACTACCCGGCACGACACACACGCCGAACTGACCGTAAAATCCGCCGAGGCGGGAAAGCATATACTATGCGAGAAGCCGATGGGCCTGAGCCGGGAGGAATGCCTCGCGGTGGCGGCTGCGGTCAACAGAAGCGGCGTCAAATACACCGTGGGCTATAACCGCGGCATGGCGCCGCTGGTGGTGCAGGCCGGTGAGTTGTTGTCGGAACTGCACGGCAAGAAGCTGATATATCACCGCATACAGGCCCCCTTCCCGGCCGATCACTGGACGCACGACCCATTGGTGGGCGGCGGCCGTTTTGTGGGAGAGGGTTGCCATATTTTCGATCTGCTCTGTGAACTGACGGGCAGCGATCCGGTATCGGTATATGCTTCCGGAGGCACTTTTCTTGATCCGAAAATAGTCGGCATACCGGACAGCGGCATCGTCACCATTACCTTTGCCGACGGCTCGGTGGGGACGACGCTGATTGCCAGCGCCGGCTGCGGTTCCTTCCCCAAGGAGGCTACTGAGATCTACTGCGCCGGGAGAGCCGTATATATCGACGATTTTCAAAGGATGGAATGGCACGGTTTTTCCGAAGACGGCAGAGTCGAACTGGAAGCCGCCGACAAAGGGCAGGCTCTGGAGATAGACCTGCTGGCCGACGCCATTATGAACGATACCGACAGCCCGGCCGGGCTGGAAAAAGCCGCACGGGCGGCGATCATCAGCTTCATGGTGGGAGAGTCCATTACAAGCGGTGTTCCTATTGCGATAAGTGCCGATTACGACGCATATAGAAATTGAGGAGTGGATAACAATGATAAAGATAGGTGCGGTCAACATCGATACCTCCCATCCCCTGGCTTTCTCGGATTATCTGATTCAGGGAGATAGAGCGCGCTATACGGCGGTGTACAACGACGGATTTCGGGATGACGAAGAGGTGCAGGGCTTTATCGGAAAGTATGGTCTGGAAAGGCGATGCCTGAGCATCGAGGAACTGGCCGACTGTACGGATATAGGTTTTATTCACAGTTGCAACTGGGATGAGCACATAAACCAGGCCATGCCGTTCATTGAGCGGAACAAGCCGGTATTTATCGATAAACCGATAGTGGGATCTCCGGCCGATTGTCGCCGTCTGGAGAAGCTGGCGGATGACGGAGCGATCATTCTGGGCAGCTCATCGGTGCGCTATGCCGAAGAAGTGGTCGGCTTCATCGCTCAGCCGGAGCAGGAAAAGGGTGTCGTCATGAACATCTACGGCACGGCCGGAATAGACGAATTCAATTATGCCATCCATATTGTTGAGGCCATAGATTCCATAGCGGGCGCGGCAGCCGTATCCGCCCGCTATATCGGACGCAGTATTATGGAGGACAGTCTCTGTGAAACCTTCTTCATAAGCTTTGCCAACGGTGTAACGGCTACCTTCAATACATTCTGCAAGGCTTGGCAACCCTTTGAAATGGTTGTTATGACAACCGCCACTACTCATCGTTTCCGCATAGACACCGGCAGAATATACGGTGCTCTCCTGGACAGAATATGCGATTATATGGAGACAGGCAGGAGCGATCTGGTCACTGTGCGCGATCTGACGCATTCGGTTGAGATTATGCTGGCTGCCCGTCTTTCCAGAGAGAACGGCGGTACGGAGGTTAATCTTTCCGACATCCCGGAAAACGATCCAGGCTATAATGGGGCTGCGTTCGAGCGGGAATACTCCGCTGTCGCCAGAAGGCTTTACGCCTGAATAGGAGGGATTCATGGAACGCAAGATCAGAATGGGCATGGTCGGTGGCGGCAGGGATGCCTTTATCGGTGCGGTACACCGTATGGCTGCCCGACTGGATAACAGAATTGAACTGGTGTGCGGAGCCTTCAGTTCCAACCCTGAGAAGTCCAGGGAGAGCGGACGGGAGTTGTTTCTGCCGCCGGAGAGAGTTTATGCCGGCTATGAGGAGATGCTGGACGGCGAAGCCGCTCTTCCGGAAGGCGAGAGAATGGATTTTGTCAGTATAGTTACCCCCAACTTCATGCATTATCCTGTGGCCATGGCGGCATTGAGCGCCGGTTTTCATGTCATGTGCGACAAGCCGATGACGCTGACGCTGGAGGAGGCCGGGCGGCTGGAGAAAAAGGTCGGCCAAACCGGTCTGCTTT
>Ga0172381_10004713_pt1 | contig 14023 bp, 15 predicted proteins | sample Leawel6488metaG_FD_119754 | JGI IMG/M metagenome (GOLD analysis project Ga0172381, IMG submission 119754) | Leachate microbial communities from a municipal landfill in Southern Ontario, Canada - Leachate well 64-88 metaG | ecosystem: Engineered > Solid waste > Landfill > Unclassified | place... | reverse complement strand
TGCTAGTTCCAGAACAGTATGTGGAGTTGGCGTTGAGAGATTAAAGGATTCCATTGTTGCAAGTGGATTTTCAATACAGGCCCTGATTCCTTTGGCAAGATCTCCCCCATAGGTGTAATGCCTGACTTGATTTCCATTTCCCAATATTACTAGAGGGTCTTGTCCTTTTAGTATTTTCTGAACTAAATCTGGAACAACATGACTCATGGCTAACTTGACATTTCCAGAGTATATTTCTTTTTCACCGAGAGCTCTTCCTTCTCCAATTCCAACACAGTTAAATGGTCTAATAATTGTGAAGGGGAGTTTGTATTGTTCATAAGCGCCCTTGGCAAAGAATTCTGTCGCTAGTTTTTGAAATCCATATGTGGAAGAAGGAGGTGGACAGAAATAATGGTCATATTCTGTACTGGGGAATGTTGTTGCTGATTCATATACCATCGAAGAGGAGAGTATATTAATTTTCTTAAGATGCTTATGTTTGAAGGCCCATATTGCAGCGTCAAATGTAGCAGCTGTAATTCTTTCGTTTTCGGCTAATAGATCGTAGGCATACTCGTGGAAGTATGTTATCCCTCCAATCATTGCAGCGCCTGCAACTACTTGATCACAGTCTGCAATAAGATCGGTCATTGCATCCATATTTTTAACATCATCTTTTAGTTGATAAAAGTGAGGATGTTCAGAATAGCTTTTCTTAATTGGTCCATATTTAGAGAAGTTGTCAATCCCTACAATGTCATGACCGGCATTGAGTAATTCTTCAATCAGATAACCTGCAATAAAACCAGATGAACCCGTTACTAGAATTTTCATTAATCCTCCAATAGATCATTGATATCTATAATTGGTTTCAGAGTTCTTTTTCTTAGATTCTTATATTCTGAATGTGGTGTAGCGACAATAAAGATATCAGCTTTTTCAAGTACTTCTGGAAGAGGTAATAAGGTTGTGTCTTTTACATATGGGTCTGTACAAAGGACTTCATGGCATTCAGTTAGGAGTATCTTTTTAAGTTTATAGGACAGACTTTCTCTAGTATCATCATTTTCAGCTTTGAAAGCCATACCTAATACTCCAACAGTAAGGTTGGAAATATCTCTATAGGTTTTTATTTGCTCAACAATAAATCTTGGAAGGCCTTCATTAATTAACATCGCCGAATGACCTAGAAAGAATTCATTGTTTGCTATAGCGGATAGTTGCATTGTGTCTTTGAATAGACAGGGTCCAGCTGCAAATCCAGCCCTAGGAAGAGCATTAAGACGTGGGTAGTTATATTTCATCGCTGAATAAATCTTATAGAAGTCTAATCCTCTACTTTCGGCAATCATAAAGAATTGGTTAGCAACAGCAAAGCTAATGTATCTCCATGAGTTTGCAAATAGTTTTGCTAACTCTGCTTCTTCGGGTTCAAGTCTTAATCTATCCTGAGTAATAAGAGAAAAAAGATCGTTGGCGGAATCAAATGACTTATCGTTAATCCCAGCTATGATTTGTGGAAGGGAATGGATTTCTTCCAGTGCTTTTCCCTGAATAACTCTTTCAGGACAGAAGGCTAGATTAATCTTTCTATCTCCTAGTCTATCTTTTAGTATTCTCATTGTTCCAGGGTAGATAGTACTACGTAGAATTATAGTGGATTCATCTTTTGCTTCACTTAAGATTTTATCCATCTCATCTAGAATGGGTTTAACAGTTGGATTAAGATGTTCATCTACTGGGGTTCCAATAACACAAACTATATAATCTGCAGTTTTAATAGACTCCCTAGATGTGGAAGCTTTTATTTTCTTATTCGCTAGACATTCGATTAGGGCTTTGTCCGCTCCTCGGTCTATAAAGGGAACAAATCCACTATTAATTAGTGATACACTTTTTTCATTGATGTCAACTAAGGTTACTTTGGTGACTGGATTTCTGGCCAAAGCAATACCAAAGGGCAAGCCTACATGACCGCATCCACCAATAATAGAAATATTAATCATTATTTGACCTCTAATTTCTTTAGATATTCTTGATATACATTTACGTCTAGTCTTGTTTTTCCCAAACTATCATCTGGTTTTATGTCTTCCGCTCCATCAGGAGGAGTTTTATAATCTCCGGGGCGAATAGAATAATATAATCTGTTTTGTTGTTTCTGTCTATCGGAGGTTTTGTCGTGGATAATATAGCCTGCATCGAGAAGTAAGATTGGTTTCTTCGCTCCAAAAGTAGAGGAATGGTGAAAGGGATGGCCAGCATGACGAACATAATTTCTAAAAAGTCTTGTTTGTATATCGGGCCAACCCAGTGGACCTCCTCCATCAAGAATATTAAATCTAGGAGTCCCTACTGCATCAACTCCCAATTGATCGGCATTCTTAATTATTTCTTGGATGCTGTTGGCAAGTCTATTATTTAAATATTCATCTGCGTCAAGCAATAGTATCCAGTTGTTACTACATGCTTCAATCGCCCTATTCTTTTGATCTCGATGATTATCAAATTCATGTTCTATTGTTTTGCAGTTATATTCTTTTGCTATTTGCTGAGTCTTGTCTGTGGAGAAACTGTCTACAAGAATGATTTCGTCACATACTCTAGTAAGAGATTCTAACGCTCTTCGCAAAACATTTTGTTCGTTATAAGTAACTATTGCACCACTAATTTTCATTTTTTACTCGATAGAGATAAAAATTTCCAATATGAAAGACTAGATCTTTTTCAAAAAGAGGGCGAATCATTTCTTTATTTCTAACTGTTCTTCCTAATGGCATTGCTCCTTCGCCACAAGGAGGACAAGTAGATTGAATTCCTCCCTCTTCTTGTGTCTCGCTTCTAATATGGAAAGAAACTGTTTCAGTAGACTGATCATTTGAAACTGAAATAACTTCCGAATCATCATGCAGTCCCAACCATTTAGCTAAAGCTTCGTATGTGAAACGAATATTGGCTCGGTGTTTAATCATTTTTTTCAAAGAAGGAAGTGGAACAACTAACTGCACTTCCATAATCCATCCCTCTTATTCCTCTCATTCCACGTGATAAACTTTCATAAGAAGAACTTAATCCATGTTTCGTTGGTTCGTATTGAAGGGTTGCTCCGCATGAAAGCATTCCTAGAGAAGAGGCTTCACTAAAGGCATCTATGTTAGCTCCCATAAATACAAAGCGCCAAAGATTGCTTTCACATTCTGTTACTAATTTTTTGAGATCGTCTTTCTTTATCTCTTTGCTGGAGTTTTCTCCTCCATCTGTTACAACGACGACAACAACTCTACCCGGTCTATTGTTTTCTGCAATCCCATCTATATATGTTTTGGTCTCTAGGATTGCTTTATTTAGAGCATCTAGAAGAGCTGTATTTCCTCTTGGAGTGTAAGAAGACGAGTCCAGTTCTTTTACGTTCTCCATAGGAATACCGTTATAATCAACTCTATATTCATGATCAAATTGGATCAATGTCATAGTGGCTTTATCTGGAAGATTCTTTTGGTCTTGAATAAACTTGTTAAATCCTCCGATAGTATCTTGCACCAAATTATGCATCGATCCAGAACGATCTAGGACCATTGTAATATGAGTATAGTTCTTATCCATTATTTCTTTTCCTCTTGTTTTATTTCTTCAAATGTTGCATCTTCGATCTTTGTAAGATCAGACATTCTAGAAGCTTCTTCCATTTTCTCTTTGATATTATTTGCTTGTTGAATTGGACGATCTTTGATTTCTCTGAGTTTTTGAATAAGAGTATCATTTACCGGACCCATCTCAACAACTAAACATTCCTCTTCAGTATATGCCATATTTCCCCTATTGTCAAGAATTGGGATTAGAGCTGGGCTCTTTACCACTTGACCATTTTCTAGGGTCATGTCTTCCCCACTTTTTGGATTCTTGGTTAGAATAAGGGATTTGATTTTACCACTTAGACCTTGAGGGCCATTAATTACAAATCTTACTTCTGAAACTCCCTCCATTCTATCTCCGGTATTAGCATCATAGATTTGAATATCATTACTTTTAACAGAGAATTTACCTTCGTTAGCCCAGATTCCTCTCTTAATTGATTCTCCTTTTTCATTTCTTTCATCAGCATCTACTAGATATAGAATGACAATCCTTCTCATTATTCTGCTCCTTTGTTTATTTTTTCTTCAGTCTTAGTCGTAATTGAATATGGGATTGGTTTTGAAAGTCTTGGTTCACTTTCCATAATTTTCCAATCTTCTTCATGCTCTTTAATTGTATTAAATGTAAAGGAATCATTGAGTGTTACATCATTTTTTCTTTTTAGTAGATGAAAGAAATGATAAATCTTAGCCAACCACATAGGGAGTTTATATTTTCTGAAGAACAGAGGAGAAGCGTTGCCGAAGATATATACGGCCTCTTTGCCCGTTGTGGTTAAAGAGGGTTTATATTCTAGGGTAACATCTTCGAACCTTATGAATATTTGAGGACACATTGTTTTAACATCAAATGAATATGTAAATCCTGCTGCATTTATTATTAGGTTTCCTTCGGTATCAAATACTTGCGATCCCTCAATAGTTCCATCTGATATTATTTTCCCAACTTGAATTTCTTTGCGGGAGATTAATTCGTGAGGAATGGGTTCTACGGAATGGTTAAATTTCAAATTACCAATATCTTTTAAATGAATTAGACGCACGGAAATATCCTTTGTTTGTTTTTATAAGATTGTTTGAAGAAAGATTGCGGAGGAAGTACATTACTATTTCCTAATCCAGATTCCCTATAACCTTAATTGGTGGAGCGCCTGGGATTTGAACCCAGCTGTATTCTGCTTGCAAAGCAGACGACCACCCCAAGCAGTCCCGCGCCCCTTATGGAGCCTTTTGACGGATCTGCCCCGTCATCTCTGGTTTACGAAACCAGCGCATCTCTGTCTATGCTTAAAAGGCCTGGAGCCTTAGGTCGGATTCGAACCGACATCCCTCCGCTTACAAGGCGGAAGCTCTACCATTAGAGCTACTAAGGCACAAACAACTTCGTTAAGAATTACGACTTACGAAATCGGGCGAGAAACTCAGTGGTCTTAACTGTCCACGTGGCTCCCCATTTAGCCCAACAAGCAGCACCCGCTGCGAATGTAGCCGCTAAAATAATAAGGTTAGTCAACATGGATAGTCTCCTTTATGCTTTGGTACACCGTCTCAGGGATTATATCATTAATACATGGTTTATTCAACTGGCAATGTGTGTAACAGGTTATTGGTCTACAGCAAGATTGGGATGGTCTGGAGGGTTCAAAGTACTTCACAGATGGCCCAATTGGGCCTATAAATGGTCCTCTGTTGGACGATTCCTGTGGGGTGGCCATGGTGGAACCTAAAATTATAAAAGAGGGCAAATTGAGTGATTCTGCCATATATGAAGGACCACTGTCTACTCCCACAAAGAATGTTGCTTTTTCCATAACTCCTAATGTTTCTTGCATAGATGTTTTGCCACAAAGATCAAGAGTCTTGGAAACTCGACGGTCCATTCCTGAACCGATTTGTATGAATGGAATATTAAACATGTCAACTAATTTGTCAAAAAAACTTGACGACCAGTCTTTGCTTGGAACACGAGAAGTAGTATGGACTATTGCATATCTTTCATATGGGACTAGTGACTTAGCCTTAAGTCGAGCTTCTTCTTTAATATTAAAACGAATATGATAATCGGTTATTCCTTCTGGAAGTAATCCTGTTCTTGAAGCGTACCAGGCAATCATATGTTGATTAAATGTATCGGGGTTATGATGCCAACATGTATCATACTGATTAGCCATTGCCATTCTAGCGATATGATCGGTATGTTTGTCTTTTAAGTATTCGTAGACTGCAGGATAATTAGCATTCTCATATCCAACAATTTCATTAATATCTTTGTTTTCGCCTAGAAGTTCTATGTATACTGTTTCGGTATGAAAGCGAATATAACTGTCTGGATATTTTACTTTAATTGCTGCAACGATTGGAGTGACCATTAATACATCTCCAAGAGTTCTAAACATAACTAGGTCGAATGTTTTCATTGCTGTTCATCCAGTAATTTAATTGATCTGTTTACAACGTTCATTGCAACATTGTGCCAATCTAAACATTGGACATCTTTATAAGCTTTTTCCCCGAGTGCTTTCATTTCTTTTGGATGTTCATATGCCCAACGCATTTGTTTTCTTAAATCAAGAAGGTCTGCATTCCACCATTCATGATGAGCCATAACAGGTTCTCTCATTAACCATGAAACATCTGTTATTGGGATCTGTCTACATTTTACTAGAAGTCCGTTGGTTTCATTCATGAAGGAACGATAGGCAGTAGCATCAGTCATAATAGACGGAACACCACAGGCCATTGATTGAATTGTGCCGAATGACCAACCCTCTCCTCGCGATGGAAGGACATAACAGTCTGCTGCTCGGTGAAGACCTATCATATCTTCGTCTGGAAGATAATCTCCTATAAAGAGAACATGAGCATCCGATTTATTTGTTGCTCTGTATTTCCTGATAACATCTTTGATCATTTGTTTTGATGCTTCTGCATTCCCGCCTGTATAGGCTTTGAAGATCAAAGTAACGTTATCGCGTGAAGTAAACTCTTGAAAGTAAGCATTGAATAGAAGATCAGGACCCTTACATGGTTTATAATCCATAGTAGATAAGAATGCAAATTTCTTTTTCCCAGTTATTATGGCCGGTTGAACATTCGGATTATACGCCTTGGTATTAACTCCCAATGGCATTACCTGAATCTTATTTGGGTCTAAGCCCCCCTTGATAAAAGCTTCTTTACCAAATTCTGTAGGAACCCACCATTCATCAATAGGGACTTGTTTTTCAATGAGTTGCCAAACGAATGGACAACGATCTGTTTCAAAAAGAGTAGCACAAATGTTGGGTGCACCAGGATCACGGTGGGAAATTCTGGTTGGAGGCATATAGTTTGCATAGATATAATTATCTGGCAGAACCATATGTTCCATTTGTTTTATTTTTGTTTCTTGTTCTTGTGTAAATTTATAACCTATATTAGACCAGTGCGGGATATTTGTTAGAAGAACGGGAATACCAATGTCATAAAGAGCAAGAGATAATTCTCGGTTTACGGCGGAGATACCAGAGATATCGCGGTAGGGACCATGTAGTTCTATTCCGAACATTTATTACACTTCCTCAGGTCTAATTCTTGTTTTAGGACCAATAGGGATATTGTCTAATAACGTTTCCCATTGCTTAATTATACTTGGCCAATTGAAGTTTGCAGCATATTTTTGGGCAGCTTTACTTAATTGAAGACGTAATTTTGGTTCTTCCGCCAATTTATTCATGGTATCTTCTAGGTGTTTAATATCAACACAGGCTCTTCTTATATGTGATCCCTGTTCAACAAGAAAGTTGGCAACCTTTATTAGGCCTCCACCTTTTGACTCTCCGATAAATTCTGGTCCAACAGTATAAGCTGGAACAATATTAGGCACACCACAAGCCATACTTTCTATGATTGGAATACCAAAGCCCTCACCCCATGCTGTGTTAACATGAACGTCCATACAGTTATAGATAGTTTTTAACTCTCTTGCATCTACTCCTCTATTGGGAGTGAGATTAGGAGTAATATATACTTTATTAGTTATTCCATATTCCATTGCAAGTCTATCTAGGTTCCAACCTTGATCTATTCTGCAGGCATGCATTAAGAGTCTGGACTTAGGATAATTCTTTGAGTGCTTTGAAAAGGCCTCATAGAATGCTGGAATGTTTTTACGTGGTTGGTTTCTTGCTACCATTCCAAATACACAGATATCATCGTCCCCAAACATTTGAATTCTTTTAGTCTTCCGGCTAATAGGATCTAGTGGTTGAGACCACATTGGATAATCAACTCCATGATATATCATATCGACTGGGTGATTAAGTGTTGCAGTAGAAACGTTTTGACCGAATTGACTAAATGTGACCGGAGTATCTACATACTGGAGGAATCTCTTCCATTTTTCTGGGATTGGTAATCCATCAACTGGATAGTAAGCAACGATATGTTGATTCTTTAGACTTGGATGTGTCTCAATCCAATCCATCATATAGATGTCTCCGAAGAATATAATGATATCTGGTTTGAAGTGATTGATAATTGTATCAATCGTTCTCTTACCATTTCTGGCAGCCATATCATTAATATCTGCGTCTTGAGCATTCGTTGTATAAATGGGGAAAGGGAACTTTGAGGAGTTAAGTCCCTCGAACGGGAATGTTGGATTAGGTGCAACTGGTTCAAACCAACCTTGACAAGCTATATCATATTTTTTTGTAGCTTGAAGTCTAAGAAGAATGTCATGAGCTATTACTCCATAGCCAGTATGGATCGAGGGGCTTTGACTTGCCCAAAGTATTCTAGGTTTTCTTGTTGGGGACATTACTATTCCGATTTATTAAATAAGTTCAATTTTCTTAGGTAGTGTCTGAGGATGTTTAAGGAGTTTTGATTCTCCACCAAAGTCTTCTGGAGTTACAGGAACTTCTTCTGTTGGTGCGTCCGAATCTTCGGCAAGAATCTTCCCTGTTACTTCGCCATTATTGCCAAATATTAAAACGTTGCCTTTATCATCTGCAACAAATTTAATTTTGTCATTTCGTGGATCTCTAAATCTCATTTGGCCCATGTTACTTACCTCGCCCTTATTCTAACTACATTTTTAATTATTTTCTACCCACTTACCCTTATTGCATAGGGGTTTGAAATCACAGTTATGGCACTTATATCCAAAGTCTGGGAAATAGATATCTTGTTCTATTGCCTTACATACGGAATCAACAGTATTTTTAAGGACTTCTACATGATCTTTACCCCGATGAGTTGTATAGAAGGGGTTATTTACATTCTCTAATACAAAGAATCCTAAGTCTGCTTTAGGAGCTTCTCTCTTAGGGAGTTCTCCATGAATTCTTTCAAGAATATCGAGTATAGCTATTCGATAGGCTACCATTTCCAGACTATTATATCCGTACATTTTAGTTGCTTCATAACTAGAAGTACATATCTTGACTCCTAGCATATTCGTTTTTTCGTTATTCGAATAAGACAAGAGATCGATTCGTCCGGTTAATGTATTTTCACCTAACTGAATTGAGTATGGATAGTCTACTCCGGTAAAGGATATTGGATGAGCAGAATAGTAGCGATGTAAGTGAAGTAGATTTAACCATCCATCTGTCCCCAAGGTTTGTTTTGTTTTTCTTTGGGTTCCGGAGAAATCAAGTGCTACATCTAAATCCGTAGTTGGGAACCATATGTTCTGCCATGATTTTTGTAGAGTTTCTAGTGATGGGATAGTTCCAGAAGCTGCCCATGATTTAAAGAAATCAATAGAAGTTGTATAGAGACAGTTCTTCCAGTGTTCTTGGGCTTTGATTTTATATATTGGACTGTTATCTTTCCAGCGAAAACGATAATAGAACGGACAACGAATGAAGTGAAGAAGTTCGGTAATACTTAATTCCATTACTTATTTTTTACCTTTTGTTCTAGCTCGGCTTGTTTTAATATCGCAAGTGTAGCATCGGTGTAAACATTTTTCATTTTAATGCATTCTGCAATATGGTAAGCAGAAGTGAGTCCATATTTTGTAGCCGCTTGGACTAACTTGGCCCATAGGACTTCGTCTTCTATTTCTTTGTGAGCTACGATATGATCACCCAATGCTTTTGCCGCCAAAACTTCTACAATGTGAATGTGTCCGTTTGTAATATCCATAACTACAAGATATTTATCTCCTCGTGATTCTAACAACCCAAGAGTTAATCCTAGGTTGTTAGGACCAACGAGCATCGGATCTTTTCTTAGTAACTTAAAGTGCTCCGACATAGCGAAGTTTAATTCGCGTCGGACTTAACAGGAACAACATTGATGGCCTGACGACCACCTTTGCCATCTCCCATTTCGAATGTGACTTCTTGTCCTTCGACAAGAGTGCGATATCCGGGCATATTAATATTACTGTGGTGAATAAAGATATCTCCTGGCTTACCATCTGCCTGAGGAGTTTCGGGAAGGATAAATCCAAATCCCTTTGCAGCATTAAACCACTTGATTGTGCCTTTTAAAATAGACATTTCTATTAATTCCTTTTGTTATTAGTATTGTCCGAGCTTACCAAATTGAGAAGTTCCCTTTAGTCCTGCTGGGTTAGGTCTCAAAAGACTAGCTACGAAAGTGCTGGGACATTCCTGGAATTTACCAATTGCGGGTTTGAAATAAAAGTACAAGTTGCTTGCAAAGACAGCCTGTTTATTTTTCCCAACCTTTATAGACACAATCGGGTCTTTATCTTCCTGTGGAGTACCCTGCTGTTTTATTGTAACAAGCTTTGCTTTGTCGGGTCCAAGGTCTCTTAATTCATTATATACGTGCATAATAACTGATAGATCATACTCCATTTGTACAGATTCACTTAGATCCGTATTCTCTGGTCTTTGACCCTCTGGGAGCTTAGTGTATTCCATAGTTGCTAACATAGCAACCCAGTATTTTTCAGCTAGTGTTTTAACTACATGAGACATCTTTTTAAAACGAATACGTTCATCCCACTCGGCAAAGTCTTGGGCTTTATGGAAGTTGTCAAAGATTGTAAGAATGCGACTCTTTGGAAAAGCATCTTTATAATACTTAATCATGGTTTCGGTGTATCCTAGTGTTGTTCCATGAGTAGCATCTTTGATTACTAATTTTCCCACCTTGATTAGATCGCGAATATTCTTTCTTCCTATCTCCCATTTTTCTTCTAGTGCTTTGATTTCTGCGTTAGTTTTATTTCTAATGTAACTGACAGGGTTAGTTACGAAATTCATTTCAAGTTCTTGATCAATTGCTGCAAGTTTTGAGAATACAACTTCCCTGTTATCGTCTGTGGAGTGAATCAAAACAATGGTATCGTTATCCATTTTCTTAGCAACATTAAGTGCGATGGTTGAAACGAAAGAGGTTTTACCGTGATTAGGTTTACCGCCTATTCCAATGGCTCTTCCTTCTTGCATTCCGTTTATTGCTTCATCCATTTCTTTCCATCCCGTTGGAATACCCGCAATCTGGTTGGTGCGGTTTAACCAACCATGGGTTATTGTGTCAAAGGCTTCAAGAGTTTCACTAATTCCAACATTATCAATTTGACTAGAGGCTTGGAATTGTTCAATCATAGTCTGGTAACTACTAAATATTTCTTTAGCTCCAGCAGGATTTCTACGGAGTTCTTTAATTGCTTGAGTAGCAATAGACCTAAGTCGTTCACTATTTTTAAATTCTTCAACACGACTGATTCGATCTATTTCTCCTTGGATTGCAGTTAGTCTTACTTGTGTGTTTTCAGCTAACTCTTTAATCATTTTTTCTCTACGGATGATATTAGGCTCCGTAGTAATAAGAGGAATCATCTTTTCGGCAATTTCTTCTGGAGAGATATTGGTATCGAAATGTTGGATTCTCCATTGGAAGCAAGATATTTTGGGAAGTGTTTCCCACTGAGCTTTTGCATTTGCCAATGGGATTGGTTTCAAGAAGTCGTCAGGGTCTTGACCTTCCGGTAATTGAATGATATCAGCTTGTAATGGTTGTGCAGCAATAACATTATCTAAGATTTGTTTTACTGCTAGTTGCCCACCATTATCATTATCGAGGCAAAGAAAGATTTTATTAATCCCGTATTTTAGTATTAATTGTACATGTTCAGGAGTCATAGCTGTACCACCAATTGCTACAACATTATGAATTCCTTTTTCGTGCATAGTAATTACATCGCCATAACCCTCAACAACAATAAGTCCCTTTTCTTTTGCTATGTTTTTGGCTAAGTTCAATCCATAAAGAATTTCTCTCTTTTTATAGATTGGACATTCTTGTGCCGTATTGATATATTTACTTTGGTGCATTTGTGGATCAGTATCATGTTTCATATCTCTAGCTGAGAACCCAACTGGAGTTCCCCTCTCATCTAGTATCCCGAAGATAAAAGTATCTCCATTAAACATATCAGGACGATATAACCCAGCACGTTTAATAGTTTGGTCGGTTACTCCACGATTTCTAAGATCAGATATAAATTTATTAAAACTCTCAACTATCCCTACGCTAAAACGTTCTCCTACTGTTGGATTCCACTCTCTATTTTTGAAGAGTTCTTGATATTTAACATCATTATATTTATTGTGAGAACAACGGATTAATGTATTTGCTTCTTGATATGCCGAATATATTTCAGCTAAGGCCTGTTGTTCTGGGGTCATTTCTAGTTCTGGAGGTAGAACGCCGAAACGTTCACAGAGTTGTTTTATTGTAACATTGAAAAATCCTGGCCCAGATTGAGGCAAACCTTCAAGCATATTTGCTGCGTGGAATATTGTTCCTGATGTACCACACCCGAAACAATGAAATACAGATGAGTTAGGAATTATACTACAACTTGGAGTAGAATCATCATGAGCAGGGTTAAGGCATTTGAATTTTCCACTGGAGTTAATTTGAATGTTCTTGGTTTTTAGATACTCTACCAACTTCTCTTGCAGTGTTTCTAGGCAGATATTAAGAGATGGGTTTTCTAACATTTTTACCTCTTCTTTGAATTGAGTAGTACTCGACCTTCGAAGAGACTATACCCTCTTTCTTAGTCAAAGTCAAACATAAATATGGTTGACAATTTCCTGTACAAGGCGTAGTATATTGTATAAATTAAATATACAAAGGATATGAAATGGTAGCCAAAAGAATTCAACCCTGTGGACTTCTAGATAAGATTGATAAACATTTAACTTCTCCTCTTCGATTAGAAAGTCGTCAAAGACATTTCCATCCAACTCAAGCTTCTTGTTACGATGACAATGGACAAGTACATGGGACCTGTTTACGTAAGGTTGGATATGAATTTTATGGCGTTCAGAAGTCTAACCCATTTAAACCAGAAACACTGTATACCTTTGCTATGGGCCATCATGTTGAAGATATGTTAGTTGATTGGTTCAAAGAGATGGGGTTGTTTGTTGCACGAAATGTGAAGTTCTTCAATAGTGATTTTTTTGTTTCTGGAGAATTAGATATCGTTATTAGAGAGAATCCTGGTTCAGAAACTTTAATTGGTGTCGAGTCTAAATCATCTCATGGACCATGGTTTAGAACGGAAATTATAACTGGAAAACCCGGTACTCCTCCTACTCCAAAATCAGAACACGTTATGCAGGTTATGTTATACTTAGATAATTTCCCACTTCCTTATTTCGTTTTGATTTATATTGGGAGAGATTCATTTGATCGGACAGAATACACTATTCGTTTAGTGGAAGAAAATGGAGATAAGTATCCGGAGATTTGTTATCCAGACGGATCTTCGTATATAGACAAGCGTTTTAGTATGGCGAATATATACAATAGATATAAAGATATGGCAGCATATTTGAAGAAGGGAGTTTTGCCTCCACGAGACTATACTCCGGTTATGACTCAAGCAGAAATGGAAGAAGCAGTTAAGTCTGGAAAAGCGAAAGCTTATCAAATGACTAAGTTTAAAAATGGGGAATTATTAACTGCAGATTGGACTTGTAGATATTGTGACTTCAAAGATTTGTGCCGCAACGTTGATGCAGGAGAGATTCCGAATTTTGTTGAGAGATGTAATAATAAAGAGTTTACTAAGGCAGAATATAAGAAGCCAGAGATTACCGAAAATATGGAGAAGGAAGTAAAGAAACCTGTTCCTCCCCGGAATCGCACTATTAAAGAGGGTAGTCGAAAGATTCCCTCTTAAAATCCATATCCAACTCTAAGATAAAAGTTTATATCTTTTATTTTAAGACTTGTAATATTGGGACTTATAACATCGAATCCAGCCCAGATGGGGCCAAGGGTTTGGGTATCGAGCCATAAGCCACCAGATTCTAATTTGGCGTTAGATAGAATACCCATTACTCTTCTAATATCTCTTTTCGTAATGGATAGTTTCTTTAGTTTACTTATCTCTAGATTGGCTTCATAGAGTCTTG
>Ga0172381_10004712_pt1 | contig 14029 bp, 15 predicted proteins | sample Leawel6488metaG_FD_119754 | JGI IMG/M metagenome (GOLD analysis project Ga0172381, IMG submission 119754) | Leachate microbial communities from a municipal landfill in Southern Ontario, Canada - Leachate well 64-88 metaG | ecosystem: Engineered > Solid waste > Landfill > Unclassified | place... | reverse complement strand
CCCTCTGACGGAAAAACCGGCCTTCATATTCGCGTTCTGCCAGCCTTTTTTGGGTCTGGATGAGTGAACCTGAAGGTGGAAACCCGGCACGATTCAATCGCTGATAAGAGCCATTATACGAGGGGGAAAACAGGCGTATTTTGACAAACCGGACTGGAAATACGTTTATTTTCCACAGGAAATGAAAAGGACGGGTTTCCAGGCCTTTCGAATACACCCCCTTACAGGAAAGTGGAAAATGGGTCCCGAAACGGGCTTATTTTCTTCTGATGATCCTACGACCCGGATCCTGACCTCTGTCACGGGCAACAGGACCGGTCAGTATCCCTTTTTTCGTCATGCCGGTGTATGCGGATCCATCCGGTTCCCACGGCAGATGCCATCATGGATAACCCCCGGTATTTTTCACGCCAGCGGGTCCCGCAGTTCACACGGTCATCAATACATCTCTTCAACATGTCAGCCAGCATGTATACAGTATACGTAGTTGGTTGAATGAGTGGTTTTCACAGAAAAGATGATACAGGCGCAGCAGATCCGAATGCAGTGAATCCCGACGGCACGCCCGTCTGCCGCGTACGGTTGCCCAAGAAATGGAACAAGGAACAGTTCGCCATTGCCGAATCCATGCTCGGGGCAAATCACATCCGCGTCCAGTGCATTGACGGGGTCATCCGCATGGGCCGGATCAAGGGAAAGATGAAGAAGCGCCAGTGGATCCGGGAAGGCGATACCGTCCTTGTCGTTCCCTGGAGTTTCCAGGATGAAAAATGTGATATTATTTACCGGTACCTCAAGCCGCAGACCGACTGGCTGAGGAGAAACCAGTACATCTAACTGGACCCTTTTTTACCACAACTTATATTCGCACGGACATCCCCTGTCCCTTTATCCAGGGCAGGACCCCTGGGCAACAAAAAGAAAGGAGGTAGACAGAATGGTACGACGTTTTCACAGATCTATCTATGATGAAATCGATGAACTCAGGGCATCCATGGACTACCTGTACCAGCTTGCTCTCGAACCTGCTGGCAACCCGTTGTTGCCAGGCGATGATGTCCCGGGGATCGTATGCCAGTACCTGCACTCCCTGAATGCGGAAGTTGCCGAATATGATGATGAAGTGACGGTGACGGTTGACACGGTTGCGGGAACCGAGGATACAAAAATCTCGGTTGACCTTATCGATACAACATCCCTGCTGATCACCTGCGCCCGTGAGGATGAACGGACCCTGGATGATGAGGGGAATTTCCTGCGCGAAGAGCGATCGGTTTCCCTGAGCCAGCGCGTCCGGCTCCCCTCCCCGGTCGCGGATGCCGGGGCACGGATGAGCATGAGACACGGCGTGCTCGATATCCACCTGAAAAAAGTCCCGTCGTTAGCGGCAGGCACTCCCTGAACAATTCTTTTTTGTGCGCACGCTTCAATGCGTGAACCTCCGGGACAGATTATCTGCGACAATGACGTCTCCGCATTCTGGGTCCTTAATAGTGCTCGTCAGGCTCAGTGTCAGGCTCAGTACTTCTCTCATTATTCCTCCATGAATCCTGGTAGTGTACACTACCTGCCAAAAACCTGAGTGAATAGTTACACCATTATCAGTATAGCAATCGATCTCCGGCAAAAAAATTTCAACCACCCCCTCACCCCCTGCTCAATTTTTTTCAGGCAGGGTCTGGTTGATCGGAAAACCATCTCACGCCGGCAAATCAAAAATTTTGTAGCATGTACATACATATTGTCGGATAATTATCCGATTATCGCCTCATCAACTGACACCTCATGATCGCGATTGAACATTTTTCAGCAGAGTCTGCTTGAAAAAAAATGCTCTGGAGAATACCTTAATCCAAACAAATTGTATGAATCCAGTACCTCTCTGAAATTTCCTCTGTGAATAGTGGATAGCCAGCGACTCGTATCACATCACATCCACCTGAAACTTCGAAGAACCGTAACAAACGTAACGGATTTGAGTTTTTTAAAATCCCTTCACGGACGAAGAGCCGGATGAGATCAAACCGGAACAACTCTTCGTCAATCATTCCGGGATCACTTAGACCACGGGCCAGGAAAATCAAGTGAAGAGACATTCGGATATTCTTGGGCAGTGACGTTCAGCAGGTACCGGATCGCAACGTTTCTGGATGATATCTTAGTATTCGGATGGCTTTTTTGCCATATAGTGACCCTATCCGGCGCCCGCTGCCTGTTAGATCTTACGCGTTTCTTTAGTCCGGGTTCAGATTTAGTGAAGTACTGGGGCTGGAGTTGCTTTTTTGACCGGGTATACACGAACATGAACGATGATTCGTACCGGAAAACAGATACTCCCGATTTCTGATGGTGGGGGCTCCCCGCCCCAGGGCCTCTCCGTGGCACGGCGGGGCAATACAGTATTTTCACCTATGCTTATGGTCACCGATCCGCTGAGAGGGGCAATTATCCTTGATGAAACAGGTTTTAAACAGGGATATTTTTTATTTACACTTTTTAATTTTTGTACAATACATAACACTATCCCCCCGCGAACCAATCAGGTATAAAGAATGAAACCGGGAGCAGGACATGGGACACAGGCGGACGGATTCCACACAGAGATATGATTATGCCCGTCTCATCTGTGCCTACCTGCTCCGCAATAACCTTACCCGTGCTGACGTGACCGCACGGGACATTGCACAATTCCATCACCTGGCCGGGGGATCCTCCCGGTCCATCAGCGCCCTGCTGAATTTTCTCTATTCCAACGGCATCCGCAAGACCCGTTTCGGGTTTTATATCCTGGGGACCGCCCCGTTCAAAAAAAGCGATTACCCCCACCATTACACGATTGAGCTCATCGATCAGGCTCATGGACTGCTCTGATGCTTTCCGCCCTTCACCCCATGACAGAGAAAAAAACCAGCCGGCCACCACGTGCCTCAGTATTTTTCCGGATCACTGCAGGGTATGGGGGTGCACCATAACACGCACCTGGTGGCAATGGGCCCTGCAAAGAAATGATTCTGATCTCCTCGGGTACGATTTTGCCGAGGGGTGCCCGGCATGGGAAGCATGGTGGTTCCGGATCGCTGTTGCTGTAGTCTGCATCTTCCTTGTCTGGTTTTTCTTTTTTGCCTGACGGGAACTATCCCGGCATCCCGCCCGGGAAATTCCCACGGTTCTGGTCCCTGATCCCCCTTCATTGCCTGGTAAAACCTGAAGGCTGCCTGGCGGACAGTGCCAGCCCTCTTGCCGGCGTATCCTGATACCGGGGGAACGCCCTGATGCCCCCACTAAAAAATCCTTCCGTGCACGAATCCGGAAAAACATAAATATTCTGGTTCTCTACTAATGCCCATGCGGGAGCAGAAAAGCAGCATACGGCAGATCCTGCGGGAACGCAAGGATGCCATGACACCGGAAGACCGGCTGAAGAAGAGCGGACTCATCTGCGGCCACCTCATGACCCTCATTGGGGATCGTGAGACCGTGATGGCCTATACCTCCAAGCAACTGGAGGTCAACACGGTGCCGATCATCACCGCCCTGCTCGAACGCAAAAACCCGGTTATTGTCCCGATTATCGTTAAGGAGGACGTGAGCCTCCGGCTCTCGTACCTGCGGGATCTCTCCGCTCTGGTCCCGAGCACGTTCGGGGTCCCCGAGCCTATCGGGAGCGAGATTCCTGCCACGGGCGAGGATGTGGACACGATCATCCTCCCGATGCTCGGGTTTGACCGGACCGGCGGAAGGATCGGGTACGGAGCCGGGTATTATGACCGGTTCCTGGAAAAATACCCCGGCCTTCGCAAGATCGGCATCGCGTTTGCCTGCCAGGAGTATGACTCCCTTCCCCTGGACGAGACCGATGTCCGGATGGATCATATTGTCACTGAGGATGGGATCGTATATCCCTGAGGAGTTGAGGGCATTATGGAGATCAACGGTACCGTGATCCTTGATACGTTTGCCGAGGCTTTCCCGGTCTGGATTTCGCGGGTCGTCATTACGGCAGCCACGAAGGAATGGGCGTATACCGCAGCTGCGACAGCAACCGGTTTTGCCACATCCAAGATAGCCTGTCCCTGCGAGGCGGGAATCGAATGCGAAGTTCCCCCGGGCGAGACACCGGACGGGAGGCCGGGCGTCTCGATCCTGATCTGCGCAGAGAAGAAGAATATGAAAGCTAATGTCGGTGCACGGGTCTCCCAGTGCGTGCTCCCGGCACCGACCGCAAGCGCCTTTGACGGCCTGCCGGATGCAGCATCCCGGTTTGCGATCCGGATGCATTATTTCGGGGACCGGTATGAAGAGCGGTGCGTTGTCGGAGGGCGGAACTGCTGGAAGATCCCGGTGATGGAAGGCACATATCTTGGCGAGGAGCGCTATGGCACCGTCAAGGGAATAGCCGGCGGGAATTTCCTTGTCATGGGAAAAGACCAGCCATCGGCACTCGCAGCAGCAATGGCCGGCGCCCGGGCCATAACGGGAATGAAAGGCATCATCACGAGTTTTGCCGGGGGTGTTGTGAAGAGCGGGTCCAAGGTGGCAAGCAAAAACTACCGCTTCCCGATGCCGGCGAGCACGAATCATATGTTCTGCCCTACCCTGAAAGGCAAAATTTCCGACTCCCTTGTCCCGGATGGCGTGGGTTCAATCTACGAGATCGTCATGAACGGTATGGATGACGCGGCGATAACCTCTGCCATGAAGGCCGGTATCCTGGCTGCCGCGGAGACCGGGAAGGCAAGCCACATCGGGGCATCGAATTTTGACGGGCGGCTTGGCCAGCACCGCTTTTCCCTGCACGATCTGTTCCGGTGAGGAATGAAGGAATTCCAGGTTGCCGGTTCAGGAATCGTAAACCGGCAACTTTGCCTCTTTTGACATCTCCTGAAAAATAAGGATGAGGCCCGGGCAAATGTCCCGCTCCCTCCGGGCTGATCACCCAAGGCCGGCCGTGCGCTCGTGTATCTCCAGGCGCGGGAAATGCAGGGGCTGGATCCGGCCAGGGGGATGGTCAGCTCAGGGCCGGCCGGATCAGGAACACCAGGAAGAGCAGGAAGTACATGGTTATGGAGATGGCCGGGATAAGCCGGAGCGACCAGTAGTGCACCTGTTTGATCCTGGCCGTATCATTGTCCTCAGTATATTTTAAGATAAGGATGCCGGATACAAGCACCATGACGAGTGTCGCATACGTGGTGATCATGAAGAGGTCAAGGAACGTTGCATAGGCAACGAGCGGGATGTTATCCGCAACCCTCCAGTGGATGAGTACTGCGGCAAGGAACATCGAGGCGTTCAGGCCCAGGCGGGATGAGACCTTCATCAGCAGGGATGCGAGCGAGACGATGATGATGAGCATGATCGGCAGGAAAAATTTCAGGATCGTTGACGTGACATCTCTCTCGATGCCGTAAGCGAAGACTGCCCGGGAAAAGGGGATCTCGTCCGTGACATAGGAACTGTTCGAGATCGATGAGGTGACGCTGGTAAACGTCCATCCCGGAAGATCCGCTTCGGGATCGAGAATATCCTCTGCCGGGTCAGTTACGAGGACCATCTCCTGTTCGCTTTTGTATTTGGGCTCGAGTCTGATGAAGATCCGATGCTGGTCAAAAGGGAAACGGCTGAGGTCGGGCTCGGCTGTCAGGATGGCAACGATCCGGTATTCCGTTTCATGGGAGGTGTTTTTGATGATGGAGATGGACGATATCTCACCGTTCATAAGCTCCAGGTCGTCTATAGTTACCGGAGTATCGGAGGCCATGTCCAGGTAAAAATCCACCCCGACCGTCCCGGCTAGCAGGTCGAACCGGTTAAAGTCCACAACATAGGTGCTGATCTTCACGATCGCGGGTGTGGTTACCCCCGGCTGAACCGAATCATTAGAAACCACTCCCGCAGCCACGGGGGCTGCAATCATGATACTTACGAGCGTGAAGAGCAGGAGGTATCGCGCGATTCTGGACATTCCATCCTGCGATCTGCCGTGAGCCCATACCGTTCCATTTTTCTGGTATGCAAGACGGTGAATACTAACATCTCCCTGTACTGAAAAAAGGGATCTTGATGCTTATTAATTAACAGGAGTGTCCCCATGTCCCTGATTTTCCGGGTGCAGAACACCATTCTCTGGTATACGGTCAGGTTTTTCTGTTCATCACGTGATATCCCGCATGCCCAAAAGGTGTTTTCCCTGCTGCCAGTCATTGGGTAATGCCGTAAAAAGATAACTGCAAAAAAAATTTCAATTATCGCTTGGTTTATCCTAGTTCATGGGTGATAATTAGTTGTCATGCATACTACACCCGTACTGCACACTCAGTTTTTTGGAGCGTTTTCTCATCCAGTGCCCTTCCGAAATAAGCACCCTCACCTATCTCTTTTCGGAACTCCCTGGGGAACCTGGAGAGAAGCGTATTCCGGTTTTGGGATATCCATGGATTTTGTTACCTGCTGCATGACGCGGGTACCTGAACAGGGACTGCCGGGGAACCTTAATGAAAAGGCAAAGAACCCCCGGCTGCTCTGTGATCCCCGGTGCTCACCCTGCACCAGCAGGACCCGCTGAATTGAACCTGACGGTACACCTTCCTCCACCGGCTTTCCGTTTTTCACACCACCATGATCCCGTACCTGCAATCGATTCGGAATCACATGATGTTCAAGACAAAATCCATCGATAAGCTGATGGAGCATTGTCAGGGTGAGCATGCCCTCCAGCGGGTGTTGCGCCCGTATGAACTCGTGTTACTCGGGATTGGCGCAGTTGTAGGCACGGGCATATTTGTCATCACCGGTATTGCTGCCACCCAGTCCGGCCCGGCCATCATCCTATCGTTTATCATCGCCGGCATCATCTGCATTCTCGCCGCACTCTGTTATGCGGAATTTTCTGCAATGGTTCCCGTTGCCGGAAGCGCCTACACGTATTGTTATGCCTCGCTGGGAGAGATCTGGGCATGGATCATCGGGTGGGATCTTATCCTGGAATACGCGGTATCCATCTCTGCGGTTGCTATCGGGTGGTCGGCTTATGTCGTGAACCTCCTGGCCGATATTGGCATCCGTCTTCCCCCGTACCTGGTCAACCCGCCCGGCGTTGCCGGTGGCCTGATAAACCTGCCGGCCGCACTCATCATCCTGTCCATCACCGCAATGCTGGTCCTCGGTATGCGGGAAAGCGCCCGGCTGAACAGTATCATCGTCCTTATCAATGTCTCCATTATCCTGCTCTTCCTCTTCCTGACGCATGACCATATCAACCCGGGAAACTGGTACCCCTTCATGCCATTTGGCATAACCGGCGTCCTGACTGGAGCTGCGATTGTGTTCTTTGCCTATATCGGGTTCGACGCGGTACTGACTGCGGCAGAGGAGATTGAAGAGCCCCAGAAAAATCTCCCGAAGGGAATCATCGGATCGGTGGTCATCGTCATGATCCTGTACGTGTGCGTTGCGGCAGCGCTCACCGGTGTCGTGCCGTACGGGGACTTCCTCCAGACCAACGCACCTGTTGCCTATGCGCTGGATCAGATAGGCATGCCCTGGGGTGCAGCACTCATCTCTGTCGGAGCACTCTGCGGGATCACATCCGTTATCCTGGTAAGCCTCTATGGCCAGACCCGGATCTTCTTTGCCATGGCCCGCGACGGACTCCTTCCCGACGCCTTCTCCGACCTCCATGCACGGTTCCACACCCCGGCGAAAATTACGATGCTCGTCGGTATTGTCACGGCCATCCTTGCCTGTTTCATTCCCCTGGATGTCATTGCCGAACTGGTCAATATCGGCACTCTCTCGGCGTTCATCATTGTTGCGGCCGGGATCCTCGTGCTGCGAAGAGCCCAGCCGTTACTGGTGCGCCCGTTTCGGTGTCCTCTGATGCCCCTGGTACCGCTGCTCTGTATTATCTCATGCATTGTTCTTATCCTGATGCTGCCGGTTGTCACGCAGGCCCGGTTTATCGTCTGGATGGCAATCGGACTCGTGGTTTATTTCTTCTACGGGATGAGAAACAGCACCAATAAGGCAGCCTGATCCCCCCGGGTAAAAACCGCGGGAACCCGATTTTCCGATACGCCCGTATTCCGGTTTTTCCCACCAGAAAACCGGCAGGACATATGCCGCACGAATGTGCAGGTTTTATTTCCCGCAGCCCCGGCGATCCCACTGGTCGCCGTACACAAACCGGTTCCGGGCCGCTGGTTCGTAGAACAACCGGAAGAGGATTGGCCCGCCGATCATTGCCCACAGGATGCTGTTGCCAAAATAACTGTAGAACTTGCTCTCAAACGGCCGGCCGAAGAAGAGCGTGCCGGACAACGCAAGCAGGAACATGCAGGCAAACGTCACGATCAAGGTTACTGCCCATAAACAACAAAATGCGTACGTGTCCATACGGATTTCCCGGCCCTGCATCAGCCGGTGCCAGAGCCGGTACGAGACGTACGGGTACAGGAAATTGATGATGCAGCCAACGATACTCATCGGCGACCATGAACCAGACAGGTCGCCTGCGAGGTTACCTGCGCCAAATCCCCATGCCGCTGCCGGGCCCCAGAAGATCCCGCAGACCACCGGCAGGATAGCTGCCGGCCGCAGGGTCACTCCCGCGATCTCCCCGTGGAACTGGTTGAAGGGGATCAGGACGAGCACGTACATGAACGCTGTGACAAGAATGCAGAGCTGCCCTTTCCGGTCGGCCAGGACACGAAGAAGTTCGTGCATCAGGATAATGTGGGTGCCGCAGGAGAAAATGATCACGGCTGCCGGGTATATCTTCACCCGGGGACGTCAGAGTACCTGGTCCCTAGTAAACCAGCAGGAAATATGCCATCGCGGTTGTCAGGAATGCACCCAGGAGAATGATCACGGCAACAGGGATCAGGAACCCCATCATGCCGTTTACCGTTGACGCGATCTGGGAGATCCGCTGCGAGCCGAAGACCACGACTCCCCGGCACCATGCGGTTGTGCCGGCCGTGCGGGCAGGAGCGGCATCGGCAAGGGCTTCCCGGACTGCTTCCTCAACGAGCGGGTAAAATGCGTCAACGCCGACCCGGAGTCCCACCTGGTTCCTGCCGGAGACGGTGTTGACAACATGGGTATCGGTGGTCGCAACCTCGCATTCGTCAACAAGGCAAAGCAGCCGTTTACGGATCTCGTCGCGGGTGCCGGTCTGCATGTTGTTGCCGTCAAAGAGGACGTACGCAGTCTTCTGTATGCCTGAATTCACGACAAGAACCTGGACCCCGAGATCGCCAAACCCTTCCTGCCGCGAAAACGGGAGCGTACGGTGTGCGTATCCGGCCGAGAACGGGACCTGTTCTTTCTGTGCGGTTGCAGCAAACGCTGCTTCTGCTGCGCCGAGATACTCCATGCCGAGCTCCGTTCCCGGGTAGACGCCGTCTGCAAGGGCATCCAGGCAGTTGTGGGCATCGACAAAACCGACATGGGGGAAATATCTCTCCCCGGCTTTCATGATCGCAAACCCGAGCGCAAAGTCGAGATCCTCGGTAACGAGCGGCGAGCGGGTTGCAATGGCGATGACCGTATCCCCGAATGCCTGTGCAAGCACGTCCACCGAGCCGCACCGGTACCGTGCTGACTGCGTGCAACCGGTATTGGTGCAGGAATGCGGCCGGGCTTCCATGACCGCGTCACCCACTTTTCTGACTTCCACCTCATCGACCGGGTTGAAATCATGCGAGGCCGAGCCATGGAAGACCATCGAGGCATTGCCGAACATCCCGTGGAGGACCTTCGGCAGGTTGCTCCCTCCGATCTCCCCGAGGGGCCCGGGGTGGACGTTGGGGACCGTAACGAAGATCTCCTCTTTTCCCTCCCGCTGCATGACGAGCGAAACCTGGGGCACGACCACGCGTTCCCCGATGCTCCGGAAGAAGTCGTCGAGTTTCCTGCTGCCTTCAGACAGGTGGGCGAGGAACGCATTGGCCAGTTCGAGCGGACCGACCCGGAAGTTCGCCTTCATCGGGCGTTCGATCACGATGATGAACGCGTAGACCCCGATGGCGAAACTGATGTGGAGGAGGATTGCGACCTGCACAAACCACAGCCCGAGAAAGAGCGCCGCCCCGGCAACCGCGACGCCGGAATGGAGCAGGGCCGGGATCACGACCCGGCTGAGCCGGTAATCGACCACTGCTGCCAGGAGGAGCATCCGGAACGCGAATACGAATGCCAGCGATATCGCATAGAAGAGCGAAAACGAGAACCGGAAGAGCAGGATAGGCGAGAGGGAGATGAAGATCGAGATGATGAGGCCAAGAGCTGCCGTGAGCCCCGACCAGCCGGGATCCAGTTTCCCGGAGAACCGCCGGGCCAGCCAGGGAGTCAGGGCAAGGGCAGCGAGTGCGGGGATGAGGTACGCTGCAATGGGGAATAGGGCCGGGTTCGAAAGATTTTTTTCGCTCCCCAGCATCGCCATGACTTCAACGCAGCCGGAGAGGATGAGGATGAGGACAAATGACCGGGCCCACGACGGGCTGGTTACAATATATTTCGAGAGTGCCTCCAGCTTGAGGTCCATCTCACCAGACACGGGACTTCCTCCCAGTATGGGGCGTCACGCACATCCTGTGGGGAATATCGGGGAGGGCTCTTTGAATCATGTGATCAGTGGTGTATCTGGATTACAACAGGATGAACATTTCCGCTCTCCTTTCCCGGGGATGCCGGCACATCTGATATGCAGGCCCTATGAGCGGGGAGCCCGGGTAACATTTCCTCCTGCGGCCCGGATCGTCTCTTCGATTTTTGTGAGCAGCTCTTCATCATGGAGAGCATAATCCAGCAGCTCAAACGAGTTCACCAGCGCAATGGGCTTGAGGATGACCAGCGGCCTCTTTCCCTTTGTCTCGCCGCAATAATCTGCCGGCACAACCGTCATGGTGCCGTTATCCCAGATTGCCACATTCCCGAATCCCGCTTCTTCCCAGAGTTTCGTAACAATATCCTGCGTTATCATGGTGTGCCCCGTGCGCTGATACAGACAAAAAGAGCCCGGGACATATAAGTGCATTGTACCCGTTATGAGACGTATCCCCATCCCGGCCGGGCCAAAAAAGAATGAGTCCGCTGCAATCCCTCCGGGAAAACCCGGAAGGGTACTCATACGATCAGTTCCCGGGCATCCCGGCTGATCTCCCTGCTACGGTCAATGCCGGCCTGCATCGCAACCGGGAGGGGGTTTCCGGCCCGGATACTCCGGACAATCGTACCGGTGATCCCACCCGGCGTGCTCATCTTCGCGATGTACTCTTCCCGCTCTGCATCGGAAAGGGATCCGGCCTGGACTTGCTGTGCCCAGGCATACATGCCGGCAAGCAGGGGATACTCGCGCACGCCGCCGGCAATCTCGTCATCGGGATTGCGGCCCTGGGCCCGGCAGGCAAGGATGGCAGCCGTGAAGCAGACACCGGCAGTGAAGACATGCATCGTCTCTTCATCCGGCAGCACCTGGACCTTCAGCCCCATGCAGGTAAGGATATTGACAAGGAGTTCGTTGCCCGGGAAGATGCCGGCAATTCCCGTCTGCTGCCGGATCGTGTCGGGACCGCCCGGCATCATCCGCACAACGTCGATCCCCCAGCGCTGTTCCGGCACAGCCCGGGGAATCCCCGCCATGCAGGAGACGACCAGGGCTGTGCGGGGGAACGGGAGGCCGTCGAGCGATGCAATGGACTGGGGCCGGATGGTGAGAAAGATTATTGATGAACGCCGGCAGAGTTCCTCGTTTGTGGTGAGATTATCTTCAAGGCCGGACTCCCGCAGCGCGTCCCGCGTGGCCGGGCTTCCGGCATGGGAGAGAAAGAGCTGGTCTTTGGGAAAACCGGCACTGATGAGGGATTCCGCAAGGCTCCGGCCAAGGTGGCCTGCGCCGATGATGCCAATGGGCTGGTTCGTGAGGGTCTGAAGCATGTCTCTGTGAAACAGGTAGGCCGTGAGGGGATGTGAATATTTCCGATGATAAAACCCGGTTTCAACTGGACTGACCTCACACCTCCGGTTATGGTGGACGCCCCCAGTTCCCCGTACCGGCCCCCATAATAAATTTCTGAAGTCCGGTGGCAGGCATTCCGGCCCATGAATTTCATGGAAAAAAAGAATGGCTGCGACTTCTTAGAGTAGTATAACCAGGGAGCCGGAAAACCCATGATCGTTGTTTTATATGTTCTCATCGCAATTGTCGCACTTGCAGTTATTATCTCCCTTGCGTGGCGGTTTGCCTCGCGCCGGTACCAGATCCCCTGCCCGGTCTGGATGAAGGGATTGCTGGATCCCTCGGGCCCCGGCAGAATAAGCGCCCGCACGCAAAGAACGATCCGTCAGCTCGATCCCCGCCCCGGGATGAACGTGCTGGATGCTGGTTGCGGCCCGGGCCGGCTTACGATCCCGCTTGCCCGGATCGTGGGCCCTGAAGGGAGTGTGACGGCCCTGGATCTCCAGGACGGGATGCTCAATGAAGTGCAGGAGCGGGCACGCAGTGCAGACCTCACGAACATCCGGACACTGCGGGCCGGTATCGGTGACGGGAACCTGGAGCACGACCGGTTCGACCGGGCCGTACTCATCACGGTGCTTGGCGAGATCCCAGACCGTGATGCAGCACTGCGCGAGATCTATGCTGCGCTCAGGCCCGGCGGGATCCTGCTTGTTGAAGAGACTATACGCGATCCGCATTTCCAGACCCGCCGTACCGTCACGCAGCTGGCCGGTGCTGCCGGGTTTACCGAAAAGGAATTCTCCGGGAATTATTTCTCCTATATCCTCACTCTTCAAAAACCATCCGGTGCCTGATCGATCAGAGCGGCCACCGGCAGGGATGGTCCGCCCTCCTGAGCGCCGGGCACTTGTTGAAGTACGTCTCGCCCCAGACCCAGGGCTGGTAATGGCAGCACATCTCGGGTTTCACGAGATGGATCCCGCAGAGGTACCGCGTCTTTGCCACCCGGCGTAAAAACGGGCAGACCGTGACGTAATCCCCGGTTTCTGGATGGCGCATCTCGAACGAGACCACATCCCCAAGGTCTTCGGCCCGGAGGCTGGTGCAGGGGACGGGATCTCCGTGTTCCCGAAACGCGATATACCAGCGGAGGATATCGGTCCTTCCCTGTTCGATCCAGATATACACGTTTGCCGGGGTCGGGGCAATACCGGGGCCGAAGATACGGCAGCAGAGCCCGCACTGCTCGCAGGGTTCATCATCCGTTATAACGGGTTCTTCCATCGGAATTCCATCCCTTATTCACCCGGACGCGGGAAATGATTTGCGGAAATGATCTGCTCCGGATCCGCAGAGAGCAACCTGCTGCCGAAAATTACCTGTCCAAATAATTCTCCCTGGCGCTTCCTGGTCTTGCCGGATATGGATCAGGTCAGGGAATATATCATCTAAAAAAAAGAATGCGTTCCCGGTTGTTGTCCGGCGTGACGGTAAAAAATCAGAAATTTGCCCCGCCGGTGTTCACCGGGTTGTACCGCGTTCCTGAGACAGCGGTGGTAACGGTTCCCGCAGCAGGAAGCGTGGTCGTTGCGCCCGCCCCATCCGAACAATTGCCCTGTATCATCTGGCAGTACGCCTTTGCAAGGGTACGGGATCCCAGGTTCGGTTCGTGCGGGATACCGGACTCTTTCCCGAGGTAGGTAGTGTACCGGAGCGCATCGGTATAACTCATGGATGATGCTTTCATGAGATATCCTATCGTAACGCTGCCGGTCCGGTCGTTCCCGAGCACGCAGTGATAATAGATCAGCCGTTTCTTGCCGGACGGGTCTTTCTCGGACATCAGGGCATCGATACGGGAGATGAGGTTTGCATAACTGCAATAGTCTCCCATGTCGGTGGTGAGGAGCTGCTGGCAGGTGCCGCTTGCGGGATCCCCGGTATTGCAGAACCCGATGGTCGATATGATGAGGTTGCCGGACTGGCCGTTGATCGTCCCGTCAGCGAGCGGTTCTGAACATCTGCTGGATTTTCCGCCAAAATCCCGGGTCTCGATACCCAGGTAGT
>Ga0172381_10004711_pt1 | contig 14029 bp, 13 predicted proteins | sample Leawel6488metaG_FD_119754 | JGI IMG/M metagenome (GOLD analysis project Ga0172381, IMG submission 119754) | Leachate microbial communities from a municipal landfill in Southern Ontario, Canada - Leachate well 64-88 metaG | ecosystem: Engineered > Solid waste > Landfill > Unclassified | place... | reverse complement strand
TAGATCAAAATATTCCTGCTTTGACACTTTCCCCATCAAGTTTCATGATTTGTGATGCAAAAGTTTGTGGTAAATCATACTTTGATCCTATCGAAAAAGCGCTTGAAGTGGGGATTGTGCCTGTTGTCTATGGTGATCTAGTTCTAGATAGAAAGTTAGGGTTTACTATAGTCTCGACCGAAAGAGTTCTTTCATTGTTAGCAAATAAATTCCTCAAAGATTACAGGGGTAGAATAGTATATGTTACTGATGTTGATGGAGTGCTTGATAAAAAGGGTAAGGTAATTCCCCAGATTACAAAATCCAATTTTGAAAGTTTAAAACCAGACATTGTCGGAGCAAAGGGTAAAGATGTGACAGGTGGAATGCTTCATAAAGTAGAAGAGGCATTACTTTTAGCTAAGAAAACTGGGATAGAAATAAGTATTATCAATGGAAATAAGGTAGGGAGACTTAAGAAAGCTATCTTGGGAGAAAAAGTTGAGGGAACTCTAATAAACAATTAATCGAAATCGCCAGGCTGTTCCATCATGTTTTCCAACATCTCTGCAGCCTCAGGGGTTCCAGGAAGAATATAACTGATTTTGCCGGTTATAACATTTTGAACTTTGGCGATAAAGTTTTGTTCTGGATTTTCAGAAATATAACTTGATTTTTTATTTAAATTTTCCTTTCCCATACTTGAGAAGCATTATAACATATGAGTAAAGATACAAAAAAAGTAGCAAAACCAATAGTTTTAGTGGACATTGAGGATACTGTTCTTGGCTTCAAGGAGAAGATGACTACACACAAAATCCCTGTCAAACTTCACAGGGCTATATCTATATTAATATTTAACAAAGACAAAAGTAAAATGCTAATTACAAAAAGGACGTCTACCAAGCCCACTTGGGGTGGATTTTGGACAAATGCGGTTTGTACCCATCCTTATCCCAATGAAACCTATCAAGAGTCAGCCAAAAGGCGTCTTTTTGAGGAACTTGGATTCAAAACTAAACTTACAGAAATCTTTAGCTTTATATATGAGGCAAAGATGGAAGGTGGGGTTTGGGGAGAGTGTGAGCTCGACCATGTTTTTGAAGGGGCTTACGAAGGCTCAGTTAAGCCAGACCCCTCAGAAATAGATGACTATGAATGGATAAAACTATCTGATTTGAGGTTTGATTTGAAGAACAATCCAAATAAATATACACCCTGGTTTAGGATTATATTAGAGAGGATTGATGTATAATACACGTATGGCTGAAGATAAAATAACACTTCCTAAAGGCACAGTGGTTCCAAATCATATAGCAATAGTACTTGATGGTAATAGACGTTGGGCCCGTGCTAATGGTCTTCCTACTTGTGAAGGCCACCGTAAAGGATTTGATGCTGGTCTAGAAATGGCTAGATCTGCAAGAAAATGGGGAGTTAACACATTTACAGTATGGGGACTATCTACTGAAAATTGGGATAGAAGCCCCAAAGAGCTCGCATATCTTATGAAATTATATTGGAATATGGTATCTGTAGTTGAGAAAGAAGCTAAAAAGGATGATATTAAGTTTGTTCATTTAGGTAGAAAAGATAGAATTCCTAAGGCTTTGGCACTCTATATAAAGAGGTTGGAGGACAAAACTAAGGACCATAAGACTCATATATTTAATGCGGCACTTGATTATGGGGGAAGAGATGAAATCGTTAGAGCAACTCAAAAAATTGTAAAAGATGGTGTAAAGGCAGAGGATGTTGATGAAAAATTAATTTCTTCATATTTAGACACAAGGAACCAGCCCTACCCAGATGTTGATTTATTTATAAGGACTTCAGGTGAGCAAAGAACAAGTGGTTTTATGATGTGGCAAGCAAATTACGCGGAATATTATTGGGAAGTTAATTATTTGCCAGATATGGTTCCAAGAAAACTTGCTGACATAATTCTCGACTATTCCCGCCGTAGGCGTAGATTTGGTGGGGATGATAAGGTCGAGCATCTGAAATTTGACCCAAGGGTCACTGCTAAACTTGAGCTTTCTTGGTGGAGACTTTCTCATATTCCTGAAGGAATGAGGATTAGAGACTATGCAATGAAACATCTTAAAGAACAATATGGTCTTTCCAAACACTTAGCAAAGGAAGCTGCAGTTTACTTTATTGAGGCCATTGCTGAGGAAAAAGATGAGAAATGGGACAAAGCAAAGGATAGTATGAAGAAATTCTATCAACTTATAAAAGGGGAGATAAAGTTGGCATTTGAGCCTAAGATAGTGGCTTCCATGGAAGTGGATTTTAATAAGGAAATGAAAAGCAAAGATTCAGTTGCTTCAGCTTCTGATGCTGAAGGGATTGCAGCGGAACACCTAGCTGAAGTATATAGAATCTCCATTCTTCAGGCGACAAAGGCAGCTCATTTGAGAGTACTAGCTGGAGTTGAGAAGAATTTGGCTTTGGCTGGCCTAGGTGATGAACATTGGGATCGAGCAGAGGACTATCTTCATAAATATTATTTGGCTCTTAAGGAGCGTGTAGCATGACAACTTTCAAAAACAATAAACCCTTTCGGGATAAAACAGTTCTTGAGATTTTAGATAAATACAAAGACCTGTGGGCACTTTCTCATGTGTCTGCAGTTTCAGGATGGGATCTTGAGACCTATATGCCGGAGCAAGGTGCATCTGCAAGAGGGATGGCACTCGGAAGAATTTCTACAATTTATCAAAAGATATTTTTGGATAGTGAATTTGTTTCTTTGATACACAAGGCAGGGTGTCAAAATGGTTTGACAGATGCTGAGCGAGGTGTTGTTAGGATACTAGCTCACTCTTTAAAATTTTACGAGAAAGTACCACCAAAATTTCTGGAAGACTTTTCTCTTCTTACGAGTCAAGCAACTGTCGTCTGGAGGGAGGCAAAAGCTAAAAATGATTCTAAGCTATTTGAGCCATATTTAACTAAGATTTTTGGTATGAATAAGGAACTTGCGGAGTATCTTACCTACAAAGACTCTCCATATGACGCGCTTTTGGATCAGTTTGAGAAAGGCTTGACTGCCGCCGAGGTAGAATCATTTTTCAATGAAGTCAGAGAGCCCTTAAAAGTACTATTAACTAAAATTACAAGTTCAAAAAAATACCTTAAAGTTAATCAATTAGAAAATGCGAAGTATGATAAGGTTAAAATGGCAGATCTTAACGCTAAAGTTCTAAAGTACCTATGGCCAGAATTTGGAAAGAATTTTAGGTTGGACATTTCTACACATCCATTTACAACTTCATTTGCGAGTTCTGATACACGTATCACTACTTGGTATCATGATACCGACTTTGGTAGGTCACTATTGGCGGTAATTCATGAATTTGGGCATGCACTCTATGATTTACAATGTGATAAGGGCCTTGATATGACCCCAGTGGGGGGAGGATCGAGCCTTGTAATTCATGAATCTCAAAGTAGATTTTGGGAGAATTTTGTTGGTAGAAGTGAAGGATTTATCAAGAAATTCCTTCCTGATATGCAAAAAGTGGTTGGAAAGAATATCACTTCTTCAGAAGTTTATTCGTATTTCAATAAAGTTGCACCTGGGAACCTCAGAGTTGAGGCAGATGAAGTTACCTATCACTTCCACATTATGCTCAGGTTTGAGATAGAGAAGGGGATAATTGAAGGGGCTCTTAAAGTAAAAGATATTCCCGAGATTTGGAATGCAAAAATGAAGGAATATTTAGGGATTATCCCAAAGACGGATTCGGAAGGAGCTTTGCAGGACATTCACTGGAGTATGGGGAGTGTTGGGTACTTCCCAACATACTCTCTGGGGACTTTCTTAGGAGGACAATGGGAAGATAAGGTTGCCAAAAGTGGAACCAAAAGTTATAAAGATATCGAAAAAATGTTACAGAAGTTTGTACATCGATACGGTTCGATATATACATTAGAAAAACTCTTAACTAAAAACAAAATGAAGTTTGATTCTTCAGTAAACCTAAAATATTTGGAAGAAAAGTACTTAAGAATATATAATTTATAATATGAAATTATACCTCTCCTCTTACAAGTTGGGAAATCATCCCGAAAAGCTTGCTGCGATGGTTGGAAGTAATAAAAAAGCGGCAGTGATTGCCAATGCAATGGACTTTTTAGAAAATTTTGAAGTAAGAAAAGGTAAGGTAAAAGCTGAGGTTGATGTCCTTAAAGTACTAGGATTCTTGCCCGAAGAAGTTGATTTGAGAGATTATTTTGGCAAACCCGAAGAACTTGCCAGGAAAATGTCTGAATTCGGTCTTGTTTGGGTTAGGGGTGGAAATGCGTTTTTGCTGCTGCGAGCATATATAGAGAGCGGAATGGATAAATGGCTTATTGATCAAAAAGACAACAAACAGTTGGTTTATGGAGGCTACAGTGCGGGGTGTGTTGTTCTATCTCCGACTATGGAAGGGGTAGATATCGTTGATGATCCAAATACTCTTGCACCAGGGTATAAACCAGAAATTATTTGGAGTGGGTTGGGGTTAATTGATTATTCTTTTGTACCCCATTTTGAATCAGAACACCTTGAATCTGAAGCTGTCGGAAGAGTTGTTGTATATCTTAAGGAAAACAATATTAACTTCAAAGCTATTCATGACGGGGAAGTTATAATATCTGAGACTTAATCAAATATACCTCCGTTGAGTCACTTCCCATTGATATATTAAATCTTGTGGCAATGTTTCAAATTCTCTTCGAAATTCATCTGTCATTGTTGGATTGTATTTAGCATTCAGAAGTTGGCCAAGCCATTCCTCTTTGTCTATACCAAAATTAGCCTCTGTACTTTTCAGTTTACAATTTTCATCTAAATTAAATCCAATATGTCCTACAGGCTCCATATCTGGAACGAATCCAACGTCAATGACAAATTCTCTCGAATCGTTATGATTTTGGAATTTTATCTTAAACCATCTGTCATCGGTGGAGGCATATGAAAAAGCTTGCTTTAAATTTCCCCCATTGAACCTCTCCTCACTAGCAGTAAAATAACCTTCCCTTAGGATTTCAACAATCTTATCTTTTAGTATTTGCGCGTTTAAATCAGGCATGTTTTTTAACTGAACGATGACGAATTGTATTCCAACGGCTTAAAGATTACAAGAAAACGAACAATCAGTGCAAAATACTATTCAATTGGGTATTGACACCCTTGCACCGCTTTGATATCTTCTGACTAGGATAGATAGACGTCAGGCAGGGTACCATATACGAATGGATCAAAATACTAAAAAGAAAATCAAATTGGAAGATCTCCCAGATCTATTAACCGTTCGTGAAGTCAGTGAACTCCTAAGAGTCTCGCCTTTAACAATTAAAAGATGGGGAAAGCGTGGAAAGCTTCCAGCAATCCGCATCAATTCCCGTGGAGACCGCAGGTACAAAAAGGAAGCTGTACTTTGGCTTCTTGGAATGCAGGCAAAAGAAGAATAACTTCAGTCTTTGTGTAAAACCTCTTTACTAATCAAGCTTAATTTGTAGATTCCAGAAATGGGAGTAGAGTGAATCCTTTTTCTTAAGTAAACTTGTGTGAGTTCCTACTTCCTTTATTTTTCCATTTTCCATAACCACAATTTTGTCAGCTCTCATAATGGTTGAGAGTCTGTGGGCGACAATGATGGTAGTTTTTCCAGCCCTAGCCTTCCAGAAGGCATCTTGGATAAGTTTTTCAGATTCAGAATCAAGTTGGCTTGTAGCCTCATCGAATATTACAATATCAGGGTCACTTAGGATCATTCTGGCAATTGCCAACCTCTGCTTTTGGCCTCCGGAGAGCTTGACACCACGTTCACCAACTTCAGTTTCATACTTTTTAGGTAGACTTTGAATAAAGTCGTCGATATTGGCAATTTTTGCTGCTTCCCTGATTTCCTTTAGACTTGCACGACTTTTACCATATCCAATGTTGTAGGCGATAGTGTTATTGAAAAGAATCGGTTCCTGGGGAACCATTCCAATAAAACCTCGGAGGGTACTTTTCTTAAAATCTTTAATATTAATTCCATCGATTGTTATTTCACCAGAATTTATATCATAAAATCTCATCAAAAGTTTGACTAGGGTGGTTTTTCCTGAACCACTTCTTCCAACTAAAGCGATAGACTGGCCCTGCTCAATTTTTAGATCTACCTTATCAATTGAATTCTTTATCCTATTTTTGTATGCAAAATTAATGGCGTTGAAGTAAACCTCACCATAAACGTGCCCAATCTTTACAGGTTTGTCGGGGTCTTTTACGTCAACGGAGTAGTCTAAAAGATCAAAATATTTTTTAATATCAGCAAGATTTGTAGAGATTTCTCTAAGTCCATATATTAGATCAAATAGCTTTGGGAAAAACATACTTATGTAGCTTATTACTAGTACAAAGTCTCCAAGATTGATTTGACCCACTTTAATTAGATTCATAGAAAATGACAGAACCAGGAAAAGAGATATGTTTATTAGTGTTCCTATGCTCATATCTATCATTCTGTATGTCCAAAAATGTCTCCAAAGAAACTTTTTCCAGCTTTTGAAAGTGTTTTTAAGACGATTTTGTTCCCAATCCTCCTTGGCAAAAAGTTTTACAGTCTCATAATTAATCAAATTGTCGGTAATGATGCCTGATACATCATCTTCCCATTCATTGAAGTCATTACGAGTTTTAATGTTGTATCCTGCCAGGTATTTTGTGGCTACGAGCGTAATTACGAATGAGACTAAAAATATTAGGATGAATCTGTAATCAATTCGTATGAAGAAGTATCCCATGACAGCGAAACCAACAATTATCTCCCACATTCTTTGGTTCAATCGTTCATAAAGCCCCCAAAATGCATTGTCTCCACGCTTGAAAGCACTGATGAGCGCTCCAGTGCTTTTGCCAGTATGGAAAGAGAAGTCTAGCTCTTGAACGTATTTAAAAATTGTTCTTCTTATATCAATTGAAGTATCGACCGAGACAACGTCCCCTATAAGATATTTAAGATTCCCAAAAATAAGGCCAGCAAATTGCACCCCAATATATATAAGGACCAATTTATATAAATAGTCATAGTTTCCTGACTCAATTCCATTTACAAATAGTTTAAAAAAGTAGGGTGTAATGAGCTCAAACACGTAAGCCAATGTGGTTGCTATCATTGCTAAGATAAACCACCACTTATGCTTCCATACGAATGAATAGAATCTTTTAATATTTTTCCACATATTTTCGACGCAAAAGACGCCCCCTTGGGGGATGAATATTGCGGCGAACCTTTATTATATTCCTGAGGCTATCCTATATTCAAGAAGTAAATTTTGCCAAATAAAAACCTCCGATTGGATTTTTGGTCCTTTCGGAGGTGGTAAAACACAGTCTTGCTCTTTTGATTTACAGATCAGTTGATCCAATTATTTGCTAAAAAAGATCATTATTTTACTTCTCGTCATGTTCAATTATGACATTTTGGTGGAATGTCTCTGTCAGGATATGAAGAATGTCATCTTCAATATGATCCCAACGGGGAACATAAACATCACCAATTTCAACAGAGAAAGTGTTATAGAAAGGTTCAACTTCTTCTACACCTGGAATCTTTAAGACTTGAGGAACAAATTGCTGCCACGGCTTTCCAAGCACCCTTAAATATTTTGAGCTCATACTTCGCATGGGCCGCCAAAATCTTTGTTGGGATATTCCGGTAAGCCACTTTGCGGAGTCGTCACTGTACCACCGTCCAGTTGGGTCATTTGAGGACATTTCTACTCGGATTATCAGGGAATCCCTCTGTTGTTTTTCAGCCAGTGATTTTATCGACAAGTTGATCATTGTATCGATTGTTGGGCTCCATTCATAAGCATCGTTTATGGTTTTGAGAGCCACGACAATGGAATATGAGGTAATGTAAATATGATCGAGGCAAGGGAATCTCACCAAAAAGAACATTAAGCCACCAATATCTTCACCAAATTTCCGTACAAGATTTTGTCTTGAATGTGTTTCCGACGGGTGATACATTTTATGACCAGTTTTGTTTATTTCAATATTGGTTGAAAATACTTTTGTTGGCTGTCTGTTCTGCTTACTCACATCTCTTATTTCAATTATCGGATCCATAGGGTTCTCCTTCCTGTTCCGACACACAAAAAAATTGGACGCTTCTGTAAATCTGTTAAAGAACTTCGACTGTGGGTGGATTATATCATTTTTGGGGATTTTTTAGCTTATTTATGCTATAATACACATACTTTCAAGTAAACGAATTCCAATGAGGAAAATATTATCTATATTGTTTTTTATGGTGATCAGTTTGAGTCTAATTAGGCCTGAAGTTTCTTTGGCAAAAACTCTTACATCTGATCCCGTTGCATCTGCGTCAGCTACAGCGACAGCCTCAGCTGAGCCTCAAATAACTCCTGTTGCAGCACCAATTGATATTACTCAAAAAAGTACGGAATCCTTGGGTCCTTTGGAAACCATACTTAATAATCAAACATTGGGGCCAACTTGGCCATTTAACCCTATTAAATATGCAATCCGCGGATCAGTTGCTGCAGGAGTACCTGCTAATACAATTGTTCTTTTGCTCCTTATGCCGATAGTTGCCTTTGTCATAGCATTCTCAAGAAATGTTGTAGGTATCAGGGGTTTTGGTATATTTCTTCCCGCGGCTCTTTCTGTTGTGTTTGTGGCTACAGGCCCGGTTGTGGGAATAGGGCTTTTCTTGGTAATTGTGGCAATCTCAACACTTGTTCGTTTGGTCCTTAGGAAACTCAAGGTGAAACTTCAATATTTGCCTAGAATGTCATTTATCCTTTGGGCAGTTGTGTTTGGTGTTTTAGGGGTTCTTTTCTTGGCCCCAGTTCTTAATTTTCCATCTCTTGCCAATGTTTCTATCTTTGCCGTTCTTGTTCTTATTTTACTATCCGAGGACTTTACCCGCGTACAGCTTGGGAAAAGTGCAAAAACAGCTGTGAACCTTGCTTTTGAGACGTTGGTTCTTTCATTGATCTCATATGGTGTTCTAATACTTCAACCAATTCGTCAATATGTGCTTTTAAACCCAGAAGTATCGCTAATTTTAGTAGCAGTTGGGGACTTCATTTTAGGTAAATACACCGGTCTTAGGGTTATGGAGTACTACAGATTCAGAAAATTAATAAAGTCGTAAATAGTAAAACAAATGAAAGTTTCATCAATTCTTGGCTTAAATGCCCGTTCTCAGCAATTTGCATATAAATATAATACTAGACGTGGGAAATACATCGCCAACTCCAAAATACAGACAGCTAGGATGTTAAAGAGGGCAGAAGTTCCACATCCACGGATATATAAGAAATTTATTGAACCTAGGGATGTGATGGATTTTAATTGGGATAGTCTCCCTGCTAGATTCGCCCTAAAGCCAAGTAGGGGTTTGGGTGGTGCAGGTATTATTATTGTAAAAAGAAGACTTAAGGATGGTGGTTGGTTAACCACACAAAAACAAAGAATCAAGATTGATGACCTTAAGCTTCATACTTTAGACATTTTAGAAGGCGCTCATTCAATGGGAAATGTACCTGATGTTGCCTTCGTCCAAGAATATGTAGGAAGGGAAAAGACTTTCAGGAGATGGGCATACAGGGGGACTCCTGACATTGGGGTTATTGTATTTAATAAAATCCCCGTGATGGCAATGCTTAGGCTTCCCACAAAAGAATCTGGTGGCCGTGCCAACTTGCATCAAGGGGCAATCGCTGCTGGAATTGATATAGCAACTGGAATCACAACAAAGGCTATTTGGCATGGTGATGAGATTGTGTTCAAACCAGGTACTGAGAGGAAGCTTCGGGGGATAAAGATACCCAATTGGAATCAGATCTTGGAGATGGCCATTAAAACTCAATCAGCCTCACATCTTGGTTATTGTAGGGTAGATATTGTTATTCATCCAGAAAAAGGCCCAATGGTTTTGGAGATTAATGCTCAACCAGGACTTCAAATCCAGCTTGCCAATGGGGAAGGTCTCAAAAAACGTCTTGAAAGGATAGAGGACCTGGATATTGTGGATGCAGAGCATGGAGTTTCTGTTGCCAAGGCCTTGTTTGGTGGTAGGTTTGAAGATAGAAAGGCCGTTAAGGAAGGAATTAAAACAATTGGAGCTTCTGAGGAGGTTAGAATTAAGAGTGCTGATGGAAAAAGAGTAACGGCACTGGCCAAGATTGATACTGGGGCTTGGAGTAGTTCAATAGATAAAAAGTTAGCGGAGAGCTTGGGACTTCTTAACGAGGATAAAGTTCTCTGGTATAGAAGGAAGTTAAGTGCCTTAGGGGAGAATAACTGGCCAGTAATTGAGGTAACTTTTTGGATTGCAGGTAGGAAGGTTAAAACTACCATGGGTGTTTCAGATAGGAGCAAGCTTACATATAAGGTTCTTTTAGGGAGAACTGATTTGCAAGGTTTTCTAGTTAGACCGTGGATTGACAAGAAGTAAAAACAACATTTATGGGTTTAATAGGATATTATGAACAATAAAAGTTTACATAACAAATATTACGAAAGTCTACCAAAAGGTATTAAAGCGGGTATTGATAAGTGTCCAATGATCATAGGAATTGGCCCATCTGCTTGGCCAAGGATAATTACCTCTTATTACTTTCCAAAATTTAAGACGATTTGCTTAAATAACTCTCAAGACGATGAATTTGTGAGGGATTTGGGGGAAGAAGTTTTTTCACTTAGAAAAGAAAATCCAAATATAGAAGTTTCACCTCAAACTCCAGGAAGAATAATAGAAACTGATTTGGTTAAGAAATACGTAAAAGATATTGAAGAACCTTTCTCATTTTTGGTTTATAAATCTTCAAGTTATTTAGAAAAAGTTTGTGATGTAAATGGTTGGGATTTTATTGGTAACAAAAAGAGCTTCATGGATATCTATGAGAACAAAAAATTCTTTAAGGAAATTTTGAGAGAAATTGGTGTGGAAACTATTCCCGGTGAGAATATATTAATTGATGAACTTACCGATGAAAAGTTTATTGAGTATCAAGAGAAATTGGGCAAAAAGAAATTAGTTTTACAGTTAGCAGAAATGACCTATGGTGGTGGATCTGGAACATTTTTTATAGAGGATGTCCACGAACTTAAAGTCTTTAGAGAAAGAGTGTCAGAAATTAGGAAAAATTTTGAAGGAAAGAAAAAGAAGATTGAGACAGTTAACATAGCACCTTTTATTGAGGGGACCTCGTGTAGTGTATCCTGCGCTGCCACTTTTAAAGGAACCTTAGTTGGGCCCATCCAAACTCAGATAATCGATATCCCAGAAGTTGCGTCCCATGAGGAAGGAAGATCGGGAACTTATGCAGGAACTGATTGGGGGCTAACTCACTATTCAAGCGACTCTCAAAAACAAGCGGACGTAATTGCCAAGAAATTTGGAGAATATATTTACAAAGCAGGGTACAAAGGAATATTTGGCTTGGATCTTATTGTTGATGACTCAGGCAAAGTTTGGCCGGTTGAGTGTAACCCAAGGGACACCGATGCATTTCCTATGATCTCAATGCTTATGATGGATGCGGGTTGTATTCCACTTGATGTGTTTCATAATTTGGAACACTTGGGAGTAACCTATGATTTTGACTTTAATGAAGTCAACTGTAGCTACAAGAAGGTCCCCTTTAACGCCAGCCAAATCATTATTGAGAATCGTTTGCCATCTGCGTGCTATATAGCAGGTAGCATGAAGGCAGGAGTCTATTCATTTAATGAACAAGGGGATCTTACATATAAAAAACCAGGTATTTCACTTTTTGATTTGGGAAGTGATCAGGAAATATTAATAACTGAAGGGGTCCCAAAAAACTTTAATGATAGGGGTTACCCAATGTCTGGGAGAATTTTCAGAGTAATAAAAAGAGGGAAAATGCTTGATAGACAAAACTTTTTGTCAGGTGAAATGCTCCTTGTAGTTGAGAATATTTATAAAGAATTAAAATTAATTTCTGTTCCAACTGGCGTAATTGAAAAAGGGGGTATCAAAAGTCTTTTCTTAAATCGATATCCAAATATTGAAGACTATACAGACGACTTAAAAGATATAGATATAGTTAATCTAATTGGGGTCCAAGGATCGGGAATAGTCAGGCCAATGAAGGTTGCTTGGAGGAAGACTATGGATTTAAATGTTGATACTCTTTCTCAAATACCATCTAAAAAGACGCAGAAACATATTAAGTATGATTTAGAAAAAATCAAAGAACTAGGAATAGAAATAAAAGTTTATCCCGAAATTACTTCTGTACAATTTAATAAGTGGCACGATCTATACAAAAAAGTTATCAGTCAAAAAACAAATGGGGAGATTGTAATCGACAAAGAATGGTTTCAAGATAAGATCAAAAAAGGCAAAAAGGTTGGAGGAGTTTTTGCTGAGAAGGATGGGGATATTGTTAGTGGTGATATTTTTTTTGAAATCAATGGAAGGCTTTCTGTTGGTTACGGAGTTGGGGAAAGACTAAAGGAACTAAGAGGAGGATTGATGGTTCTCACCGACTTCACATTTTTGAATTACGCAAAGGAGAATGGTTTTGCCGAAGTCTCATTTGGCCAAGATACAAACTTGTATGGTAGTGATTTATCAATAGGTCTAATTGCTTATAAAACTAAACTAGGGTTTTCACCTGTTCCAGCAAACAAAACCTTTTGGGTTACAACAAATTTTTACAAATTAGATAAATTTGCAGATGGGGCATTTGTTTTCACAAATGGCGATGATGGCTTAGAATTGACAAAAGGGGAGATAACTCTTTAAGGATAAGGTGTAATAAATTTGTTCACTAATTTTTGTCTAAAACACATCACGACCTCACAATATTAGTAATATTATATCAGGCCTAAGAATCCGAATATTCGGTATTATATCTTCTTTCAGAACAAATAAAAGACTCAGGAAAGCATAAAAACATTTCCGTTTTCACAGTCCAAATATAATACGAAGATATAGTTAGCTTGTTCCACAAAAAATCCCGCCTTTTAAGCGGGAATTTTTGTTGTAGGAACTTTTTAGTTCCTCAGCTTTCGCTGTAGAAACTAAGTTATCTTAAACGAATTAAAATTACTTAAGTTCCACTTTTGCACCTGCTGCAACAAGTTTGTCGGAAGCTGCTTTTGCATCTTCTGCTTTTGCATCTTTCAAAACTTCAGCTGGTACTGTGTCAGTCTTTCCTTTTGCATCCATCAAGGTTAGATTTGGGTCAATTTCTCTTAAAGCCTTAATAACTGCAATTTTATTTGCACCTGCATCGGTTAAGACGACGGTTTTATTGCTACCTCCTGCATCTTCTGCTGGGGCATCACCTGCGGCTGCTGCTGGAGCTGCTGCTGCAACTGGCATAGCGGCACTGACACCAAGCTTGTCTTGCAAGGCGGTAACCAATTCAGAAAGCTCCAAAACTGTAAGTTTTGCAACTTCCTCAACCATTTTTTCTATCTTTTCATTCACTTTCTTTGTTTCTTCTGCCATTATATATTCACCTCCAATTCTGTTTAATTATTTTTTACTGGCTTGATCAAGTATGTAAACCAGTTTCTGTAAATTTCCATTTAAGGTTCCTACCAAACCATATTCAAGGCCCATTAAGGTTCCAAGTACTTGGGAAAGAAGAGCATCTCGTCCTGGAAGGGTAGCAAGTTTGGTAAGGGCGGCTGTATCTTGGAAAGATCCTTCCACAAGTCCTACTTTGAATTTTGGTACTTCAAACTCTTTCGCAAATTTTCCTAAAACTTGGACAGGTGCCACTGCATCTTCAGTAGCAATTACGATTGCTGTTTGACCAGTAAGAATATCTCCCTCTAAATCTTTAAGATTAAATCCTGCTGTTTCAAGAGACCTTAAAAGAAGGGTGTTTTTAACAACAATCATGCGTCCGCCGACTGCTGCAAGACGAGTCTTTAGCTCTTGCTGGGGTTTGACAGCAAGGCCTGCATAATTGACCAAGACAACACCTTTAGTATCTTTTAATTCTTCCTTTAACTTATCTACAAATTCTACTTTTTGATTTTTTA
>Ga0172381_10004710_pt1 | contig 14033 bp, 7 predicted proteins | sample Leawel6488metaG_FD_119754 | JGI IMG/M metagenome (GOLD analysis project Ga0172381, IMG submission 119754) | Leachate microbial communities from a municipal landfill in Southern Ontario, Canada - Leachate well 64-88 metaG | ecosystem: Engineered > Solid waste > Landfill > Unclassified | place... | reverse complement strand
AGTTCAGGAACAGGTATTTCAGGATAAGAGAAGGTCTCACGGTCAAATCAATCAATGTATCTGTGGAATATTCGGAAAAGGTAGAAATGACATCATTGTGTGGGAAACAGAAATAATTCAGATTCTTTTTTGTCAATATTTTATACCTATCAGGAAGCTTCGGAAGTTTCAACTTTTCTGCTTCGTTGTTGTATGCATATGCTGTCACTTGTTTTCCGTCTGCAATCAATACATCCACAAAATTATTCACAACCTCAAGGTCTTCCAAATTGAAAAATAACATGACCTGATGAATATCTTTATATTCCCTAAATTTTTTATTCCGGACATATCTATCAGAGATTTTCCGTATCTTCTTCTGTAGAAAGAATGTAATCATGTTCTTATGTAATTACTTTTTATTTATTTAAAAGTTTTAGGAATTTAGCCTCATCATACAACTCAATTCCAAGGGCGGCAGCTTTTTCCAACTTGGCCGGGCCCATATTTTCTCCAGCTAAAATAAAACTTGTTTTAGAAGAAACAGAACCAGCGTTTTTGCCTCCATTCTTTTCAATCATTGCTTTATATTCATCGCGTGAATGCGTTGTAAATGTGCCACTTATAACAATCGTTTTCCCAGAAAGGACATCTCCTTCTTCTGCCATTAGTTCAGGAGAAATTTCCATTTGAAGACCGGCTTCTTTCAATCTTGAAACCAGTTTCTGATTTGTTTCTGATGCAAAATAGCCGACAACACTTTCTGCAATCTTCACTCCTACTTCCTCCACCTGGACAAGATTCTCGACTGTGGCTGCAGCAATGGCATCCATAGAATGTAAAGACCTGGCTAATTTTTTGGCGACGGTCTCTCCAACAAAACGGATTCCCAAAGCAAAAAGAACGCGTTCAAAAGGCACAGACCTCGAATTCCTGAGACTTTCAAGGATATTCCCGGCTGATTTCTTACCCAAACGTTCCATATTGGCCAATGTCCTTCCATCCAAATGATAAAGGTCAGCCGGATCATAAACAATTCCTGCCTTAAATAAAGAATCGACGGTTTCTGTACCAAGTCCGTCAATATTCATAGCCCTTCGATGTATAAAATGTTCCAGCCTCGATTTGATTTGAGGCGGACAATCGCTCTGATTGGGGCAATAATAAGCAGCCTCACCTTCAAAACGAATCAATTCGCTGCCACATTCAGGACAATTTCTGATGAAACGAACCTTATCGCCCACCATAAAACGGGCTGAAAGATCCACACCAACAATTTTCGGAATGATTTCTCCACCTTTTTCCACAAAAACCTGATCACCGATGTGCAAATCCAATGATTGAATGACATCATCGTTGTGCAAGGAAGCACGTTTCACGACGGTACCAGAAAGCTGTACCGGATCCAAATTGGCAACCGGAGTCACTGCCCCGGTGCGTCCTACCTGAAAAGAGACAGAATTTAGACGTGTTGTAGCCCTCTCCGCCTGAAACTTATAAGCAATAGCCCATCTTGGAGATTTGGCCGTATAACCCAAATTCTTTTGTTGCAAGAGTGAGTTCACCTTGAGAACAATGCCATCAGTAGCCACAGGTAGATTCTTACGGGTAGTATCCCAATAATGGATGAATTCGAAGATCTCCTCCAGAGTATCACATTTTTTCATGGCGTCAGAAACACGGAATCCCCACTTTTCGGCTTGCTTGAGGTTCTCGTAATGCCCCTCGCAAGGTAAATTTTCTCCCAAAAGGTAATATAAATAGGAATCTAGCCTTCTAGAAGCCACAATAGAAGAATTCTGTTGCTTTAATGTTCCGGAAGCAGCATTTCTTGGATTGGCAAATAAAGGCTCTTCCTGCTCTTCGCGTTCCCGGTTCAAGGCTTCAAACACTTCCCACGGCATCAGAATTTCTCCGCGGATCTCAAATTCTTCCGGATAATCTTTTCCAAATAAAGTTAAAGGTATGCTCTTAATGGTCATTACATTATTTGTCACGTTATCACCCTTTTCACCATCGCCTCTGGTCAGAGCTTTGACGAGTCTACCCTTTTCGTAGGTTAGGGCAATGGAAGTCCCATCAAACTTCAGCTCGCATACAATGCAGAATGGTTCATTCAAAGCTTTGCGTGTACGCCCATAAAAGTCCCTGACCTCCTCTTCGGAATAGGTATTTCCGAGTGAAAGCATGGGATAACGGTGGATCTCTTGTTTGAAATTGCGGTTAATGTCACTTCCTACCCTTTGAGTGGGTGAAGTTTCATCTGAAAACTCGGGATGTGCATCTTCCAGTTCTTGTAAACGCTTTAATTTTGAATCATAATCAAAATCCAACATCGTTGGTGATGACAATACATAATAGTCGTAATTGGCACGATTTAATTCAAGACGCAAAACCTCAATTTCTTTTTCCGGAGACATAAAGTCGATGTTTATATGGACAAAAATACTAAAAAAACCAAAGAGAAATAAGCATACGTTTCAATTGTGACAAACTTTATATCTTTTTACAAAGTGCTTTCTTCTTAATCCGTGCAAAGATTGTATATTTGCCTTCAAAATCCGTATCATCAGGTATGCGCATCAATTTAAAGCCAATATTCTTCCTATTTTTGTTCGGAACTAGTCTGAATGCAACAGCCCAGAGAACAATGGAGAAACTTCCAGCATCAAGAGGCACCAACATGAATCAAAGCGATGTCCAGAATAGTGAAAACAATGATGAATCTCAATCTTCCTCCTCTGCTGAAGAGATAATTGTTGCGTCTAGAATTCGGACGTTGAAAATTGATGATTTTCTTGGAGAACGTACGGCTGTAGAGCCGGATACGCTACCACTCAATTTTCAGAATATAACTTTTGCAGAAAGGAACAAAACGCTTTCTTCAGAAAATCTTGGAAACCTCGGCTCTCCTTTTCTGACTAAAATATTTTCAGATCGCACAGGAAAGATACCTTTTCTGTTTATGCGTCCCTATGAGAACTGGATCAAAGCCCCGAATGAACAGCTTTTTTACAATACAACAACACCGTATACCTATATAAATTACCTTACGACCTTTGGAGATGAAACCTCTCAGGAAGAAGATTTCAAAGTGTTTTTCACCGTCAATGCCAACAAATACCTGAATGTGGGATTCGACTATGAAATTATTTATGCCAGAGGTTATTACAACAAGAATTCGACCAGAGACAAACTGGCAAATTTCTTTGGGAATTATCAAAGCCCCAGATATGAGGCATTTTGGAAACTCTCTAACTTCAATTTGGAGAATTTTGAGAACGGTGGAATCACCGATGATAGATACATCACCAAGCCCTTGCTGATGAGCGGAGGGTTGCAGGAATATGAAAGCCTGAGCATTCCTGTCGCTTTAGAGGATGCCAAATCTTTGGTGAAAAGCCGGAATTTTTTTTTCAACCACAAATATCACATCGGCTTTGAACGCACCACCATCAATAAAGACACGATAAATGCAAAAACAGCCAAAAACGACACCATCACAGAATTTGTACCAGTAACCAGCATCATTCACACTTTATATATCGACCAAAGTCGAAAAAGTTATCGTTCAACAAGTGCAAACTTGGCTTATTATGACAGTATCGCACATATTGATGACAGCTACACAGCAGACACCTGTTCCATGTTCCAAATCCGAAATACGCTCGGACTTTCCCTGAGAGAAGGCTTTCACCAGTGGGCTAAATTTGGACTGACCGCCTTTTTGGAACACGATTTCCGCCGATATACATCCTATTCTCCCACATCGACACTTCGTGATACAGCCAACGCTTTCAGCCGATTAAGCACCTACGACAAAAATCTCGTTTGGGCTGGTGGCGAACTTTCCAAACGTCAGGGATCTGTTTTGACTTATGACGCCTTGGCAAAAATCTGTGTATATGGAGAAGACATGGGCGATTTTGAATTGAAGGGCAACCTGAATACGACTTTCAAGCTGTGGAGTCATCCCGTAAGCCTTTCTGCATCAGGTTATTTCAAGAATCTCCATCCGGATTATTTTCTGGAACATTATTATTCCAACCATTTCAGTTGGGACAATCACTTTATCAGAGAAAACAGGACGCGCATTAGTGGTATGTTAAATATTCCGGCTTTGGGTTTCATCGCCAATGCCGGTGTTGAGAATCTGACTAACATGGTTTATTTCAACAACGATGCGTTGCCTGATCAATATTCAGGAAACATTCAGGTTTTGTATTTCAATTGGAAACAACATTTGGGCGCAGGCATCATCAATTGGGATAACGATGCTGTTTATCAGCTTTCCAGCAATCAAACGATTTTACCCCTTCCCGACCTGACCGTTTATTCCAACCTATATCTGAAATTTCTTATTTCCAAGGTAATGACTTCTCAGATCGGTATCGATTGTCAGTACCATTCGGCCTATTACGCACCAGCTTACATGCCTGCGACAGGGCAATTCTATACTCAGCAAGAAACCAAAGTCGGAAATTATCCATTGATGAATGTATATGGAAATTTCCATTTGAAACGGATGCGTTTTTTTGTGATGTACGCACATATCAGTCGTTTATTTGCAGAGCCCAATTATTTCTCAGCACCACACTATCCAATTAATCCGTCCATCATCAAATTCGGCTTATCCTGGAATTTCTATGATTAAACAAACACATAGGGCATCTCTGATTTTATTGATCATTTTCACAGTTTTTTGGTCTGTGTTTGCCATCCTGTATGGTATTGACAGAAACAACAAGATGTCCAGTGACATGCCAAGAATCATCAAACGAGGCGTTATCAAAGTCTGTGGCGAAGAAGACCTCTTCAGCTTTTACACCGACCGGCATGGCTCTCATGGCTTTCACTATGAATTGGCCAAAGCTTTTGCAGACAGACATGGTCTGAATCTCGAATATATCAGCAAGACCGACTTTAATGACCGTCTAGAATTACTGCATTCGGGTAGATGTGACATTCTTGCAGGCCCACTTCCCATGATTAAAGAACTGCAAGGTAAAATCGCCTATACGGAACCTTTACTGAAAAGCTTTCTTGTGCTGATACAAAGGAAAAAAGCACACAACGATGGCAAGGAACCTGTACGTGACCCTGTTTTCTTGGGTGGGAAAAACTTATTGTTTACAGCGCATTCTCCGAACATCTTCAGGATACACCACTTATCCATCGAAATCAGTGATTCCATATATATCCGCTATATACCAGGTTTCAACACCGAAGACAACATTAAGGCTGTTTCAAATAAATTTGTGAATTTCTCCGTTTGTGACAAAATGGTTGCCAGATCCTATCTGAAGAAGTATCCACGCATTGACGTTCAGACCAGAATCGGATTCACACAAATTCAAGCCTGGGCAGTCCGACCTGAAAAGAACAGTCTTCTAGACAGTCTGAATATATTTATTTCGGAGTACAAAAAAAGCCCCGCATTCGCGAGGCTCCTTAAAAAATATGCTGATTGATTTTATTTTCCACTCAGACGTTGTTGCCATTTCCATGCTGAAAGCAAGGTATCTTCTACAGTAGTCTCAGATTTCCATCCCAACACATTGTTGGCATATTCAGGATTGGCCCAAACTTGTTCAATATCACCTTCCCTGCGTCCAACTATTTCAAAGTTCAGCTTCACACCACTCACTTTTTCAAAAACATTGATAATTTCAAGAACGGACAAACCACGGCCAGTACCAAGATTGAATATTTCCACATTCTTCTTGTTCTTTTCTTCAAGCAAACGCTTAACTGCTATCACGTGGGCTTTTGCAAGATCCACCACATTGATGTAGTCACGAATACAAGAGCCGTCAGGTGTATTATAATCATTTCCGAAAACATTTAATTTCGGGCGAATGCCTGCACCAGTCTGTGTCACATAAGGGATCAGATTTTGAGGAACGCCCAGTGGCAACTCTCCAATTACTGCTGATGGATGAGCACCAATTGGGTTAAAATAACGCAAGATGACTGTGTTGAAAGATGCACCGGCATGAGCATTGTCACGAATGATTTCTTCAGCAATTTGTTTGGTGTTTCCATAAGGAGATATGGCTGGTTTGATTGGTGCATTTTCATCTACAGGCAAGACATCAGGCTGACCGTAAACCGTACAAGATGAAGAGAACACAAAACCTTTGCATTTGAATTCAGACATCAAAGTCAACATCGTGATCAATGAACCCAAGTTGTTTCTGTAATAAAGCAAAGGCTTCTGAACGGATTCTCCGACAGCCTTGCTTGCAGCAAAATGAATGGCAGCCTTGATATTCTTGTATTTAACAAAAACTGCTTTCATTGCCTCATAGTCGGCACAATCAAGAATTTCCAGATCTGGCCTGACCCCTGTTATCTTTTCGATTCCATCTAATACTTTTGCATCGGAATTTGATAAATTGTCAACAATGACAACGTCATAGCCTGCCTCAATGAGTTCTACAGTTGTATGTGAACCGATGTATCCAGTTCCACCTGTTACTAAAATTAAATCTTTCATGTGTTATTAATTTGTATAAAAAAATTAAGCCCGCAATTTCGGAATTTTTTCGGAATTAATCAATTCGTCCCCTACATTTTATTAATCTTAAATCAGCTATAATTTACCTCATACCGACAAACTCCATAAAAGCCATGGCAAGTAAACCAGCCATAACTACGGCTTCCATTTCTCTGATTACAAATAATAAACCATGCCAAAACTCAATAATTCCTGCATCTGTAATAAGTTCAGACCCGGATCGGGATCTAGACGATCATCAAATTTCATATGAATGAAAATCGTCGTTGTGAAAAAATGGTTCAAATTCAGATCGAGGGTATTCTCCCATTCTGAATCGATATAGGTATAATCAGAGAAATAATAAAATTTTGATTTCCATTGTACTTGTTCTGAAAACTTCCAGGTCAATGTCATTGTCACCTTACTTCCCAATTCTGTTCCAAAATGCTTCCCATCTTCAATACCATAGGACGATGTATTGAAGTTCTCGATATTCTGCAGATAATTCAGTTTACAAGTCATCGGAGCAAGATTAACAGAGAGAGAATATCCTTTCTTCTTGTCAGTCTTCTTATAATCCACACCTAAACCAACAAACAATTTGGCTGGCGACAGAAAGGATGATGTCATGGTCATAGTGTTGGACTTGTAATTATTCAAAAACTGGGTTGTGAATTCACCAGACAATGAATAAAACCAGTTATTGTACATTTTTACACCCAGTTTGGTCGTTGCTTTCAATTGATCCGTGCTGATATTCAAATCTCGCAAAGAATCTGATAAAACAGTATTCAAACCGACTTTAGCTTCAATATTATTGTCGAATTGAACATTTTTGAAGTCTGTATAATTTGCTTCTAAAAAGATGGTCGTCAGACCAGCCATATTGCTTTCTCCACCTTTAGACCAATTTGGAGAAATATAAGTCTGAGAAAACTGCAATTTGACATTTCCATTTTTAGACCATGGCTGAGATTCCGTTTTGGGCAGGACCTTTGTATCGGCATTCCCATCAGAAATTTTGCTGATTGGTTTTGACCAGACAGGCTGTATGGACGAATTCAAATGAAATACCAATTGTTCCGGTTCAGGAAGATTTTTTTGGTCATATTTAATATTCCCGATCTGTTGTGTTTCAGAATTCCGCAAGATGTTTTGCGCAATACGGTGAACAAAAGCCTCAGACCGCATATTCATCCTAAGAGAATCCAGAAACGGGGTTTTAATAATTTGTCCGGGTTCTTTACTTTCCCTGATAGTTATTTTGTATTCACGACGGTTAGAATTGAAAACCAAAGGCATAAAAAGCGGACTCATTTTCGGAAAATCCAAGACCTCATCTGATAAAATAATTCTTGCGGGTTTGGGGTAAGCCTTTGAAGCATTGATATCATAATTCAGAATAAAGTTAAGCAAAGGATTCGATTCGTATTTTAATAAAGCTTTTACACTGTCATTTCCTTTGCTTGAATCGAGCATCTTCTGTGTCACATCCTTGACCTCTTCGATTAAGGGGAGAGTACTTTGGTCATCCACCTCTATCCGCTTTTCATCCAAAGTACCCAAGGATTTATTCGAAGGTGTTTTCATAAACGATAAAGTATCAGGCAAATATACATTTCCAGAAAATAATGTATCTGGAATAATTTCTGAATTCAGAGAAACCGTGTCTTCCAATACGTTACCTGAAGCAAAAATAGCCACGGGGAATATGGTACCTATTATAAACACAATTGTAATACAGCTTATTTTCATTAATACATATTTTGAAACAAAGGTAAAACAATATTTCTGAAAGTTTTTTGTACTTTTGTTCCTTTAAATAAAATTAAAGGAACACAACCTTTATCAATTATCCAAAAAAGAAATCATTGTGACTCATGCAAAATAGGTCTTTAATTTAAATAGTTAATTATTAATAATGGATAAAAATACCGTCTTAGGGTTTGTTTTGATGTTTTTTATCATCATCGGTTTCACTTATTTCAATAAGCCATCCCAAGAGCAACTTGATGCTGCCAAAGAACAAAAAAGATTAAACGATTCTATTGCTTTAGTTTCAATTTCTCAAAAAGAGGCGAACTTGAGGTCTGACTCTATCACAAATGCCCATGCAGAATCAGAAAAAATGGCTACGGCATTGACGTCAGACTCAACCGAATCAAAAATGAAATTCGGGGCATTTTCATCCTTGACTTTCGGAGAAAATACCCACGCAACCTTCGAAAATGACATGTTCGAACTAACCATGTCCTCCAAAGGTGGCCGTATCGCTTCAGCTAGATTGAAGAAATTTGTTACCGGAGACTCATTACCTCTGATCCTTTTTGAAGAGGAAACATCCAAATTTGGTTTTACATTCTTTACGTCCGACAGTCGATTGGTCAATACAGAAGACTTGTATTTCAAAGAAATACCATCAGGAGATCCTTTAAAATTCATCTACCGTCTTGCCGTTACCGACAGTTCATGGATGGACTTTGTATATACCCTTAAAAAGGGTGATTATAAGTTGGATTTTGAAATCAAAGGCAAAAACCTGACTCAGGTGATGCAATCCAACAACAATATTCTTGATTTTAGTTGGGGAATTAAAATGCGTCAGCAAGAAAAAGGGCGCACTTTTGAAGAAAGATACTCTTTGCTGAATTTCAAATATGTGACCGATGAAGTCGATAAGCTCAGTGCAGCCAAAGACGACAACGAAAAAATAGCCAACACACTGAAATGGGTTTCTTTTAAAGATCAGTTTTTTGCATGTATCGTTATTGCTGAAAAAGGTTTCACTTCCAACAACTTGTCATCCAAGATAGAAGAAAAGACTTCTCCATACATCAAGAGTTATGATATGACCTCCTCTGTCGATTTCGACATTAGAGGCTCTCAAAATACCAAGTTGGCGTTTTATTTTGGTCCAATCAAACATGCCTTACTGAAAAGCTATGACAAAGGTATTGCGAAGGAGAATCAACTTGATCTGGATAAAATTGTTCCTCTCGGTGGCAAAATCATCCGCTGGGCCAATACCGGCATCATCCTTCCAATGTTCAATATCTTCGGAAAATTTATCAGCAATTATGGGGTCATCATCTTACTCATGACCCTCGTTATTAAAATGCTCATCTTTCCGCTTACCTATAAGTCATACATGTCATCAGCCAAGATGCGTGTGCTACAACCCCAGATACAGGAAATCAATGATAAATTTCAAGGGTCTGAGCATGCAACTGAACGTTCTTCGGCAACAATGAATTTATACAAACAAGTTGGCGTCAGTCCAATGGGCGGATGTTTGCCGATGCTGCTGCAAATGCCTTTTCTTTTTGCTATGTACTCTTTCTTCCCCTCCTCCATTGAGTTGAGACAGCAAAGTTTTCTTTGGGCACACGACCTTTCCTCCTATGATGCGATCATCACCTGGTCGGGTAACATTCCACTGGTAACTAAATATTTTGGTAACCACATCAGTTTGTTCTGTTTGTTGATGACCATCACCAACATCATCTATACCAACATCAACATGAAGACCCAGCCAACCAATAACCAAATGCCGGGTATGAAAACCATGATGTATATGATGCCTGTGATGTTCCTTTTCATGTTTAATCAATATGCTTCAGGTTTAAGCTTCTACTTCTTTATATCCACTTTGATCACTATCATCCAAACATATGCCATCAGAGCCACGATCAACGAAGATAAACTTTTAGCACAACTGAACGAAAACAAGAAAAAGCCTGTCAAAAAATCAGGCTTTGCCGCTCGTCTGGAACAAGCACAGAAAGAACAACAAAAAATGTTGAAAGGACAGCAAAAAAACAGACGCAGATAACTTATATTGCCGATAAAAAGAAAAAAGAGCGCTCCCAATTGTAATTGGGGGCGCTCTTTTGTAGTATTTATTCTTCTGTCTTTTATAAGAAAACAAAAGTCTTTTTCAGTACTTTTGTGCCATCGTATGAATGATGATAATTCGTTTAACGTAAATATATACGTTTAAACCAACTAAAAAAACGTAGCCATTATGAGAACCATCAAGGACAGAACGTGGATGAACCGTTTAAAAGAACTTTTAAATAAAATCATTATCCGGATAGATCCATATCTGATACTTTTCATGGAATTTTTGAAAGCCTTTTATCATAGACATAAAGAAAGTTACAGAAAGGCAAAATGGCATAAGAGACTACTGATTATTTTCTGCGAAGTGATGATGGCCTTTTTTCTTTTTCTGGTTTGTGTAGACATGAACTTTCTCTGGCTGTTCGGAAAATCACCAAGTTTACTGAGTATCAGCGACCCTCAGCAAAGTGAAGCTTCTGTAATATACAGCGAAGACGACAAGATTATCGGAAAATATTTCAAGGAGAACCGAACACCGGTTGAATTTGAAGAGATTGCTCCCATCATGATCAAAACGTTGATTTGTACAGAAGATGAGCGCTTTTATAAGCACTTTGGCATTGATATCCAAGGCTTGTTTGCAGCAGCACGAGATATTGTCAATGGTAATCCTCGCGGTGCCAGTACCATCACTCAGCAGTTGGTAAAGAATATGTTCAAAACCCGTTCCCAATATTCCAAAGGATTGATTGGCTTTATTCCGGGTATCAAACTGATTGTCATGAAATCAAAAGAATGGATAACGGCAGTCAAGATTGAAATGTTCTATTCCAAAAAAGAGATTCTGACCATGTACCTCAACACGGTGGATTTCGGCAGTAATGCCTATGGTATTAAAACAGCCTGTAAAACTTATTTCGACAACTTCCCGGCAGATCTAACCATAGAAGAAGCAGCCACCTTGGTAGGTCTGCTCAAAGCCACGACCTTTTATAACCCCAAAGTCAATCCAAAAAATAGTCTGAAACGCAGAAATATTGTTTTGGAAAACCTGAAAAATCACAAAATCATCACTGCTGCCGAATTTGATTCAATCAAGAATATTCCCATCAGACTTCAATATAAGATTGAAAGAAATTATGACGGCAATGCCCTGTATTTCAGGGAAGCAGTAGCCGCACAACTGGAAGACTGGTGTGAGGAAAACAATATTGACCTATATTCTGATGGTCTGAGGATCTATTCCACCATCGACACCCGTATGCAAAAATATGCAGAAGAAGCGGTTGACAAACAAATGCATATCGTTCAAAACAACTTCAACAATCACTGGGGAAAAGAAAATCCCTGGCAGGACGAAAACCATCAGGAAATTGTCGGGTTCATCGAAACCCTAGCGAAAAGGACCAATATCTATAAAGTGCTGGCAAAAAAATACGAGGAAACCCCCGATTCTATAGACTATTACATGAATAAGCCGCATAAGGTAACTGTTTTTGACTATAAAAAAGGTAAAATGGTGCTCAATATCAGCACCATGGACTCTATCCGCTATATGGAACATTTCATGCACAGCGGTTTTGTGGCCATGGAACCTCAAACTGGTTATGTCAAAGCTTGGGTCGGAGATATTGATTTCAACTTCTGGAAATATGACAAAGTGCTATCCAAACGTCAGCCGGGATCCACCTTTAAACTTTTTGTCTATGCAACTGCCTTCAACAAAGGCATGAGTCCTTGTGATTACCGCGAAGACAATTATGTTGACTGGGAAGTCATGGAAAAAGGACAGCCGAAACTCTGGACACCTCACAATGCGAACGGCATCTTCACAGGTCAAAATTTGACGCTCAAAGCCGCATTTGCACGATCTATTAACAGTATTGCGGTAGCCCTTGCAAAAGAAGTAGGTATCAGTGATATTGTTAAAACAGCTTACAGCATGGGTATCAAGACGTATTTGCACGAGATTCCGTCCTTATCTCTAGGCTCTTCAGACGTTTCCCTGCTGGAACTGGTAAATGCCTATTGTACACCCATTATTGACGGTATGACACACGATCCCGTACTCGTTACACGTATCGAAGACCGGGATGGCAAAGTCATTTATGAACACAAGCAGAAACAGACACAAGGAATACCCTATCAGACAGCCTTTCTGATGACCCAATTGCTGAGAGCCGGACTGACAGAGCCAATGGCTACCACCCAAGCACTCTGGAGTTTTGACCTCTTCCGCTATGACACCGAATTCGGAGGAAAAACAGGGACGTCATCCAATCACTCTGATGCTTGGTTTATAGGTGTATCTCCAAAACTGGTCGGCGGTGCATGGGTTGGAGGGGAACACCGCAGCATTCACTTCAGAACAGGTCGATTAGGTGAAGGCAGTAAGACAGCCTTGCCGATTTTTGGATATTTCATGGAAAAGGTTCTGGCTGATAAAAGTCTGACTAGATATCGTGGAAAATTTCCCGAGCCTAAAATTGAGATTTCAGTGCCATATAGTTGCCAAACACCTTATACGGTAGCAGATACAGACTCTATTTCTTCCAATTCTGACAGCTTAGGCCTCATCTTAGAAAAAGAAGGAATCATTACAGATGAATCTCTGGATAAAGAAATTGACGAGTTGCTACTCGAAGAAGGTGATACAAAAACAGAAGAAATCAGACTTTAATAGCGAAGTTGGCAACGAAGGATGATACGTTTGATAAACTTTAGCGTTCGTTGATTTGACTGTTTCCCGATAATTTCTTATTTTTTGTGGTTTTGAATATGGAATCGGCTTGATTTCTTATTGATGATCAGGGTTGAAGGAATATTTTCCAATACTTTGTTCTCCGAAACTGTCAATTTATTCCAGGTAATATAACTGATTAGCATAAAGCTAAATCCGGAAAGATATTGAGACGTTACGTGCGTGTGATTACTTATTCTTACAGAATTGGGGAATTTCTCTTTAAGTTCAACAATAAATCGTCCAATCGACTCGTTGGTGACAGCCAGTTTGTTTACATCAAGGATATGTATGGAAACCTCTGAATTGTTGTATAAAAGACGGCGGGCGTAACGCAATAAAAAATCATCTTGCTCATCATCAAGCAATATCAATGTTCTAAATATTTTCGAAAAATTCCGATTCACAAAAATACCTACGCTACACTTACTGTTTTCAATAAAATAACGTGTTTTATCCTTGATGAGCGAGCCAGGATAGAAAAAGCTTTTTCTAAAAAGAGATTTCCCCGGTAAATTCACACCTGCACCGACCAATAAGAAATCATAATTATTGACATTCACATTATTAACAATCTCATGACCGATATTGTCCGTCACTTTATACTCTGTTTCAATAGGGATATTCAGAGAATCAGCAACTTCACGCATAACTTTAAAACTTTCAGCAGAAAATTCCTCACCATGTATGGGATTGATATCCGTACCTACCGTAATATGTAATGCAGTTACAGCCAAACTATTTTTGGATCCGTCCAGTACTGTTTTTGCAACATGAAGTAAAGGTCTCTCGTTTTCAGGATTACCACATGCAACTAAAGCTTTGAAAATGCCAGATGCTTGCTGTTGCTTAAATTCTTCATGAATATTTCTGTCTGGAAACATTTTATCAATCAAAGACATCAAAGGTGTTGTCATAAACGTAGTGACCAATGCCATAATAACAAGCATCACGAAAATGGTCGGTGGT